>Ga0315277_10010226_pt1 | contig 11908 bp, 11 predicted proteins | sample YL17G05_15_MG_FD_203695 | JGI IMG/M metagenome (GOLD analysis project Ga0315277, IMG submission 203695) | Sediment microbial communities from Yellowstone Lake, YNP, Wyoming, USA - YL17G05_15 | ecosystem: Environmental > Aquatic > Freshwater > Lake > Sediment | place: USA: Wyoming | collected...
CAGTTTCCTCAATCTCCTATCATAAGAATACACGAATCACAAGAGTGTCCAACAACTCTCAAAATGGAATACTACTTGAATGCAAGACTCTTGGAAATACCTGGAAAAGTCGTGCTGATTATTTAATATTTGCCATCGGAAGAGAGCCGCAGCTCGACTTTTTGTCAGAAAAAGCAAAGCGAAATTTCAAGGCTTTAGTGAAAAAAGGGGTTCTCTATCTTATCGGGGATGTAAAGAATAGAAATTACCGACAGACTGCCATTGCCGTGGGAGATGGAATTATGGCGGCAATGAAAATATGCAGAAGATTAAAGGGGGTATGCTCTTGAAAATCCTCTCTTCTGCATTCGTAGGCAGGGCTCCCAGCCCTGCAGAACGAGTTTTTCATAGCGCTCACATGGAAGATTAAAGGAGATCCGAAAATGAAAATTCTCGCCTCAGCCGGAAAAGAGGATATCGCCATCGTTTATATTGCTGAGCTGAGAGACGGAAAGCTGGTCGAATTGGTTGAGTCTGTACAACCACCTTTGTCCAGGGAGAAAAAGTGGGTTTTGATAGTCTCAACCCTGTTCGGCTGTCCGGTCAAATGCTTAATCTGCGATGCCGGAAGCCTTTATCAGGGGAAATTATCTAAAGAAGATATTTTTTCACAGATAGACTTTCTGGTCAAGAAAAGATTTCCGGATGGCAATATTCCAGTTGAAAAATTCAAAATCCAGTTCGCCAGGATGGGTGAGCCTGCTTTTAATCCGAATGTGCTGCAGGTCCTGGAAGAGCTTCCGTCCCGTTATAACGCCCCCGGCTTAATTCCCATTATCTCTACAATCGCTCCAACCGGCACGGACGGATTTTTCCAGAAACTACTTAGCCTAAAGAATAAATTATATTCCGGTGGCAAATTCCAACTCCAGTTCTCTATCCATACCTCAGATGAAAAACTGAGAGACGAGTTGATGCCGGTGAGGAAGTGGGACCTAAAAACAATCTCTTCCTTTGGAGAAAAGTTTTATGAAGAGGGGGACAGAAAACTTACCTTAAACTTTGCCCTGGCAAAAGAGATGCCAGTGGAACCAGAGGTCCTTTTACAACATTTTGACCCGGATAAATTTTTGATTAAGATGACGCCGATAAACCCCACTTATCAGGGAATCAGACACAAGCTTTGTTCCTACATTGATTCACTCTACGAAGGAAAAGACTACCAGGTCATAAGTGAGCTTCGTTCCGCAGGGTATGAAGTTCTCATCAGCGTCGGGGAAATCGAAGAAAACCAGATCGGCTCAAATTGTGGCCAGTATTTGATAAAACATTTGAAGACGAAAGAGCAAATAAAAGAGGGATACACTTACAAAATTCAAGGCTACTCTTAGACTGTAAAGACATATTGAATGCATCTAATCGGTACAACGGGCATTCTGTCTATTGCTTCTGTCCCCTCTCCTCACAGGAGAAAGTTAGGGTAAGGTCATCCTTCCTTTTCTCTTTTTTCACGGTCACGATAAACGAGAAACACTCACGTTTTTTTTAACCCTCGAACTTCTTTTTGACTTTAGACTATAGCCTTTAGACTTTACCGTTTTTCTTTTATCCATCATTCGTCATCCGACATCCGTCATTTATTTCTTTCTTTAGACTTTAGCCTTTTCTAAACCCGGTATTCCTCCAATCTATCCTTCACCCTCCTCTCCTTAGAAAAAATGTAGCCGGCCTTGGAAAGCGGGGCATTTGGAAAACTCTCGTTGAACTCAGACTCAAGTCTTCTTTTCAAAAGACACAGCTCCTCATAACCGGTATTCTGATTTGAGAGATATTTCCCTATCAGCTCAGAACTGCTGTCTTCTCCTTTGAGCCGGGATAAAGAACCCGCCATCCTTTTTATCTCTACCTTGAAATCCTTCAGGATTTTTTCTGCGACCCCTTCTTTTTCCTTCATCCTTTTAAGCTTTTCAGAGGCGGATATCAAGTTACCTTCAAGCCTGTCGAAATCGACCAGCTCGATTTTCTCCTCTTTTAACCTCTGAGCATCTCTTTTCAGATTTTCCACCAGTTCCTCTATTTCCATTTTGACCTTCCTTGATTTTGCTGTTCGCGATTAGCGTTTAGCTATTCGCTGTTTGGTTTTCAATTTTTTTGACTTTAGACTATAGCCTTTTGCCTTATGCTTTCATCAGCTTAATCCAATTAATCAGCTGTGAGGGCATCTTCCTCTTCTTTTTCCACGGTCACGATCAACGAACCCCGGTCACATCTTCTCCTTCCTCGTACCCCTGACTCCTTGAATCCTTGAACCCTTATTTTACTTCTGCCCCTCAAGTTTAATCTCTATCTTGAGCAGTCTTTGATTTATCTGTTCTTTCATCTCGAAAAATTCCTTTTTGCTCATAAAATTCTGGTTCAATAATAGCTCCAGATTGGAGAGCCTTTTATCCAGCTCGTTTACAAATTGAGACTCAGCCTTTCGAGCCAGATCCAGCCTGATCCCGGCAATGGTAGTGTAATATGCAGTTAAAATCCCGAAGGCAGTGATGAAGAAGGTAATCAGAAATTGAAAAACCTGAACTTTGGAAAATATCTTATTATTGTTCTCGCTCATTTTTTCTGTCTTTTGATTTACTGTAGGGACAGACCTACGTGTCTGCCCTGACCTAAGGGCGAACACGAGGGTTCGTCCCTACAAATCTTCTGTATCCGTCATTGCGAGCCCCCTTAGGGGACGAAGCAATACGTTTGACTCGAATATTAGTTTTCATCCGTCATTTCGTTCGTAAAATATCCACCTTTCCTGAGTTCTGCTCTTTGCTCTTCTTAAGAGGTAGACTCCCTGCAGAAGTTTCCCGGTTAACCTGAAACTGAAGAACTCATCCCCTTTATCAATCAGTCCACATCCTCCGGTATCCAGAACTTTCTTTTCCGATTCTAATTCTTCGTCCCAGTCGCCTTCTGTAAAATCACAGAGAAAACGTCTCCCCTGCTGCAGCTTTTCCGGGTCAAACCGGTGGATGAGAAGCTGAGATATTCTCTCGTCATCCTTGAATAATAGCTCACCAGTTCCCTGATTTTTCTGAGAATGAACTCTCAGAATGAACTTAGTGGGTTTGAATCCCATCTTCTCTTGACTTGCCGTATTCGTAAACCATACCCTTTCCCTTAAAGCAGGTGGAAGAGCATTCAAAACTTTCTCCTCCAGACTTTTATCACATTGAAGTTCAATTTTTCCATCTGAGTAGCCCTGCTCAGCGATCTTTCCGGACAATTTTACCTGATCTTGCAAGCCTGCTTTGTTCAAAGATTCCAGCACAGATTCTTTATAAACTCTCTTGAATTTACATACCCCATCCGCACAGTCGTGCTTCTGAAAAAGGTAAAGCTCGTTGGTCATCGAGGTTCCGAAAACTGCTCCCCGGTAAACCAGCGAGGTCTCATGGACTCTGACGATGTTCCGGTAATTGAAATGGGCTTGGGCCTGCTCCCCATTCTCATCCTGATAGGCACGGAAAGGTATATGCTGGCATCTCCTCATATCCTGTTTGCAGATAGAGCATTCTGGAAATTCGAACGAGAAAGCGATGGAGCATTCCTTATAAATTCCATGATCGATGTTTTCCTTTAAGGACTCTGCCTCTGGTGAATTCTTCAGCCAGTAAAAGTAAACCTTGATCCAGTTGGCGCCATCTTTCTCAACCAGATCTGCCTTGAAGTTTCTGGCTATCGGAAGTCTCTCCTTAGAATGGCCCACTAATACCGGCGAGTCCACCAAAAGCTCTGCCAATTTTGGATGTTCATCTAAAAGAAAACACCCCCCAAAAGAGTTGACCTGGTCTGAGACCAGATACATTGCCCGGATGTAGACATCTTCCTTTTTAACCGGGAGAGGTGGCTTTATCCGGGTATTGATCAGAAAAACCAGATCATCTGATACCTCTATCTCTTTTTCCGCCAGGCAGGCTTCGACTTTCCCTAATAGGTTTTCCACTTATTTCTCCCCGATATTATTTCCACGTCATTCTGAATCCCCGCAGGGGGGCGAAGAATCTCTTTCTTTCTGTTTGTCTCCAGCCCACTCAGTTTTTGTTCTCTGTTGGTCTCCAGACCAATAGAGTTTAGATCGGTGGAACAGGCATCCTGCCTGTTGCTTTCTCCCCTCTCCTTCCCAAGGAGAGGATCAGGGAGAGGTTCCCGTCTTCCTTCTTCCATCTTCCTTTTTCCTTTCTTTCCCTTGAACCCTGGAACCCTCGAATCCTTGAACCCTCTTTTTGAACTAACCCTGAAGGTAGAGTTTCAGGTCTTATTCTAACAACTCTTTCTGATTCCTTTTTCCCATTGAAGATGTAGAAATTCTGTTTTTTTTACGATGCAGCGAGATTGTCTTATTACTCTAATTCTATCTGAGCGGGGGGTCACAGTTAAACTTTTGAACCTTTTTTTTCTAATTTCTGCAATCCTTTGCAGAAAATATCTTCCTGTTCAAAAATTGAACAGCAATTCCTTTCTTCTTAAACCTTAAATCATCGGGGCTTATCGATCCACAGCCTGATCCTCTTGAAAGGGCAAAAGATTTGCTCTTCTGTACGGTGAAAAATCTAACCCCGGAGGGCTAGGGATGAAATCACTTCTTAAATAAAATTTAATTATAGGAGCATCCCGCCAAAAGCGGGACCGTGCCCCATCTAAGGTTTTTCATCTCCCACCTCTAACCCCTATCTAAAACAAGAGGTGGAAAAATGAAAACCAAAATTTATTTCTTTCTCAGCATTATCAGTTTTAGTTTTTTCCTGAATCTATTTCTTCTCCCAGCAAAAAGCCTGGCATTCAGATTGCAGAGCTATCCGCGGGATGGGAGATTCAAACAGCTTTCGCCTGGAAGAGATCGGTGGTATTTTATGGACGAACAAAATTGGTATCTTGCTGCACCGGACAAGTGGCAGCATTTCTCCGGCTGCTATTTGGGGCAGAAGCTTTTGTCCCAATATCTGAATCGTTATTTCACTGCTGGACTGATCGCCTTTTTAGGGATGGCTAAAGAATATGATGATGCCTACCGGGAAGGCTGGAGCAACCGGGATTTGTTGATGGATTTTTTGGGAATCTTTGCCGCGATGAACCAGAGCAAGTATCAGCTCTACTGCTCTTTCGACAGCCAGAAAATAATGCTTAATCTAAACTGCAGGTTGCGTTAAATGTGGGTGTAGGGGCGGGGTTACCCCGCCCCTACAGTTTGGAAAGGTTAAAGCTCCTTTCTTTTTTGACGATAAGTATAATAGTCTACAATAATTTAAAATGAAGTAATCTCTGGGGGAGTGAAAAATTTTTTTAACTGTTCGAAAATTAAACAATCTTTTTTTAAAATTTAGAACCCAGTTAAAAGGAACAGGGAAAATGGAACGCTTTTGTTCTTTTATCTTCCTTTTTCCATTTTCCTTTTTCCTTTTTGAAAGGAGGGGGAGATGTCTGATCTAATCAACGGGTACCTTCAGCTTCTGATCTTCGGCACCTCTTTGATCCTGGTGCTAAAGTTCGAACAAAGGTACTTCAAATTTTATCCCGGAGTGAAATGGAGTTTAGCTCTGGGGATTTTTCTTTTATTCTGTGGAGCCTTCTTCACTTTTTTCCTGCCCTTGAGCGGACCTCTTATGGCGGCTGACTCAGATATAAAGACTTCTGCAGAAGCAGGTTTATATATCGCGGGCAGCATATTTATATTCTCAGGATTGAGGAGATGGTTTTGGTACCTGGCCCGAGTAAAGGAAAACTCTCTCCAGCGTCTGAAAAGATTATCCTGCTTAAAACAGGTCCAATCGCTTTCCCAGAAAAACCAGGACCTGGAACAGAATCTGAAAGATGCCTTTAATAAGGTGATGCAATTTATGGGGTACCAAAAAGGGGTTCTTTTCCGGTCATCTTTCAATTCTCCGGAGATGCTTCTTCTTTCCTACTTTAATCTTTCGCCGGAGGAGCTTTCTCGCTTTTATAAACTGAATCCGAATGAAGGTTTTTATAGCGAAGCTCTCAAGACCAGGGAGATTTTAACCCAGAACCAGTTCCAGGGTTCAGACCAGTGGGATAGACTTTTTCAGAATAAGGAGAAAATCTGTTCTTTTGCTTGCGTTCCGATAAAACATAACTCAAAGGTCTTTGGGCTTATCTGCATTTATGATTCTGATCCGGAGAGGTTTGCCTTTGAAGAAGTTCAATTCCTCACCAGTTTAAGGGATGAACTCGGCTTGATGGTCGAACAGTCTTTGCTTTTAGAAAAAGCCAGAGAGCGCAAAAGAGGTTTACAGACTGCGGACGAGGCAGCCAGGTTATTTTTGGAAACAAGGAATATCGAAGATAACCTCCCTGCATTATCCCAGATATTCAAAAAGGTCTTTGAATTCGACTACCTTTCTTTATCCTTAATTGAAGGCTCGGGCAAGAATGTGAAAAAGATCAGCTTAGGGACTGGAGAAAACCTGCTCTTAGATGTAAAACCTAATCTGCCGGTATATGGAACCTCGGTCGGCTGGGTGATCGACTCAGGTGAGCCTCTGGTTGAATCAGACCTGGAGAAAAAGGGTCTGTACGAGGATGATCTTTCGAAGCTTTTAAGTATCCGCTCCAAAATCGTAGTCCCTTTAAAGGTCAAAGGGAATGTGGCTGGCACCTTAACCCTGGGGAGCAAGAAACCAAATCTCTATAATCCGAAATATGCAAAAAAGCTGAGCCTTTTTTCCTCCCTTTTCTCGCTTCATCTGCAGCAAAGGAGTTTGAGGGATTCACTGACGCAGGAGCAAAAATATTTCCAGACTTTTTCCAGACATTTTCTGGAGTTTCTGAATCATAAAGATTTCAGAGGATATTTAAATGGATTAACTGAAGATTTAACTCATATCCTTCCGACCAGTTTCTGCCGGGTCTCTTTTTTAGACCCGGAGAAAAAGGCTCTAGAAACCTTTTCCAGCTACAAAAGGCGGGAGGAGATCTCCCTTTCGCCCTATAACTCCCAACCGTTAGAGGCTTTGCCCTGGCACCGGTTAGCTTTAGAGACTAAAAAACCTATGCTCATCAATCAGGACGACCCGGAAAGCACCATCTCAAAAGAGGAGGCAAAACTTTCCTTAGCCCCGGATGTGAAATCCGCACTGCTTCTGCCGCTCTTGGATAAGGAGCAAATAGTGGGGATGATCTCTTTGGGAGAGATGAGAAGCTGGGAGCGCAGGCCCATCAGAAGAAAAGAGATAGATTTCATGGAGAAAATCGCAACTGAGATCAGCCTTGCTCGCAAGCATAATTTGCCTGGAGAAGTTTTTCCGGCCCCAAGGGCGCCTTATGCGGATAGGAAAATGTCTGATTTAGGATTGCAGGTCAACAATTCGCTGACCTCGATAATCGGTTCACTGGAACTTTTGAACCTGGGGAGAGATTTAACCGAGGAGAAAAAGGAAAGGTATCTTCAGATAATAGAAAAAGGAGCCTTGCGGATAAAAGAGAATATGGAGAGATTTTTTAATCAACCGGATTCAGTCTCGATCGAGAAATAGATAACCAGATCTCTTAGTAAAGCAGAAGGATGGTCATGGTTTTGCTATAAAGAGGAAAATATTTTGAATATAAAGTGAATTAATATTTTCACCTCTTTTGTCCTGCTGTAGGGGCAATTCATGTCCATTTGGATCCATCTGGAAATTGCCCCTACAAAAAATCAAGAAAGTCAGATATTTTTCCGAAAAGAAATATAACAGGGAGGTTCTAAAGTATCAGGATTTTTCTGGATGGGAATAAAAAATTGGAGGTGAGGTGGCTCAATACCCCGAAGAGCTAAATCAGGGAAATTTTATAAACGAGCAAGATAAAACTGAAAATAGGTTTAGAATATTGGTGGTGGACGATGATGAGAATGTCAGAGAGGTCTTAGCTGACCTTTTGCTTCTGGAAGGGCATGAGGTCCTTTTAGCTGAGGACGGCGAGAAAGCTCTTTTAATTTTTGAGCAGGAAAAGCCGGATTTGATCATTACTGACCTGGGAATGCCCGGCATCTCCGGCTGGGAGGTCTCACAGAAAGTCAAATCTATGCGACCATCCATAAAGGTCATAGTTATCTCCGGCTGGGGAGCAACTCTGGAAAAAGACCAGATAGAAAGAAATTTCGTGGACCAGGTTTTGCCCAAGCCTTTTCACTTAGAGCAGGTTAAAATTACCATTGCTCAGGTGATGTCGAAGTTGTAGCGGAAGGCTTCAGCCTTCCATTTTTTTAAAAACTGGAAACCTGAAGGTTTCCACTACACCTTTTTGTAGGGGCGGGGTTACCCCGCCCATATATTTTTTTTTGAGAGCAATGTAGTAAAGTCAGTGAGCAGGAGAGCAGGATTACTGACAAAGAGAACTTGACTTTTCAGAGGGAAACAAGTAAAATAAACCAGGAAGCTACACAGGGAGGCTTTTTGCGATTCTGGTTAAAGAGAAGTTGGGATTTTAAGATTTGTAGGGGCGAGGTTCCCTCGCCCTGTCTGAGTTATGGAAACCTGAAGGGTTCCGCTACAAAGAAATTTATGGTGCGGGTCACCAGGATTCCGTCAAAGGCTGAAAAATCCATTTTCCGCACCAACGAGTAGGTCAGAATTTTAATTAGCTGTAGGGGGACGGTCCCGCCAACGGCGGGATACCCCTACGGTTCGAAAGGTGGATATGTTTATTGACGCTCACGCACATCTGGACAGGTCTGAAGACAAGTTGGAATCTGCCTTGGAGCAGATAAATCAGAACCGGATTTTAACTATGAGCAACTCAATGGACCTGCCTTCATATAAACAGAACTTAGAGATAGGCAAAAGATGTGACCTGGTTCTGCCGACTTTCGGCATACATCCCTGGAATGCGCCAGAGTATGCTGATCAATTGGAGAACTTAGAGGATACAGTAGAAAAAACTCCGATTATTGGTGAGATCGGTTTAGATTACCACTCTGCCGAATATGCTTTTCAATTTCCAGCCCAGCGAAAAGTGTTTGAGTTCTTTCTTGAAGCGGCAAAAGAGCAGAATAAAATCGTGAATTTGCACACCAGAGGAGCTGAAAAAGAAGTCCTGGTTTTGCTCAAAGAATATGAGATTCAAAGAGCCATTATTCACTGGTATTCTGGTCCGTTAGATATACTTGACAAATTAGTTGACACAGGGGCATATTTCACCATCGGAGTTGAAGTTTTAGATTCAGAGCACATAAAAACTATTGGCCAAGTGCTGCCAGCGGAGCGATTGCTCACCGAAACGGATAACCCCGGTGGACAGATGTGGGTGAAAGGAATACTTGGAATGCCCTCGATGATAGAAGATGTCATCCAGGCTTTAGCCCAGGTGAGAAATACCACTGAGCAGGTAATTATTCAGACAGTTGAGGCAAACTTTGTAAGGCTAATCCAGGATGACCCACGACTGTCAGAAATCAATGCAAAGTTTTTCAAAAAAATGGTTAACAATACCTGAAATTTGTAGGGGTGAACCTCTGTATTCGTTATTTGTTAGATGTAAGGGCGAGGTTCCCTCACCCTTTTTTTTTCTGAAAGAGTATATGGATTGGTAAAACAGGCATCCCTGCCTGTTTCTTTTGTCCCATCTCCTTCTTAAGGAGAGAGGTTTTATAAAACGCTCACGAACAACGAATCCCGGTCACGTCTTTTTTTCCCATCTTCCTTCTTCCTTTGTTTCCTTTCCTTGACCACTCGACTCCTTGAATCCTCGAATCTTTTTCCTCTATCATTTTATCCTTTTCTTCATCGCCTCATACTCATCCTTATAAAAAGGCAGCTCCTTTGTTTTTTCCCCGAACCCTGTAATCTCTTTGGCAACTCTGGCAATCCTCTCCTTGGTAGCAGGGTGGGATGCGGATAACTTTTCAAAGAATGTGGGCTCTTTATCGCTGAGCTTATCTAATTTTCCCAAAAGCTCTGCCATCCCTTCTGGATTGTAACCTGCTTTCTCCATATAAAAAGTCCCGAACTGGTCAGCCTCAAACTCGTTGTCCCGGCTGTAGCCCTGGAGGATGATTCCTATGGAGGTGGAAACCAAATCCTGGCTAAGCTGGCTACTTGAGCCTAAGGCGATCGACAAGACAACCTGGACTCCCAGGACCTGTTGCAGCCTTTTGACCCCGTGCCGTCCCACCACGTGGCTTATCTCGTGCGATAAAACCCCGGCTAACTCCGCTTCGTCATCTAAGATTTTCAGGAGACCGGAATAAACATAGATATATCCGCCTGGAGTGGCAAAAGCGTTGATTTCTTTGGATTCCAAGACCTTGAAATGGAAAGAAAGATCTTTTCGGTCAGAGACGTGAGCGATTTTCTGGCCCACGCCATTCATGTAATCCTGCACCTCAGTATCAGGTAGAACTTTTTCCTGAGATTCCACCTGCGCCGCCATTTTCTGGCCGATTGAGATCTCCTCATTGGTGGAGATCAGAATCAGGCTTTTTCTTCCGCCCGGACCAGTTGTCGCACAGCTCAGGAGAAGCAAAGCAACCATCAAAATACTAATCTTTTTCATTTTTTCCTCCTTTAATGTATTTATATATATTTATTTAATATATTTAACACTTAAATACATATTTATAAAATATATATAATATATTATATATAAAATATATAAATAAAAATATTTAAAAAAAAATTTGTTTTTAAAGAAATAGATTTTGCAGTAAATTTGTATTTGTAGGGGCGTATTTACTATACGTCATTTCGTTTTATTGTAGGAACGATCCGCCTGCGGCGGACTCGCCATCCTTTCGGCCTTAGAGACGCATGCAATGTGTCTCTACAATCCCCTCTCCTTTCTAAGGAGAGGGATAGGGTGAGGTTGCTCTCTGTTGGTCTCCCGACTAACAGAAAAAATGGTTGTTTTTAAATTCAGCAGAATTTTCAATTCAAGGCAGACACGTAGGTTTGCCCCTACAATCTCCTCTCCTTTCAGCCGATAAAAGCCTTACGGTCCTACGGAGGCTTCGCTCCTCATAGAAGAGAGGGTAAGGGTGAGGTCTTTTTTTTACGTTCACGAGTCACAACCAACATTCACGTCTTTTTCCCTTGAACTTTTAAACCTTTGAACCCTTGAACCTTTTTTTATCCCGCTCCTCCACCAGAGCCTCCTCCCCCGCCTCCACCTCCCCCAGATGCTCCACCTCCGGTCCCGGTAGCTGAGCTCATCGTGCTCGTTGCTGCGCTCATAAGGGAGGACAAGCTCGCCGCAAAACCTGCAGGAGAAAAATCTCCAGGTGCACCACTGTAGACGTACCAGGGTATAATCTGATTCCTCTGCTCTGCTGGTATCATCTCTGCCAGGCTTTGAACGACTTTGCTGGATAACCCGAGGACTATACCGTAAACAAGAAACTTCCCCAGGTTCTCCTGCAGAGAATGACTTACCGACTCTCTGAAGTAATACTTTTTTAAATATTTCTTCAATCCCATCCATTTCCTGGCTTCCAGCTCGTATTCCGGACTTCTTCTCGGAATTGTAAAAGACAAAATCATCAAAAGTGCACCGAAGACCCCGGGCATAAATGCCCATTCCTCAATCAAGAAAACTGATAAGATTGCCACCCCTAAAAGAACAAAACTGAAAATCAGAACCTTGTTCCTTGCTTTTAGACTTTCCTTTTCCCAGAATCCTTTTTGCTGACCTATCTTTCTGACCTCTTTCTGCCAGCGGTTAAACCAGCTCGTGACCCGTGAGTGCTCTTTAGTCAGGCTCTTGAAATTTATCACATCCTTTCCCTCAGAAAGGTCATTAAACAGAAAATCTAAAAGCCCTTCTTCAAAATTTAGCAAATCTTTTCTGTTCTCCGCATAAAAATTCCGATTAAATTCTAAAAGGTATTGACGTTTTTGAGTATTCCACCAGCTTTTTTTACCGGTTGAAGATTCTTCTTTTATCTTTA
>Ga0315277_10010228_pt1 | contig 11907 bp, 9 predicted proteins | sample YL17G05_15_MG_FD_203695 | JGI IMG/M metagenome (GOLD analysis project Ga0315277, IMG submission 203695) | Sediment microbial communities from Yellowstone Lake, YNP, Wyoming, USA - YL17G05_15 | ecosystem: Environmental > Aquatic > Freshwater > Lake > Sediment | place: USA: Wyoming | collected...
GCAGACCGCCAGCCATGAGCGCGTAGGCAAGGACGGTCCCAGATAGGGAAGCGATGCGCGTAGCTTCAAGAAGGTCTCCGCTTCGCGCCCAGGCTAGCGCCCGCAGCACCCGTCCGCCGTCAAGCGGGAAGCCCGGCAGAAGGTTGAATGCTGCGAGCACCGCGTTGAGGAAGGCAAGGTAGAGTAGTGCGGTGCCGGCTCCTCCCTTGAAGAGCAGGCCACCGACGCCGAAGAGCCCTGCAAGCAGCAGGCTCGTGGCTGGCCCGACCGCCGCGATGGTCAACTCCTGCCGTGGGCTCCGAGGCTCCTCCGTCAAGGCTGAGACGCCGCCGAAGATGAAGAGCGTGATACTGGACACGTCCATCCCCTGCCGGCGAGCCATGATCGAGTGGGATAGCTCATGCACCAGTACCGACGCAAAAACGACGAGGCTCGTGATCGCTGCTGCGACCCATGCCTCGGCCCTCGTCCAGCTCGGGTAGTCGTGCAGGAAAAGGGTTCCCGCCAGCGACCACGTGAGCAGAGAGAAGATTACCAGCCAGCTCCAGTGGACCAGAATGTCAATGCCGGCCAGGCGTCCTATTCGAAGGCCTCCCATCCCGTAGACCTTCCGTCGCTCCGCATTGGCGGCCATGAGTTCTCTACTCCTTTCGTTAGTCTGGCCAGCAGCCCGCCGGCTCACCGGGGAGGCTGTGACCCGGTTCCAGCAGACCAACCTCCATCGCCCATCCCCACGCCCCTCCAAGAAGCTGCTGGCTTTTTCAATGGTCGCGCAGGTGGGAGGCCACCTGCATGAAAAGAGCCTCAAGAGACGGTTAAGAAGCGATGAAGCTCGCGGGGCCAGGTTATCGACCGGTGCGTTGAAGGGTCGGCCCTGAGCGAGCGCGATGGCCGGCACGCGCGGTATGTCGCGACGGGCCGTGGAGCCAGCCTACCCGCAGGCTCGATAAACCCCCGGGTGCGTGGCCACGACCCCGGCGGTCGTCGAATCGATTCGGTCGGGAGGGGGCCCCGAGGCTGCTGCCCGTCCCATCGCAACCCCCGTTGGTGGCCCCCTGTCCCCCAGCCACCCAATCTTCATCGTCTCTTGGGAGTATCTTCATGAAGCCGCCCTTCTGCGGCGATACGTTTGGGGATAGAAAGGTGGTCACGCGCCTCTGTGGAACGCACAGTACAACGGGAGAAGCCAGATGTTGCGCAGCCTAAGAGCCCTGTTCGGCTACCGAATACGTGCGACTGACGGGGAGATAGGTCACGTTCATGATTTCTACTTCGACGACGAACGCTGGACGGTCAGGTATCTCGTCGTGGACACGGGCGGCTGGTTGAACGGCCGGCTCGTACTCCTGTCACCTGTAGCGCTTGGCGACGCGGATTGGGAAAGGCGGACCCTCTCCGTCCTGCTAACCAGGGAGAAGGTGGAGAATAGTCCGGAGGTCGGCACCGACCCGCCGGTTTCTCGGCAGCAAGAACAGCGGCTTTACGAGCACTATGGGTGGTCTCCCTACTGGAGTCTGGGGGGAGTGTTCGCGGCTGACCTGTGGCCTGTGTATCCCGGACTCTTGCTTCGTCCCGCCACCCCGGGGTCTGCCTCCGTGCCTCCGGCGACCATCGATCGGGCGACTGGCGATCCACACCTGAGGAGCGCGCGCCAGATCACTGGGTATCACATCCGGGCAGAGGACGGCCAGATCGGACGCGTGGACGACTTCGTGGCCGACGATGATGGCTGGACGATTCGCTACATGATTGTCGACACCCATAGCTGGCTGCCGGGCAGAAAAGTCCTGATATCGCCTCAGTGGGTTGAAAAGGTCAGTTGGGAGGAATCTAAGGTCTATTTGAACCTAACGAGGGAGAAGGTGCGGCAGTCGCCCGAGTTCGATCCGTCGGCCCCAGTGTCGCGAGAGTATGAGGAAGTCCTGTTCGACTACTATGGGCGACCCAAGTACTGGAAGAGGGCGCTGAGAACCACAGCGGGAACGAAGGGTTCAGGGAGAACATGAGGGAGACTGGCAAGATACGGCTGCCCGTGCGCGTTTCAGCGTTCGTGGGGCTTGTCGGCCTCATTATCGTGACACCTCTTTTCCTCGTCGCCTGCGGAGGTAGGAGTGCTTCTTCCCAGGGCGCGCCACCTAGTCCTACAGCAGGGAGCACGCAGACGTCGAACGCCTCCACCGGCGTTTCTGTGGACATCAAGATAGTCCCCGGCTTCAGGTTCGACAAGTCCGAGCTGATCATTCCAGCCGACACCTACGCAACCATCACTGTCAACAACACCGACGACGGAGTGCCCCACAATTTCGCCGTGTACTGGAGCAAGCAAGACGCAGACACCGGTGCTCCTCCCCTTGCCAGCACGGACATCTGCGCCGGGCCGTGCAAGGAAGTACTCAATCTGAGACTGCCAGCCGGACAGTACTTCTTCCGCTGCGACGTCCATCCCCAGGACATGACCGGGGAGCTGACCGTTCAGTAGTGCGGTTCGCCGCCGGGATGGCCGACGGCCATGCTCCGCTGGATTCTGTGCAACTAGGTGGGCCGACCGACCTCCCCCCCCGCGTGCCGTCATGGGCCCAGTCTGAGACCGTCAGCAAGCCAACCGCATCGCCCCGTACCCCGCTGGTTTCGCCAGCGGTGGACCGTTGACGCGCGACCAGCGGCAATGCTATTAGGAAGGAGAAGCCAGCAGCGCTGGACAATCCGCGCGAAGACCTTGCGGCGAGCACCGAGCCAGGCCCTGTCGGCCTGCAACGGCGCCGAGGTGATTCGGGCGGAGAGCAGCCAAACCGGGAAAGCGAGACATGTCCCAGGATCCCTCCACGCCGTCTGTAGGCGGCGGCGCAGAGCCGTCTTCTGCCGGGGATTCCCGACCAGCCCGCGTGCTCGCGGTCGATGACGATGAACGATTGCTGGCAGCGCTGCGGCGGGGCTTGTCGCTGCGGGGCTTCGATGTCGCTGTTGCGCCCGACTCCAGTGAAGCGCTCCGCTACCTGAAAGCCCAGTGGCCGGACATCATCGTGCTGGACATCATGATGCCCGGAATGGATGGCCTGAGCCTGTGCCGTCTGGTGCGCGAAACGGAGACAATGCCAATACTCATGCTGACGGCCCGTGACAGCGTGGCCGACCGCGTTGTCGGCTTTGAGGCGGGGGCCGACGACTACCTCGTCAAGCCCTTCGCCTTCGACGAGCTGGTGGCGCGCATTCAGGCGTTACTCCGTCGCACTCGCCCGAGCGCCCCCTCGTCTGAGCGATTGTTGTACGATGATCTGACCTTGTACCGCAAGGCCTGGGCGGTCCACAGAGGAGGCGAGGCGCTCAATCTCACCGCCACCGAGTTCCGGCTGCTGGAACTATTCATGCGGTCCCCTGAGCAGATGCTGACTCGGGACGAGATCCTCGCAGGCCTGTGGGGTCCAGAGTCCCTCGTTGAGTCCATTGAGTCCAATGTGGTTGATGTGCACGTTGCCAACCTGCGTCGCAAGCTGGAGGCGGGAGGCCGTATGCGCCTCATCCAGACGATTCGCGGCGTCGGATACGTGCTGAAGAAAGAGGAATGAGTGCCGCTAAGGCCACGCCTCACCCTACTCTACGTTGCCCTCTTAGGCATCGCGCTCGCGGTCTTTAGTCTGGCGGTCTACCTGATAGCGAAGGACAGGGTTTCCCAGAACGTCGATGACACGCTGAGACTCCAGGCCGACGCCGTCGCTATCGCTCTCGAACCCACAGAAGGCCCTCTCTCCGTCCAGAGTTTCGGCGCTAACGAACTGCTCAGGCTGGCCGACGAGGCATCGGCTGGCGTCCTGTTTCAGATCCGCGATCTGGAAAGCAGCGTAATCTACTCCTCCTTCCAGCCGGGCGCGCGCAACCTACCGTTGCCAGGCCACATGATCCCAGAGGAGGCGAGCTTCGACACGACGAGGATCCGCGGAGAGAGCTTTCGTGTCCTATACCATCCTTTCTTTCAGGACGGCCAACTGCTCGGCAGCGTCGTGGTGGGTGAACCTCTCGAGAACGGGTATGACACGCTGAACCTGATCCGCGACATACTCATCGTTGGCGGCGTGGCGGTATTGGTCGTGACCAACATACCCGCCCACCTCCTTGCGGGACGTGTGCTGGACCCTGTGCGCCGAGTCTCCCGGCTGGCACGCGACATCGAAGCCGCCGCCGACTTCAGCCGCCGAGTCCCTCCTTCTCCTGCAGGTGATGAGATGGGGGAGCTGACTGCCACTTTCAACGCCATGATTGACCGTGTGGAGCGGACCCTGGAGTCTCAAAAGGCCTTTCTCGCTGACTCATCTCATGAGCTGCGCCGGCCCCTCACCGTGCTAAGAGCAAACATCGATATCCTCAATGACCCGGCGTTCCCGGCAGAGGAGCGTGAGGCCTGTCTGAAGGAGATGCGCACTGAGGCCGAGGTCATGAGCCGCGTCCTGTCCGACCTTCTCCTCCTTTCCCGGGAGGGTACCCAGGAGATCGCTCGTGCCCCCGTCGATTACTCTTCGGTGTGCGAGAGGGCCATCGCTCGGCTCAAGGGGCGGGACGACTGTCACGAACTGGCAGCCGAGATAGCGCCTGGGGTGCGCGTTCTGGGCGACGAGGAGCGGCTGGGGCAGATGCTTGGCAACCTCCTGGACAACGCATCCCAGTACACGCTGGAGGGAGGGCGGATCGAGCTGCGTCTGCACGCCGAGGGCGGCGCCGCCCACGTGGAGGTGAGGGACACGGGCGTCGGGATCGGGGAAGATGATCTGCCCCACATCTTCGAACGGTTCTACCGCTCAAAGAGTGCTCGCGTCGCCAGCAGCGACCACAGCGGCCTGGGCCTGGCAATCGTGAAGTACATAGTCGAGGCGCATGGCGGCTCCATCCGAGCCATCAGCAGAGCAGGCCAAGGCAGCACATTCATTGTGGACCTTCCCCTCCTGCATGCATCGCCCTCCTAGCTCAGGCGTCATCAGTTTCACTGATCCTTGCGCGGCTGGTTCGCCGATCGGGCCGGAATGCGGCGGCTACAGACGCGCCGGACTCTCCAGTGGTGCGGGGGCAGATCCTGATTGGCAATGGCTAGCCTGCGGTCGGCACGGCCGCAGGATCCGCGATGATGACCACGCGCCGGGCGGCCACCCGGGCCGCGGGAACGTCTTCCCCGGAGAGTACTTGCCGGAGAGCCTCTCGCTTTTCCGCCCCTGAGACAAGGAAGACGGCAAGCCTGGAAGCGCACAGTGCTGGAAGCGTGAGCGTCAGTCGTGGATGGTCTGGTCTCTGCACCCGGACCACCAGCCGCTGGGTCTCCTCTAGCGCGGGGTCGCCCGGGAAGAGCGAGGCCGTGTGGCCATCGGCTCCCATGCCCAGAAAGGCCAGGTCGAAGGCCGTTGGCCCCTGGCCGAAGAAGGAGCGCAGCTCCCGCTCGTAGGCATCGGCGTCACAGGTCTCGCCGCGCATGCGATGAACTATCGCCGGCACCTTCGAGAGAAGGGCCTCGTGGGCCATACGGAAGTTGGAGTCGGGGTGGTCCGGCGGCACGCAGCGTTCGTCGCTAAAGAAGACGTCCAACGCGGCCCACGTGTACCGCAGCGACGCCAGCCGGGCATACAAGGGCCGGGGCGTGCGGCCGCCGGCTAGAAGCACCGTCCGAGGCCGTTCATTCAGAAAGACCCGAGCGGCCTCCTCGGTGACATCAGGGATGACGAGCAACTCTCGCTTCAACGTCGAAGGTGCCAGGCTCTAGGCGCTATGAGCTCGTCCACCTCGGCCGGCCCCCAGGTGCCGGCCTGGTAGAAGCAAAGAGACGCGGGATTCTCCAAGGCCGGCTGGATCACCATCCAAGCCCGCTCAACGCTGTCCTCCCTGGCGAAGAGGGTATGATCGCCATCCAGGGCGTCATGGAGGAGGCGCTCATAGGCTTCCGCCGGCTCGGTCATGAACGAGTCGCTGTAGGAGAAGTCCATGCTGACGAGCTGGACGTTCACCTCGGGGCCCGGCTGCTTGGCGACGAAAGTGAGAGTGATGCCCTCATTCGGCTGGATACGCAAGACCAGGTGGTCGGGGCGGAGCTCCTGGACGCCTGTCCCTTCGAAGAAGCACAGGGGCGTCTCTCGAAAGACGATGGCGGCCTCGGTAGCCCGCCGAGGCAGCCGCTTGCCCGTACGCAGGAAAAAGGGCACGCCTGCCCAGCGCCAGGTGTCAATCTCTAACTGGGCAGCGAAGAAAGTCTCCGTCATGGAGTCGGGTGCCACGTCTTTCTCTTCGCGGTACCCCGGCACCGCCACTCCGTCGATGACACCGGCCGTGTACTGCCCTCGAGCCGTCCTGGCGGGATCGAGGGGCCGCATGGCGCGCATCACCTTCGCCTTCTCGTCCCGGATGGACTCCGGCGCCAGGCTCGCCGGGGGCTCCATGGCGAGAAGGCTCAGTACTTGCAGCGCGTGGTTCTGGACCATGTCGCGCAGCGCTCCCGTCTCCTCATAGAACGCGCCGCGATTCTCAATGCCGATGGACTCGGCCACTGTGAACTGCACGTGGTCGATTGCATCCCGGTTCCAGACCCTCTCGAACACGGAGTTGCCGAACCGCAACACCAGTATGTTCTGGACGGTCTCCTTCCCCAAATAGTGGTCAATGCGAAAGATCTGAGACTCCTGGAACCTTCGATGAAGGATGTGGCTTAGCTCCCGGGCCGACTTCAGGTCCTGTCCGAAGGGCTTCTCCACCACGAGGCGCGTACCTGAGACCAGGCCCGCGTCATGGAGGGCCCCCACGGCGCTCGGCACCGCCGATGGCGGGACAGCCAGGTACACGAGTCGCTGTCTGTCGTGAGCACCCTCCCTCAGGTGCGCGTATCCCTCGTCATCCAGGCGGACGAACGTGAGCCGGGGCGCGAAAACGCCCCAGATGCTCTCATCGAAGCCGCTACGGGAGAACTCCTTCACCGACTGTCGGGCGAACTCCTGGAACCCGTCACGGGTCAGGTCGGTGCGGGCCATACCGATGATGCTGCCTCGCTCTGGAAGCAGGCCCCCAGCGGCCAGGTTGTAGAGCGCGGGCAGCAGCTTGCGCCGGGACAGGTCTCCGGATACGCCGATGATCACGATGTCCTGGGGCTCTGGCGGCTTCAGGCTCATGATGTCCTCACTGGATGCCCGCCAAACTCCTTGCGGAGGGCGGCGATAACCTTCATCGCGAACGACTCTTCCTGCCGGGAGGCAAAACGGGCGAAGAGGCTCAAGGCGATAGCAGGGGCGGGCACGTCCTCGTCTATGGCCTCGAAGACCGTCCAGCGCCCCTCGCCGGAGTCCTCCACGTACCCTCGGATCGACGAGAGGTCCGGGTCCCTGGCGAAGGCCATCTCGGCCAACTCCAGCAGCCAGGACCGCACCACGCTGCCGCGGTTCCAGAGAGCCGCAAGCTGGCGCAAATCGAAGTTGTAGGGCGATGCCCGAAGGATCTCGAAGCCCTCGGCGTACGCCTCAAGCATGCCGTACTCGATGCCGTTGTGCACCATCTTGGCGAAGTGGCCGGCGCCGCAAGGGCCCACGTTAGCGTAGCCCCCTTCCGGAGCCAGGGTCTTGAGAGCCGGCTCGATGCGCTTGAAGGCCTCATTGCTGCCGCCGACCATGAGGCAGTAGCCCTTCTCCAGCCCCCAGACGCCCCCGGAGGTGCCGGCATCGGCGAAGAGTATGCCCCGCTTCTCCAGGCCGCCGCCGCGCCTCACGCTGTCCCGAAAGTTGGAATTGCCGCCGTCGACGACCAGATCCCCCGGCTGAAGCAGCTCGGCTAGATCCCGGATGGTCTGCTCGGTAGGGTCCCCTGCAGGCACCATCACCCAGACCGTCCGCGGCCCCCTCAGCAGGGAAACGAGCTCCTGAAGGCTGCCAGCACCGACAACCCCTGTCTGTCGGGCGGCCCTCACTGCTTCCGGGCTGCGGTCGTAGGCCACGACGCGGTGCCCCCCGCCGATCAGCCGCTGGGCCATGCTGGCCCCCATACGGCCGAGCCCGATCAGTCCCAGTTCCATCTCACCCTCCATCGCCTCATTAGCCCAGGGCCTCTTCGACAGCCCAGAGCAGGCGGCCAAGACAAGGAGCCTCGTCCCGCCCCAGGTGGACGCGCACGACGCGTCGCCTCTTTTCCCACAGCGACCTGAGGTCGCCCAGGGCCTGGGCTCTCTTCAGTATACCGAACCCGTAACGATTACCGGGAATGGGCAGCTCCTGCGGGCTGACCGTAGGTTGCGCTCGCCTGCTTGACAGGGTAGGCAAGCCATGAGATATTGCCAGTCCCGAACCGCGGCACTGCTGGTTTGTACCTCAGCAAGAAGAGGCTCAGCTTGAATATTCTCGTCTTGATGCTCGATACAGTGCGGCCGGACTACCTCGGAGCGGGCGGTGGCAAGGTTTGCCAGACGCCCACCCTCGACAAGTTCGCCCGCCAGGGGGCCTTCTTCGAAAACGCCTACGCGGAATACCCCATAACCATACCCACTCGAACAGCGCTGACTTCAGGGATCTACACCTTCACCAACCGCACCTGGACGGCATTGAAGCCCTACGATCTCCACATCGCGGAAGTGCTTAGGGAGCATGGGTACAGAACGGCAGCCTTCAGCGACTCACCGTTCCTCGAGCTGTTCAACATGCACCGCGGCTTCGACGAGTTCGTCACCTTCCCCCTCAAGCTACAGCCGCCGCCCTCCGGTGAGGAGGAAGAGGTCGACTTGCTGGATGCGGCGTTTCCCTTCGAGTGTGAACCGGACCAGACCTACTGGAGGACATTTGTGCGTGGCTTCTTGAACTACTTCCCCAAGAAGCTGGGACGCCCTGTTGGCATTGAACTCATGATTGATGAGAGCATCGCCTGGTTGGAGCGGAATGGCAAGAGCGCCTCGCCGTTCTTCCTCTGGCTGGATAGCTGGCAACCGCACGAGCCCTGGCTGCCGCCTGAGCCCTACCGGAGCATGTATCAGCCGAAGGACTATCGGGGGCGTTTCATACCCATGCCTGTGGGCCCCTCCGTCGACTGGATGACTAGCGAAGAGCTGGAGCACGTGAAGGCGCTTCACATGGGCGAGCTCACGTACACGGATGTCCACGTTGGCCGCCTCCTCAGCCGGCTGGATGAGCTCGGCTTAACCGAAGATACTTTCGTGTTCATAGTGTCCGACCACGGCTCCCCCTTTGGCGACCACGGCACGATCCGCAAGTTCGGCGTCCCTGTATACGATGAGCTGGCCAAGACGGTGTGGATCATGCGCAAACCGGGCCTCATCCAGCCGGGGATGAGAGTGAAGGCGCTCGCCCAGACGACCGATTTCTTGCCGACCATGTTGGACCTGCTGGGGATCGAGGTTGAGGTTAGACGAGTCTGGGTCAAGACGGAGCGTACGGAGGCGCCCAAAGGCATTGATGGTGTCAGCCTCCTGCCCCTCCTCACCGGGCGTTCGGAGTCAGTACGGGAGGCCGTGTATAACGGCGCCTTCGGGGTGCGCACGTCAATTCGGCGAGGGCCGTGGAAGATGATCGACAACCGCGGAGAGAAGCCCAACGAGCTGTTCAACGTCGAGGACGACCCGCCGGAGCGGAACAACCGCTACGAGGACCTTCGAGCGCTCGCCGACGAGCTTCATCGCGAGCTGTGGGCGTTTCAGGCCCGCTGGAGCGCGGCGCTCGCCTGGCGCGACGAGCCCACCACAAGCGGAGGGCGGGACAAATGACCGCTCCCGCTTGACCGCGGCGAAGAACTCACCAGGATCCGCAAACAGTCAGGAGAGGGCTGAAGATGGCCAGGTTCTCCAGGCGCAGCTTCCTGGGAGCAGCCCTGGCGGCTGCGGGGGTCGTCATAGCTGGCTGCCGCGGCGGCGAGGAGGCAGGGGAAGGGACCTCTCCCGCTGGGGAGATGAGCGAGGGGGAGCCGAAGCGGGGTGGCCAGCGCGAACAGGGTATCCCCGGCGGCTTCAACATCGATCCCAGACTGGACTACATCGCCGGCCCCATCGTCGGCTCCCAATGCTACAGCTACCTCTGGACCGTCCGCATGGACACAGACGAGATCGTGCCTGTCTGCGCTGCGGCCATTGAGCAGGTCGACGATGTCACCTACTTGTTCAAGATCCACCGAAATATCCGCTTTCACGACACGGCCGATATTCGCGCCAAGTACCCTCAATTGGCCGGCCGACAGGTGACGGCCGAGGATCTCAGATACAGTATTGAGCTGTTTCGAGATCTTGATGGCGCCCCTCTACGCGACTACCACCTGAATGAGATGGATCACGTGGAAGCGGTGGATGCTTACACCTTGAAGCTGGTCAACCGCAGGCCCTACAGTTGGACGCTCGGCGCAAACTCCATCAGCGGCCTTACGCAGGGCGCTATCGTACCAAGAGAGGTGATCGAGAAGGAAGGCGACCTGAAGAACACGTGCGTGGGGAGCGGCGCCTTCATAATGGACAGCTTCTCCCAGACGCAAGGAATAAGAATCGTACGCAACCCCGACTACTTCGTTGCCGATGAGCCCTTCGTCGACAGCCAGCGCTGGCGGATCATCAATGACTTCGTGATCGCCGAGGCCGCGTTCCGAAGCGAGCAGATCGACACTTGGAGCCCGCCCAACGCCGTAGCTTTCCGGTTCACGAAAGACATGCCAGAGGTAGTGACCAACAAGCTGCTGGCACTCTACGACATGCAGATGAGTGTGAGAGCCGACGTGCCCCCCTGGAACGACGTGCGCGTCCGGCAGGCGCTACATCTGGCGATCGACAGGGACGCTTTGATCTTGAGTCTCGAGGGGGGGCGCAGCGGCGAAGATGCCTCCGAGTACGGTCTCTGGGCGGGCTGCCTTCCCTGCGGCATGGCAAGATACGCCCTATCGCAGGATGAGCTCCACCGGCTCATTCGATATGATCCCGCGGAATCGCGGCGTCTCCTCTCGGCCGCCGGTTATGATTCCATCGATGTGAGGCTTGACCACGTCAACGTGGGGAAGCCGCCTCAGTTGGCGGAGGCAATTGCAGGACAGCTACGCAACGTCGGCATCAATGCCACCCTGCAGCCAAGTGAGATCGCTAGGTTCGCCGTGATACTGATCCAGGGCGACTTCGAGATGCTGTGCGTGCAGGGGCTAGGAGCGTACTCCCCGGAGATGCCGCTAGGGGGATTCACCAGTCCCCGCGCCGGCGCCTGGGGCGGCTCTCGGTTCATCCAGCCCGACCCGGAGGTCGATGCGATCTTCGAGCAGATATGCAGAACCTTCGACCCCGAAGAACGGCAGGAGATGGCCAGGGAGATGCAGCGGCTCGTCCTTTCTCGGTTCCCACCCATCATCAGACTGTACACCCCTTGGGAGTACCATGCTCGCTACGACTATGTGAGAGGGGTGCACCCAGAACAACGGGCAATGGCCAATGCCTTCAATTATCGAGTGTGGCTTGCGGCGTAGCAGTCTTCAGAGCTCGCCACAAATCCTCGGAGCGGGTGTGCTTGGCCGGTGTGGCCGGCATCCATACTAGGCGCAACGCTCCGGCCGGCCGCGTCCCCAATGGAGAAATGCGGAGGGCGTCTTGCCTGGGGTTGATGTAGACTAGCGCTGCGCCAGCCGGGAAAGACAAAAGGGGGTCAGCAGTGTTCAGCAGGGCTAGGCTAACCCGTCGTCGCTTCTTGAAGGGAGTATTGGCAACCACGGCCGCCGCAGCCGTCGCGTCAGCGGGATGCGGAGGTGGAGAAGAGGGGAAGGGCGCTCCGCAGGTTACCCCTGGGACGGAAGGCGAGCCGAAGCGGGGTGGCCAGCGCGAACAGGGCACCCCTGGCGGCTTCAACATCGACCCCAGGCTCAACTACATCGCCGGCCCCATCGTCGGCTCCCAATGCTACAGCTACCTCTGGACCGTCCGCACCGACACCGACG
>Ga0315277_10010229_pt1 | contig 11905 bp, 4 predicted proteins | sample YL17G05_15_MG_FD_203695 | JGI IMG/M metagenome (GOLD analysis project Ga0315277, IMG submission 203695) | Sediment microbial communities from Yellowstone Lake, YNP, Wyoming, USA - YL17G05_15 | ecosystem: Environmental > Aquatic > Freshwater > Lake > Sediment | place: USA: Wyoming | collected...
AACGGCTGTGCCACCGTGATGAAACCCACAGACACGAACGGCTGTGCCACCGTGATGAAACCCACAGACACGAATGTCTGTGCCACTCTTGGGCATGTAATGAAAGTGAAGGGGGGGGCACCCAAACCAAAACCGCCCCACCGGTCCTAATGATGTCCCCGACGCGGAGCGTGGGGATTCGGATCAACCAGGGCGATTCCTACCTTTAAGAATCACAGGCGGCAGTGAAGATGTCAAGTCTTTTTTGACAAAGATCGGGGAGCGGCTTGACACGCACGGCGCAGTGATTGCGGTATATTCTACAGCGCATGATGTAAGTATTACAGCAAGCGGGGTTCCATGCTCGAAGAACTTTTTAACTCGCGACTTCGCGCAAAGGCGCTCGGCTGGATGCTCACACATCCGAATGAGCGGTTCTGCGTGCGGCATCTGACGCAGCTGATCGGCGAGGATTCCGCCAACCTCAGCCGCGAACTGATCCGTTTGGCCAATATGGGAATCCTGACCTGCCGGCGGGGTGGAATGAAAACCGACAAGGCGGATATTCCGCGAATCGTCTGTAGCGAAGCCCTGTTCTGAGGAGGAACCGATCCCTCGGTGGGTTTTGCAGCCGACCTCGGCCCCTTGTGTATTCGGCCTTCCCGGTCAATGCTAGGGGAATCACCTCCAGCCTTCTACTCGGCTTCCGTGGTGTTCTCCGAACTGAGAAGCGCGATATAGGCGTCCTCGAAGGTGGGCTGGACGGGCGCCGAGCCGGGCGCGGGCGCGCCTGAGATGTAGTGGTACAACACGCCCTCGGCCACGTGCTTGCGGAACAGGATCTGCCTGGGCGGCACGGGAGCGGGCGCGGCGGCGGGAAGCACGACGTCCCAAACCCGCCCCTGGGCTTGCCGCTCGATCCCCTTGAGATCGCCGTGGTAGAGGAGGCGTCCCTGGTTGAGCACCGCCACCTGTTTGCAGCTGCTGGTGATGTCGTCCACGATGTGCGTCGAGAGAATGACGATCCTGGAACGAGCCAGTTCGGAAAGAAGCAGGCGGAACCGGACGCGCTCGGCGGGATCGAGCCCGGCGGTGGGTTCGTCCACGATGATGATGGGGTTGGGCCGCAGCAGGAACTGGGCGATTCCGGCCCGCTGCCTCATGCCGCCCGAGAAGCGCCGCATGGGTTTCCGCCGGGCGGAGCTCAGGCCGGCCATCTCCACCACCTCGCCGATCCTCTTCTTGCGCTCGGCCAGGTCGTGCAGCCCATACGCCGGGGCAAAGAAGTTCAGGTACTGATCCAGGTTGAGAGACTGGTACACCCCGAAGTTCTGGGGCAGATAGCTGATGAACCGGCGGATCTCGTGCCGGAAGAAACGCAGGTCGTATCCCGCTTCCTCGACGGCGCCGTAGGTGGGCTCGACGATGCCGGTGAGGATTTTCATGAGGGTGGTCTTGCCCGCGCCGTTGGGCCCAAGCAGGCCGAACATGCCCGGCCCGATCTCCAGCGAAACATGCCGCAGCGCCTCCGTGCCGCTCGGCGGACGGCGGCCGTAGGGATACCGGCGCGAGGGCACGGCGTTGAGGAGCTTCTTCACGCGGAATCTCGGATAGATCTTCGAGACGTTTCGGATCGAGATCCACAACCGGTCCCCGAACGCTTCCTTCGAGATGCCTGGCAGGACGCCCGCCGCGGACGTGCTCCGCTGAAACACGGTGGCGGGCAGCTCGGGAAGAACCGCCTCGATACCTGGAACGTCCCGCCGGCTTGCCGCGGCGGAGGGAATCGCGCCCGCGGCCGCCCAGGCCGGTTCAGGCGCCGCGAAGAGCGTGCGCCGTGGGATCAGCCGGCGAATCCACGCGATGCGGCGAACCCACGCGATGCGGCGAACCCGCGCCTTCACCATGTCCATGCCCAGGTGGAACACGTTGTAGAAGGTGGGTACCGCCACGAGCGAGAGAAGCCCTGAGACGATCATGCCGCCGACAATCACCGACACGAGCGACTGGGCCTCCTTTTGCGCGTCCTTGGAAAGCGCGATCGGAAGGAGACCGAGGATGGTCGTGAGCGAGGTCATCAGAATGGGGCGAAGCCGGTACGAGACAGCGTACATGAGGGCGCGGACGCGCCTGAAGCCGGACCGCTCGAGCTGGCGGGTGTATTCGATCAGAAGAATGCCGTTGTTGACGGCAAGGCCGGTGAGGAGCACCGAGCCGATCATCGCGACCTGGTCCAGACGGGCGTTGAAGACCACGATCCCCCATATTCCGCCGATGGAGGCGAGCGGCAGCGTGATCAGGATGACCAGCGGCGAAACCAGCGACTCGAAGAAGAAAGCCATGACCAGATACACCGTGAGCGCGGCAAGCCAGAGAGTCTTCTTCCAGGTGACTTGGCTTTCGGCCACGTCTTCGAGAGTGCCTGACAGATTCGCGCTGACTCCGGTGGGAAGACGCACCCCGTTGAGGCGTTTCTGAATGCCCTTGAGGGCGTCCTGTCTTTTCTTCTCCATCCCGGGCCGGGAGTACAAAGGCTTGAAGTCGAACCCCACGCGCATGTTGCGCTGGCGGTTTTCCTTGGAGATCGAGGGCGTGGCGCGCGTGATCGAGAACCGCCCCAGTTCCTCCAGCGGGATCACGCCGCCGCCGTCCAGCGCGATCATCGCCCGTTTGAGCTCGTTGAGCGTCTGCTTCACTTCCTCGTTGCGCTTCTCCTCCTCGGTCTTCACGCGGATGATCACGCGCCGCCGAACGTCCTTCTCGTCCAGCGTCAGAGCGGTCTCGATCCCCCGGTCGCTCCGGGCGTTGAGGAAGGAGTTTATGCTCGCGATGTTCGCCTTCATCACCAGAATCCGCTCGATGTCGGGTTCGAACCGGACCTCCGGCTCGCCTTGTGGTGTTTCGATCACCACTTCTCCCACGTCCGGCTCCGCCCTCAGATAGTCCTCGACCAGCTTCGCAGCCTGAAGCATGGCCTCGCTGTTCTCCCCCGTTACGAGAACGGCCTCGGGCATTTGGATTTCCCGCCTTCCTGGCCGAGCCATCTGGGGAGCGAAAGAGACTTCCGGGAAGGGATAGAACCGGAACCCCGAGTTCAGGTCGCCCGAACGCAGATGCCGGTAGGCGCCCTGGAACTCCCGTTCGTTCAGACGGCGGTATTTCGGGGAAACCTTCAGGGTTATCTCCCCGCCCGATTTCGTGAGATTGGACGTGAAGGATTCAAAGACGTCGGACTTGACTATCTCTCCGGCGACCTGTTTCTCTTTCTCAAGGAAGAACGGGTCCGCCTCCTCCAGCTTCGATCCCACGGGGGGCTTGCCGTAAAGGTTGATTTCCCGCGTGTCCTGGTCGCTCCCGTATCTCGACAGGGCGAGCTTGATGCCCGAAACGAACAACGTGGCGACGAGTATCCCCAGGATGGTGAAGACCAGGCGGACGGGATGCCGGATCGAGCCCCTGGCGCAGTGAAAGACGAACTCGCGCAGAAGGTTGCGCGGACGCCGCCCCGGCCGCCTCCAGGGATGCCGGAAAACGGCGGAAGAGAGGCGGCCCGCCAAGCGGCTGAGCCGTCCGCCGGCCGCGCCTGTCCCCGTCGTCTCGATCACCCGGGCGGTCAGCATCGGGATCAGCGTGACGGCCACCACCAGGCTGATCGTCATGGAATAGACCAGCGCCAGCACCATCTCCTTCGCGATCAGGATCGTCATCTTGTCCACGAACAACAGAGGCAGGAACACGGCGAGGTTGGTCAGGGTGGATACGAGGATGGCGATGCCCACCTCGCTCGTGCCCTTCCAGGCCGAGCCCCGGACGTCGTGCGATTTCTGAAAATGCCGGAAGATGTTCTCCACAACCACGATCGAGTTGTCCACGAGCATGCCGATCCCGATTCCAAGCCCAAGGAGCGACAGCAGGTTCACCGACATCCCCGTAGCGTACATGGCATTGAAGGAGACAATGACGGACGTCGGAATCGCGGTGCCGATGACAAGCGAGATGCGCCAACTCCGCGTGAAGAGAAGAAGAACCAGCATGGCCAAAACGGCCCCGGCCATGGCCAGCTTCCCGATCTCCGCGATCATCTTCTCAAGGTCGGCGGCCTCGTCCGACGTGGGGGAGAGCGAGAAGCCCTTGGGGAGTTCCTTCTGGATCTCCGCCACGCGGTCCCGCACCCGCCGCGCCATCACAAGCATGTTCCGGTCCCGCTCCCGGCTGACCGAGACCCGGACCGCCTTCTTCCCGTTGAAGCGGTAGATGCTCTCCGACTCCTTGACCTTTCGCGCGGGCTCGACAACGTCACCCAGCAGGAACACGCCATTCTGGCCCAGCCGCACCCGCAAAAGATCGTCCAGCGATTCGATCCGGGAGCGAAGCAGGACCTCGCGCCGCGCGCCTTCCTCGTAAACCGGTCCCAGCCACGTCTTCTCCCGCGACGCCTTGTTGACCGAGTCCACCATCCCCCCAACGTCCAGCCCGCAAGCCCGAAGGTAGTCCTGTTCCGTCTCGAGCGCGATGCTCGGCAGCATCTCCCCCGCAATGTCCACCTGCGAGATCCCGTCTATGCTCCTCAGCCGCCGCCGGATCAGGTCGGTGATCGTCGCTATCCGCGACTCCTGGCCCACGGGGACGGAAAGGACAAGCTCCATCAGCCTGCCCGTCCCCTCATCGGTCGAGGCGGGGTAGACTGCAAATTGGATTTTCTCGGGACGTTCCGACACCCATTTGGCGATCTTGTCCTGAAGCTCGATCACCCGGAACCGCATGTCAACGCCCTGCTCGAAGACCGCGTATCCCCAGAACCTCCCGTCGTAGGTCACGGACCGCATGGCCGGCATCGAGGAACCCATGAAGGAGATTTTGCCGCCTTTCAATCCGGGGAGCGACGCCACCATTTTCTCGAACGGGCGGGTCAGCACGTCGTTGGTCTGCTCGGGCGACATCTGCGAATTCTCGATCCACGCGCTGTAGTAAACGGAAGGGAACGTGATATCCGGAAGACGCTGCACCGGCAGCTCGCGCCAGGACACGAGGCCCAGGAAGATGAGCCCCAGGGCCAGCATCGTCGTCGTTACGGGTCTTTGGATGGCGATTCTTGTCATTTGCGCGTTTTCCCACCACGGAATACTTGAAGCAGCCGAGCCGCAACCGAACCCGTCTTCAACCACGGATAGACACGGATGCACACGGATTTGGCAGCGAAGAAAGGCAGATAAGGTTGCGGCGAACCTTGGCATTGGCGGGTGTTGGTTCCACCCGAACATATCCGTGTCAATCCGTGTGTATCCGTGGTTGAGTAGTCTTGGCGACGGAAAAGGGTCTGTTCCGCGTGTTCCGTGTATTCCGTGGTAAGTTGCTTTTGGATTCGTTTCGCGCTCTTCATGGTTTGCTTTCCTCTGACCGCGCTTCTGTATTATTGGATGCCCTTCACCACCTGGATATCGCGCGCGGCCGCGCTTATCCATATCCCGGATTTCTTGTCGTAATAGGGAATCATCAGGATCCATCCCTCCGGGTCAACGGATATCTTCTTGGGCAGATGCCCGACCTTCCGGCTCCAGGAAACCGTCTCGCCGGGATCAATCCACACGGTATCATTCACAGGTTCCTTGGACGTGTCAACACGGACGGGTACCGGCATCCGCCCCGTCCCGAGGTTCGCGATGCGCGCCTCGACCAGGTACTGCGTCTCCCCGTCGGGTCCTTCTTCCTTCGCCTCGGCGCGGACCTCCTCGATCCGGTAGCAGGGATAGCCTTTGCTGTCGTCGTTCGTCCAGTAGTCGAAGAACCAGCCGAGGGATTGTCCGCTGGCGCGTTCGGCGGCCCGGCGGAGCATTCCAGGCGTGAAGAACGCGGACTGAAACTCCGGTCTGAGTTCCTTGAGGGTCCGCATCCAAACGTCGTGCCCAAGCACAAGATGGAGCATTTGAAACAACGGGATCTGGAGCGCTTCTTTCTCCCTTAATTCCTTGCGGGTCAGGTTTGCGATCTTGTTTGCCGCTTGTCCGTCCAGATGACGGTTGACGGGTTGGAACCGGGGTTCGAGATACTCCGACTTGAGCGAGAGACGGTTGTTCAGTCCCCGGAGAATATTGGGCTCGACAAATTCCTCAAAATTACCACATTGAAGATCGTAGAAAGAGGGACCATCAAGACGATTCGGCCCCCAACCCGAAAGGTACCGGAACAGCACGTTCTTCAGAAGGTCTCTCTCGAACTCGTCGAGGTGAGTCAGCGCTTGGTCGGTCCAGTGTTTATCTATCTTGCGGGCGCCGTTGCGCGTCCTGGCGCGGAACAGGCGGATTTCGTCGAGACCTTTCAAACCCAAGACCAAAGGCTCCGGCGAAGCAATGCCGTACAATCTGCAAAACTCCTCCAACTCCGGTTTCGCCAGATCGAGGATTTCACGGAACACGTCCTCGTGCCTAGCTGCCACGATGAAATGGATAACGCAATTCCGCAGAGGCAGAGCAATAACCTTCGTCCCGGAGATCGCCGTCTGCACGGAGGAATACTGGCTGTTTCTCTCCGCTGGGATATGAAACACGAAAGTTTTCTCCGTGGGTTTTCCGTTTCTGCCCGCGGCGGACGCCTCCGTTCGCTCCGGCTCCGGCGGGACGGGGGACATGATAAGCTGCGACCCCGGATTCACCCGTAGCGTGAGGGTGGTGGGCCAGAGGGCCATCACGTAGGAACGCGGAAGCGCCCCACCCACCCCCGGCTTTTTCGCGTGGGAGAAATAGAATCCCTGCGTGCGCTGCGCGAACACATCTTCCCACTCGGCCCATGCGTCTCCTGATATCGCGGAATGCGAAGCCCGGATCGTGCAATGGTGGGGCGAACCGTCCAAAAGCCCCTCGAATTCCGACCCGTCAATGCACCACACGTAGCCGGGGCCAAAGTTGAAGAAGCGGACGGGACGGCCCTCCAGCCGGATTTCGTCTATTCTGTCATACAGTGACCTTGTCGGCCAGTGACGGAGCAAAGCCATGGTGCCGCTCGTGCTTCCCGTGCAGGAAAACGTCAGGTCGGATTCTGCGGACCTCTGTCTAAGAACCTGGTTGTCGTTCAGAATTCGGATCGGCAAGACGCGTACTCCCGGGATCTTTTTGAGATCGTAATGGTCTTTGTCCCTGTTGGCGGCTGCTGCGGCGGCGCTTTGTCCCGTCATCGTCACCCACGTGTTTCTCCACCACGGCTCCATCACGGGCCAAACGAGTTTCACCACGAAAAACGCCGCCAAGAGAACGAGGCAGAGATGGGTGCGAAGACCCATGTGGGGATCTATCTTCAGATCGCAGGCCATTCTGAGGAAAGTGGGCATGTGAAACCAGCGTCTTCCGTAGTCCCCGATGATCTTTCGATGGGGTTCGGTCCGGCGCAGGTGATAGCACGAGAGAAGAAGAAAAGTGGCCGCGAAAATGAGACAGAAGAGGAACTGCAGCCAGGGTGCGGAACGGCGGAAAGAAATCAGCCCAACGCCGTAATAGATCATCTGGATATCCCCCCAGTATTTATGCGAGAAAAAGGATATGAAAGGTACAAAGTTGTGATTGTCGCCTTCCGGGGGATTGAGAAGACGGCTGTTCGCCAAAAGAGTCGTGCCCGCGAAAACAAACCCCAGGACAATCAGGGCCATGATGTTGTTCTTGAAGCACGCGCGCACCCAGATGGAAAGGGCGATCACGCAAAACGCTCCCGGGATTACCCGGAACAAGATCACGTAGAATAGAGGCGGAAGCGGATATTCCAGCATGAACTGCCATCGGAGAAGGAGCCCCGCCGGGAAGAAAATGATCGCCATCGGGATCAACAGGGAAAAGAGCGCCCCAAGCGCCTGCCCCAGCGCCAGCGTGAAGGTGCCGAAGGGACGCACCATCAGGATCGAGTGGATACCGCCCTTGCGGATGCGCCCGACCGGAAACACCCCCGCCAGGGCAGTCGCGAACAGGTAGTAAGGAAGCGCTTCCAGGTGCAGAAACGTGTCCAGCGGCTTCAGCGATAGGGTGTCCGCGCCGCCCTGATAAAGCCCGAAGGCCATCAACAGGGCCAGCGCGCACATGGCCTTGAAGCGCCCGGACTTTACTTGCATCCGGAACTCGTACCAGGTGATGGTGAAGAGATTCCTCACGCCTCTTCCTTCTCCCCGGTGGGCCGTGTGGCTCGTCTCCCGAAAACCCGCCGGATGATCCCCAGCGCGTCCTCCATGCACATGTAAATCCCCGGCATGATCCACAAAGTCAGCAGCGTGGACGCTGTCAAACCGCCGATCACGGCGATCGCCATGGGGCGCCGCAGTTCCGCGCCGTTGCCGAAGCCCATCGCTAGGGGTATCAACGCCAGAATCGTGGTGAGCGAGGTCATCAGGATCGGGCGGAGCCGCTGGCGTCCCGCGGTGACCACGGCTTTCGCGATAGCGGCGGACCTCCGCCCGGGCGGCGCATCCCGCGCCTCGTCGCCGGGCGCCGCCTCGCGGATTTGCGCGATGCGGTCGAGCAGCACGATCGCGTTGTTCACCACGATACCCGTAAGCATCACGATCCCGATATACCCCATGAGATTCAGACTGACGCCCGTGAGAAGGAACGCCGCGACCACGCCCGCCAGGGACAGCGGAACCGACAGCATGATCGTGAAGGGGTGAATCACGGACTCCAGGATCGAGGCGATCACCATATAGACCAGCACAAGGCCGACGATGAGGGCGAAGAACAGTTTCGCGAAGGACTCGCGCCGCTTTACTTCCTCCCCGCTGATGTTCCAGCCCGCTCCCTGCTTCCAGGGCAGGGCGTCCAGCGTCTTGCCCGCCGCGGCCACCGCTTCGTCGTAGCGAATCCCGTCCAGGTCCGCCATCACGAGGAGGGTCCGTTCCTGGTTCACCCGCATGATCTCGCGGACGTCCCGCTCGCGCTTGAGACGGACAAGGTTCCCGAGCGCCTCCTTTGCTCCGGTCGGCGACAGGATTGGAAGGTTCAGCAGCCCATCGAGTCCCCCGCGGCGCGACCCCAGACTCCGGACCAGGATACCCATTTCCCCCTGCGCGAACTTCAGAACGTCCGTTTCGTCCCCCCGAAGATAGGACTGGATCTGCCGCGAGATGGCGTCGGTCTCGAACTGCCCCCGGCGCATCGCGTCGCGGTCCGGCTCCAGAGCGTAGGCCTCCTCGCCCAAAACCAGATTCGTCCGGACGTTGGCCAGGCCGCGAACCTTCCCCAGAGACCCCGCCGCCGCTTCCGCCGCCGCGCGCAGATCCGCCAGCTCCTCCGCGTGGACTTCGATCGCGACGTCGCCCCGCTCCTTGCCCACGATCTGCTGAAGAAACTCGTCCCGGCTCTCGAACGAGCACTTCAGGTCCGGCACCCGGGCGGCCTCCGCCCGCAGCAGTTGGATGAAGTCCGAGGCGGACGCTTCTTTCAGGACGTCTGGGTTGATCACGATCTCCATCCGTCCGGTGTGCGAACCCTGGATCTTTTCCTCGGCCGCCTGGATGCTCCCCTCCTCCATTCCCACCGTGCTCGTGACCGACTCGACGACGATCTGCGGGCCAAGCAGACGCGAGACGCGCTTGAGAATCCTCTCGCGCGGCCTCCGGCCGTCCTCGGAATCCAGCAGCTTCTCCAGATCGCCGGACCACTTGGACGGGAAGAGCATCGCGCGCAGCTTCGACGCGAGGGGATCGCCGGGACGGTTCTTCTCGACCTCTTCGATCCCGCGCGCGGCATCCGCCCAGAACCTCCGATTGTCCCCGCTGGTGCGCCAAGCCTCGAACGCGCGCAAGATGGGCGCAAGCGCCGGATCGCGGTAGCGCAGCTGCAGAACCAGCGATTCGAGCCGCGAGACAACCCGCTCCGTGCTCTCGAGCGGGGTTCCCGCGGGCAATTCCAGAAGCAGCGAGAGCCGTCCGTTGACCGACTCCGGGAAGAAGCGGACCGGAATCTTGCCGAACTCCTTCCAGGTGAACGCCATCATCAACAGGAACAGGACGAGGAGCAGATAGCGCATTCTCAGGGACGCGGCGAGGAACCGGCCATAGCTTCTCACGAGGATGCCCGTCTCGCCGGCTTGGCAGGGAGCGACTCTGGCCGAGAGCATCGGTATCAGGACGAGCGCCACCAGCAGCGACAAAAGAAGCGAATAAACCACCGTCAGCGCCTGGTCCTTGAAGAGAATTCCGGCGATCCCGTGGACATAAACCAGAGGGAGAAACACCACGATGGTGGTGAGCGTGGAAGCGGTGATGGCGTTCGCCACCTCCCGCGTGCCGATGATCGCGGCCGGCGCGGGTTCCAGGCCCTCCTGCCTGTGGCGGAAGATGTTCTCGATGACGACGATGCCGTTGTCCACCAGCATCCCCGCGCCCAGGGCCAAGCCGCCGAGCGTCATGATGTTGAGCGAAAGCCCCTGCGCGTACATCAGCGAGAAGGTGGCGATGATCGAGACCGGAATGGCGGTGGAGGTGATCAACGTCGCCAGCACGTTTCGAAGAAACGCCCACAGGATCAGCACCGCCAGCGCCATGCCGGCCAGGGCAGTGCTCACCACTTCGCCGATGGCCGCCTCCACGTCGCGAGAGCGGTCCACGGCGATTTTCAGCCCGTAGTCCCCGCGCTGGTTCAGGTTCGCCACCGCCGCCCGCACCCTCCGCGCCGTCAACACCGAGTTCGCGTCCGGCTCCCGGTACACCTCCAGCACCACGGTCTCCTCCCCGTCCTGCCTCACCCGGACCTGCTCCTCGGCCTTCTCCAGCCGGATTTCCGCCACTTCCTCGAGGTGGATCGGATGGTCGTTAATCACAGTCACCACGCACTTCCGGATCTCCTCTACGTTTTGGAATCGGCTGATGACCTTGAGAACCATCTGCTCGTTCCCTTCGATCACCACGCCCGCGGGGGTGTTCATGTTGTACCGCCGGACCGCCTCGATCACGTCGGTATTAGTCAGGCCCACCTGGGCCATCATGTCCTCGTTCACCAGGACGGCCACCTCCTGGCGCCCGGCCCCGGCCGTCTTCACATAGGCCACTCCCTCGATGGTCTCCAGCTTCGGGCGAAGGGTGTTCTCGACCAGACTGGTCAATTGCACCCGGTCAATCTTGAGCTTTCCACCGGAAGGGTCCACAAACGCAAGGCTCATGAGAGCCGCCGCGTTGGGGTCGAAGCGGTAAACGTCTATCTTCTTCACGTTTTCATTCGTCTCGAATCTGCCCACGCCCTTCTTCACGTCCAGGTAGGCGAACTCCATGCTCTGGCCCCAGTGAAAGTCCACGTGAATCACGATCGTGTCTTCCCGCGAATAGGTCGTCACCCCCGCCACTCCCTTGATGGACGTGAGCTGCTCCTCGAGGTCCGTCGTCAGGCGGCGCTCCGTCTCATCCGGAGTCAGGCCCTGGGTGGTGACGACGAGCGTGATGCGCGGGGTCTGAATATCCGGAAAGAGGTTCACGGGAAGGTTGCGGTAGGACAAATAGCCCAGGAGAACGAGCCCGAGAAACAGCATGCTCACCTTGACGGGGTTGCTCACGAAGCTCTTGAAGCTCATCTTGTTTGGACTCTTTTCCGGGGACCGGTTTCGCTTCGTGGTTCAGTCTCCCCACGATACCTGAGGAAAGGGCCCCTCACCCTGCCCTCTCCCCCAGGAGAGGGACTTCTTTTTTCTCTTTCGCCTGCTTGTTCGTCATAAGCCGCCATCTCTTTGGATATACGCGATATGTGCTCCCCTTGGATATATGCGATATGTGCTTCCCTTGGATATATGCGATATGTGCTCCCCTTGGATATATGCGATGTGTGCTTCCCTCTCCTGAGGAGAGGCGTTCTTCTTTTTTTCCCCCTCTCCTGGGGGAGAGGCGTTCTTCTTTTTTTCCCCTCTCCTGGGGGAGAGGCGTTCTTCTTTTTTTCCCCCTCTCCTGGGGGAGAGGCGTTCTTCTTTT
>Ga0315277_10010230_pt1 | contig 11905 bp, 9 predicted proteins | sample YL17G05_15_MG_FD_203695 | JGI IMG/M metagenome (GOLD analysis project Ga0315277, IMG submission 203695) | Sediment microbial communities from Yellowstone Lake, YNP, Wyoming, USA - YL17G05_15 | ecosystem: Environmental > Aquatic > Freshwater > Lake > Sediment | place: USA: Wyoming | collected...
GTTTCAGCAACCCGAGAATCAGCTTCAGCAGAACGGATTTCCCCGAGCCCGTCACGCCCAGCAGCACCAGTGTTTCGCCCGAGCTCACCCGAAAAGTGACGTCGTCAAGGACCTGCTTGTCCTCAAAAGACATGGAAACATGGCGGAGCTCCACTTCCGGGGCCGCGGAAGGGTCAGAAGGGCGCGACGTTTCGGCCAGCCGAAGTTCCACCAAGGAGCCAACCTCCTGATTGCGTAACCGCGTTGTTGCTATTTTAGCTCCGAGAAGGGCTGGTTACCTAGAAGAAGCCGATGGAGATGAGGAACTTGGTGTAGAAGAAATCCAAAATGAGAATCAGGACGCAGGCTGCGACTACGGCCTGAGTGGTGGAGCGGCCGACGCCCTCGGTTCCACCCTTGGTGTGCAGGCCGAAGTAGCATCCCACCAGCGCGATCACTATTGCGAAGAAGAAGGGCTTCGTCAGTCCTTGGGTTACGTCTTCAAAGTGCAACGCCTGGTAAGCTGAGGTCCAGTACTCCGCGCTGCTCAGGCGCGCGGTGGAGGTGCTGATCAAAGCGCCTCCTAGCATCCCGCAAAAGTCTGCCAAAACGGTGAGCAAAGGCAGCGTCAGGAGCGAGGCGTAGAGCCGGGGCGTGACGAGCTTGCGCAGCGGGTCGGTGCCCAAGGCGCGCATGGCGTCGATCTGCTCACTCACCAGCATCGAGCCGATTTCGGAGGCGATGCCGGAGCTGTTCCGGCCCGCCACCATGAGGGCGGTCAAAACGGGCCCCAACTCCCGAACCATCGAAAGGGCAACGACCTGGCCCAGCAGACCGGTCTCACCAAAAGTGCTGAGCGTCCGGTAGGTCTGCAGGGCGAGCACGCCGCCTGTGAAGAACCCCGTCAGCAAGACGATAGGCAAAGACCCGAAACCAATGATGTCCATCTGAACGAGCGTGTCGACAAGATAGCGGGGACGGGTGAAGGCATGCCGCGTCGAGTTGAAGAAGAGTTCCGTGAACTCCTGCACGGCGAACACCTTGCGCTTAATGAAACCTGAGACCATGAGGGCAATCATCAAGTCGAACCAAAAACTGGCAGAAGAACGGCTCCTTCCCGTCTCCGCGCAATCTAGCCACGAGGGGGACTTGAAGTCAAGCACCCTATTCCCCCATCGGCGCCCTGGAGGTCCGCGTCGGTTCCGAGAGACGGCTGGCCGTCTCGACACGGTCCTGCAAAATCCTTGGCGGCATTCGCAGATTCGTGTAGGCTTTCCTGCCATGCCGCTCGAGAGAAAGTTCAAGGTGGCGCTTATTCAGATGGCCTGTTCGCCGGACCCCGCGGAGAACCTGCATCGGGCCTCCGCTCGCGTGGAGGAAGCGGCGGGCGGCGGAGCCCAAGTCGTCTGCCTGCCGGAACTCTTCCGCTCGCAGTATTTCTGCCAGCGTGAGGACCATGGCGCCTTTGATCTCGCTGAACCAGTGCCCGGCCCTACTACGGAAGCGCTGGGAAAACTGGCGAAAAAGTTGAGCGTTGTAATCATTGCGCCGGTGTTCGAGCGCCGTGCAGCCGGGCTCTATCACAACAGCGCGGCGGTGATTGACGCCACGGGAGAGATGGCAGGCCTCTATCGCAAGATGCACATCCCCGACGACCCGGCCTATTACGAGAAATTCTATTTTACTCCCGGCGATTTGGGCTTCCGCGCTTTCGAAACGCGGGCGGGCCGGATCGCCACACTGATCTGCTGGGATCAATGGTATCCGGAAGCGGCGCGACTGGCCGCGCTGCAAGGGGCGAGCGTGCTGTTCTATCCCACCGCCATCGGCTGGCACCCGAATGAGAAGGCGCATTACGGCGCCGCGCAACTCGACGCCTGGCGCACCATCCAGCGCGCGCACGCCATCGCCAATGGCGTCTACGTGGCGGTGGTCAATCGCGTCGGCCATGAGAAACTGGCGGCAACTTCAGGGCAGGGCATCGAGTTCTGGGGCTCATCGTTCCTGTGCGACCCCTTTGGGTTGGTGGTGGCAGAGTCCACGACCGGCAACGAGGAAATCGTGACCGGTGAAGTGGATCTCACCCGCATCGAAGAGGTGCGGCGCAACTGGCCTTTCTTGCGCGATCGCCGGATCGACGCCTACGCGGGTCTCGACCAGCGATTCCTCGATAAGAAATTGAGCGATTGAGTGAGTTAGTGATTGAGTGAATTACGGATGCCATATGCGGGATGGTAAATTAAGGGCGCCGCTGAGTTCGGCCCTGGTTTCAGCAAGTTTCAGCATCATTCATTCGCTCAATCACTAAATCACTCAATCACAAATTCACTCGATGACCCGATCTTCCAAAACCCCCGCCGCGCTCGGCTTCCGCCACCCTGCCGAGTGGGAACCTCACGAAGCCACCTGGATTGGGTGGCCCAGTAACCGGACGGACTGGCCCGGCAAATTTGCACCCATCCCCTGGGTGTACGGCGAGATTGTGAGGAAGCTCACGCCGGGCGAGCTTGTCCGAATCCTCGTCAATTCCAAAGTCCACGAAGCGGGCGCACGACGTGTCCTCACCCGCGCGGGCGTGGACCTCACGTGCGCGGAGTTCTTCTCTTTTCCGACCAACCGCGGTTGGACGCGTGATTCCGGACCTATCTATCTCCGACGGTCAAAACCTCGCCCCGAGGTGGCGATTGTGCGCTTCCGGTTCAACGGCTGGGCGCGCTACCCCGACTGGCGGAAGGACGACGCGGTTCCCGAGTGTGTCGCGCGCGCACTCGGCTGCCGCCTGTTTCGCGCCGAAGTGGCCGGTCGCGGGTTGGTTCTGGAGGGGGGAAGCATCGACGTCAACGGGCGGGGGACTCTGCTGACCACCGAAGAGTGCCTGCTCGATCCAGTTACTCAGGTTCGGAACCCGGGATTGGGCCGCGTGGAGGTCGAAGCGCGGTTGCGCGACTTTCTTGGCGCCACCAACATCCTCTGGCTGGGCCGCGGCATTGCCGGTGACGACACTCATGGTCACGTGGACGACTTCTGCCGCTTCGTTGGCCCGCGTACCGTGGTCCTCTGCCACGAGAAGAACGCCCACGACCCGAACTATCGTCCCCTTGAAGAAAACCGCGAGCGCCTGGAATCGATGCGGCTAGAAGACGGCTCGAAGATCGACGTGGTGTCAATCCCGATGCCCGCGCCGCTTTACTTTGACGGCCAGCGCCTACCGGCCAGCTATGCCAACTTCTACATCTCGAACGCGGCCGTCCTGGTCCCCACGTTTAACGATCCCAATGACCGCATTGCGCTCGGCGCTCTCGCCGAGCTGATTCGTGACCGCCCCGTGGCGGGTATCCATGCCGTTGACCTGGTTTGGGGCTTGGGCACATTGCATTGCCTCACGCACGAGCAGCCCGCCGCCTGACGACCGGAACCGTCGGCCCCATCAGGCCTGACTTGGCCGAAACCGAGACCACTGGCGGCTGCTCCGGTCCTCTACGCGACTTCGACGGGGATTCTGACGGTGGGTGAACCATTCATGGCGAACCAAGTGACCAGCCAGCTTACGAGGTCAAACTCCAGGAGGTAATGCCCCCTTGCCGGGGAAGGCATTCTCACCCGAAACTGCAGCGTTTCCCCGGGAAGAATAGGTCGGCCCTCGCCGGATGTCAGGGGATGAGTGAAGTACTCATAGGCCAGAACCTTTCCATTTGGGTCAAGAAGATGGCATCCCAGGAGAACACCTCCCAGTCCCACCGATTTCGGCTGCCAAACTTCCCTACTCGTGTTCGTCACGGTGACCTGGGCGACGAGAGGTGTGCCTTGCCTTACCTTGTTCGAGGCCAGCGTGACCTTTAGGTCCGCCCGAAGGCCCGTTCGAACGCGACTGTCCGGGGCGGCCGACTTGCCTTGTTTATAAAGATAGAATACCCGGCGATCCAGCATGAAGATGCGTGTGAGCCGCAGAAACAGCTCGCCGGAACTTCCTCTGTTCAGGAAATCTTCAAACTCAGTCAAGGAAAGATGAAAAGGTTCAGTGTAGAAGACATCCAGTTCCATCCTTGCGAAACCAGCCCTCTTGGCAGAGAACCAGATCTCCCGCACATCGATGTCGTTCTCAAGCACCTTAAACTGCCTCATCTCATATTGTGACTGATTTGTTTTGGAGTGATTCGGCCCCGGTTCGGAAAAGCCTGCGATGCCTCCTTCTTTCAAGATCCGGCTCAGCTCGGCCAGCACTTCGCCGGGGTTGGGGACATGATGGAGCGTGTCCAGGCACATGACGCGGGCAACGCTGGCGTCGGGCAAGTGGATCTTGCGGCCATCGTACAGCAGGAACTTGGGCGCCGGTTTGTCACCGAAAACGGGCTGGCGGGCATAAAGCTCTCTGCCGATCTTGAGCGCGGTGGGCGAGACCTTTAGGGCGATCACGCGCAGCCCCAACTGCGTCAGCCACCTTGAGGCCCAGCAGGTCCCCGCGCCAAAGTCCAGGACCGTCATCCCTGAAACAAGTTGCAGGCTCTTCATGATGCGAGCGAATGCGCCAACCAAATTCGGGGTCTCGTCAATCAGTCCAAACGGCTTGCAGAGAAGTTGCTCCCGGTTTTTGCGCGCGGCGTAGTATTCCTCAGCCGTTTGACACAACTCTTCGACGGTTAGCTTTTTGACCAAATCTTTGACATTGATGAAGCTGGCGTCGGTCTGCGGCATGATGGCCCTACCTCCAAGCGATGAGCAGTTGATTGCTGCCCACGCGCGACAGGAGATTCTAGCGCAGGCCACAACCTCGGTGGCCAGGCATTTCGTTCCGTGAGAGGATATCCCGCAGGTCATACCGTGCTTGGGGCACTTGGCGGCGAGTGCTTGTTCGTACCTCGCGCGGGGGATAATGCGAAAAGGAGACGACGCAAGACTCCAAAGCGGCCTATCAGTTTTTGCACGAGCACCACACGCAAAGCGAGTGGGCCAAGAAAACGAAGTATTGGTATTGAATTCCGTCACACAAGGGCTGGATTGCCGGGAGGAAATGGACTAAGGTCCGTGGTGGTGTCAATTTATCGGGAGGAGGCGGGCCTAATATGAATCGACACGTTTCACGCCGTGCATTTCTCGGAGGCGCGGTGGCGGCTGGTGCCATGGGGATCCGCACAATTCATGCCAAGGGCATTCCGAGCGCTGGATGGGCAGCAGAGCAGTTCGACTTTCCACTCATCGATTTCCACGCGCACGTGGAAGGGGACTTCAGTCTGCTCATAGCTTTTGACCAGGCGAAGGCGCTGGGGGTCAAGCTCGGGCTGGCCGAGCACGGTGGCTGTCGCGAGAAGATGAACGACGACGCGGCACTGAAGCGTTACATTCAGAGCCTGGCGAGCGCGCCCGTCTACAAGGGTATGCAGGCGGAGGGTCTGGACTGGATGAGCTGTTTCTCCAAAGAGACCGTTGCGCAGCTCGATTTCGTCCTCTCTGATGCTCTGACGTTTCCCGAAAAAGACGGGCGGCTGGTGCACCTGTGGACGCCGGAAGCCAGGATTACTGACAAGCAGGATTTCATGGAGCGATACGTTGATTTCAATGTCCGGGTCATTACGGAAGAGCCCATCGACATCTTTGCCAATCCCACCTTCCTCCCCGAAGCCATCGCCAAAGAATACGACGCGCTCTGGACGGAAAAGCGGATGCAGAGGGTCATCGAAGCGGCGGTGAAAAACGGCGTGGCAATCGAAATCAATTCCCTCTACAACATTCCGAGCGCGAAATTCCTCCGGCTGGCCAAGCAAGCGGGTGTGAAGTTTTCATTCGGGTCGAACGCGCATAACAACGGTGTGGGCAAGCTGGGCTACTCGATTCAAATGGCCAAGGAACTCGGGCTGGCGCGCGAGAACATGTTCATGCCCGCCCCGCGCGACCAGAAGCCCATCATGCGGCGCACGTAGCGCTGGCCTTCAGGCCGACGTCATCCGGCAGCCCTCGCCTTCTGGCGGGCACTCTGTCGGTCCCGCAAAGCGGGACCGATGCTACCTCAGGTGCTTTTTCAGAAAGGCGATCACTTCTTCAAATGCCTTGACGGCCTGAGGGTCGTCGAGGTTTCCGTCAAAGCCGTGCGGGCCGCCGGAAATGTGGATGAGCCGGTGTTCGATGCCGTGCCGCTCGAGTTCGCGCGCCATGCGTTCCGATTGCTCGAATGGGACGTCCGTGTCAGCGTCGCCGTGGAGCAGCAAGGTGGGCGGATATTTTGAAGTCACATTCCGGACCGGGCAGTAGGGATCAAATTTGCGTGGCTCGGTGTCCGGATCCCAACCTCCAACCATTTTCGGCCAGAGGCCCTGCTGGCGGCAGTAGAGATAAAAGAACCAACGGCGCTCTTCCTCGCCCTCGGTGACGATCGTTTCGCCCACTGCCTGCTTGGCCTGCTCGGCTGAGACCGCCCCCTCCTTGGAGTAGAACGGGTCAGGGCGGCTGTACCACGCGCCGGTAATATCGCCGTACCCGTAAAATGAAACTAGCGCGCGCGGCCGCGGTTGGCATTGATATCCGGCCGCGAGGGTCAGATACCCGCCGGCGGAGTGTCCCACAACGGCGATGCGTTTCGGGTCGGCGTGAAAGAGTTCTCGCCCGTTCATCCTCACCCATTGATAGGCATCTTGAAGATCTCCGATGATTTCCGGCAGCTTGGTTTCCGGGGCCAGGCGATAGTCCACGGCCACAACCACGAAGCCTTCCTTGAGATAACGCGCAAGCTGCGCGTTGCGAATTTTCGTTCGGTCTCCAAAGATCAACGCGCCGCCGTGAAGATAGAGAATCACCGGCCGCACGCGATTGTCAGACGGTCTGTAAACGTCAGCCTTAATCGCATGACCCTCGACGGTCTTGTAGGTATAAGTGGCCTTTCCGAACGGAACGTCCGCGCCGCTGGCGAGGGCGCAGGGAAGTGCATAGAGGATTGCCCATACGAAAAGATGTTTACGACACATGGATCTCCTTTTAGTCATACGGATGACTTGCGGCATGCACAACGACCCGGCGCCTCGGCCGATGCCCGGCGCATTGTAGCGCAGCACTGGCTGTAGCTGCGGTCTCTTACCGCCGCCCGCGAGTTCTGTAGATGCTTGCCGCTCGCAGCGCCCCGCGTCTTAGCTGAGATTCAGAGGCCCCTTCGCAGGTATTACCCACTAAAGTAACGGAGCCCGTAGAACCAATTCTGTCCTGCGATGTGGGGGGCGCGGTATCGGACTTCTGCTTTCCGCTCAAATTCCTCAATGCCTCCACTGTAGGGGCAGATCACCGCCACAAATTCACGCAGCGCAAGTTCCATCTTCAGGCAGAGGGCCAGGCCGCCTTTGGAGACGTTCTCGGTCTTGGCGATCTCCTGTTGACCTCTGCCGTTGCGCACTAGCGCGCGTAGCTTCACCCCCATACGCTTGAACACACGTCTCTCGATCTTCCCATCCCATTTGCCAACTTTGGGTGAGACGGGCGGCTGGGCCGCAGCAGGAGGCATTTCTTTCGGGCGGCGAGTGACGTCCGCATAGGTCCAAGTGGACAGTTGGCCGCACTTGTCGCACAGCTTTTGCAGGGTGCCGACAGCTTCCAGCAATTCGACTTCGACCAGGCTCAGGACGAGAAGGCCCTGTTTACGGCAGCCAAGGCATTCGAGGAGCGCTCCTGCGTTGGAGCCGCCGGGGTCGAGCGGCGGCGGGAAATCGATATCCCAGAGGGTTCGTTCTTTTTCCAGGCATTCCACTCCCCACCCGGAAAATTCGGCGTCTTCTAGGCGCATTTCTCCCACGACCCGGAAATCCGCCTCGCGGAAGTTCTCGAGATTGATGACCCGGAGGGTCTCGTCGGCAGCCACCCGATGCTTCAGGGCAATCAGCGCGCCGTCGCGGTTGACCATGATGGTTGTGGTGTCCTCGACGAAGTCGCCGGCGCTCCCGCCGAAACACATCACCCGGATCGGAATGCTGAGCTTGACCCGCTCGGTCCGACGATGCCCCGAACCGGTGTCGCCGGGCTGGCCTGGGCCTTCCGGGGGTATATGCACGCTACGCTTATATCGCCTTTGCTTTTTCGAAGCAACCGCCGCTCCGTCACCCCACGACGGAAATATCCGGCTGATGATAATCGCATTGCGAGTATCGCCGGTCCGCTCCAAGCGATTGCGCTGGGGATTCACACCGCGCCCAAGCCATGGCCGGTGAGGGTGGAGGTGTCCATGGTGCCGTCTTTGATGACGAAGATCCCGGGGAGTTTCGCCTCCCAAGGCTTGTTGGCGGCGGGGACGTACTGGCGGGAGTTGGCTTCGATGGCAGCGACGCCGGGGACATGTGCGGCGAGTCCGGCGGAGTGGATGAGCGAGGCGCCAGGGCAAGTCAAATCCTGAACGCAGCGGAACATTCCAAATTTCTGCGCGGCGGCGGCCATCAAGAGCGCCTGCGACTGTCCCTTGCAGGCTTTGAGCGCCACGCCCGTGTAACCCATTTCGCGCGCGAGCAGCAGGTTTTCCAAGTCGGTCAGCGACTCGTCGATGACGATGGGGCGGAGCTTCGCCGCTTCGTGCATGACGTTCGCCCGGTGCGTTCTGAGGTCGCGTGCCGTGGGCTGCTCGATGTACTGAATGCGATCATAGCCCGCCGGCGTCTTCTCCTTCAGCCGGTGCAGGAAATCCAGCAGGTAGCCGACGTTGGGGCAGCGTTCGTTGAAATCCAGCGAGTACACCCACTGGGCGACGCGCCGCTTCTGCTGCGTTTCGGTGGTGGTCCGGTCGATGCGCACCACGCGCTCGATGTCCCAATCGAGGTTGTCGCCGTTCAGCTTGATCTTGAGGTGAGTCAGGCCGTTGTAGTTGATCCACTCGGAGAGTGTCTCGGGCAGGCCGTCATTGACGCGCTTCTTGATGTCGGATTCGACGACGGGGTCCAGCGCGCCGACCAGATGGTAGAGCGGCATGCGCGGCTTGGGCTGCGCCAGGACGTAGCGGTCGAGATATTCGCCCTTGAAATCGGGCGTCAAAAAGTGTCCGAGGTCTCTCGGCAGGAACTCGCGGCCGTAGGTGTGATAGCAATTGAGGCCGTGCGCCTTGCCGTAGGCATCGTGGATTGCCGCGTCGAATGGGCTCATCGTGGCCAGCGTGCAGAGCTTGGGAATCGGCTCGGCGAGATTCAGTTGCTTCGAGACCTCCTCAGCCGCTTTCAGGTAGGCGGGTTCGAGCGCGGTGTTGATGTCGATGGGGTGGCCGGGTTCCTTGTAATCGCCCGTGAGCCTGGCAATGCGCTCGGCGAGCGCCTTCATGGCGCCGAGCGTCGCGTCGTAGGTCATCGTGTGCGACGGGAACGACCACACGTTGCCGAGCGGCATTGAGCCGAAACCCTTGGCGGTACGGCCGTCCGCCTTGCGCACAACGCAGTCAACATTGAGAAGCGTCACACGGTCTAGTACCGCGCCGCCGAACTTGATGGGGGTGCGATAGAGGAAGTCCTCATAACTGAGAGTGACCTCGTCGACACGGATGGTCTTTGATGAGGAGCGGGCGAGGGCGCAAGGCGTTCCTGCTGCCTTCACACCCTGGAATGGGAGGGCGGCGAGCAGAGAAGATGAGGCGAGACCGAGAAACCTCCGCCGGCTGACACGTTTGCTGCTGGTGCTGTGTCTGCTCGTCACTCGTCACTCTTCACTTTTCACTGGCCCCATACGCTTCGCGCAAATGGTCCTTCAAAAATGCCAGGTCGCGCTGGGTATCGGAGATTGTCTTGGGTTCCCTTTCCGAAGCCGCCATATCCTCGGGTTCGTACTCAATGTGCAGCGTGATCGGCCCCTGGAAGTTCGTCCCTGCCAGCACGCGGAAGAATTCCTTGCAGTCGACTATACCTTCGCCGAGCGGGCAGACAGCAACCTCCAAACCTTTGCCGGTTTTCTTCCAATTGAAGTCTTTCACCGCGACCATTTTCAGGCGCGGCGCGGCGAAGTGCAATGCCGATTTCCACCCACCCGCCCCGCCCTCGGCCGTCGCGTGGCAGGGGTCGAAGTAGTAACCGGCCCATTTCGGGTCAAGTGGCTCGATAAAGGGAGCGAAGTCCCACACGGGCCCGCCAATATATTCCGAGTGATTGTGGTAGCCGACCTGGATGCCGCAATCTTTTGCGAGATTAGCCAAGCCGCGGAATTCCTGCCCGGCCTTGCGCAGTTCTCCGCGCACATCTTTGAACTCGTAATAGTAATACCCGGCTTTGAAGTAAGGGATCGAAAGCTTCCCCGCGGTGGCCAGAATTGGCCGCGCGGTGGGGTCCGTGGCGGAAGTCAGAGCGGTGGTGATCATCGGGACCTCGAGGCCCGCTTCGCGGATGATGGCCACTGCCTTCGGCAGGTCTTCCGCGGCGCGCTCGGGGGCGACGTGCCCGCCTTTCCGCACGGTCAGATCCACGCCGTCGAAGCCCATGCGCTTCACGGCTTGCGCGAGCCGCTTCCAGTCCATGCTCTGCAGAGCCTTCGAGAAGAAGCAGAGCTTGCCGTTATAGGCTGAAGGTGCTGCGGCGCTCGCGGATGCTGAGCTTCCCGCGATCGCGATGGCGGCAGATGCCGCGCCGAGGAACTCCCGGCGAGAGAGACTCTTGGAAGCGGGGGTAAGGTTTAGAGGGTGATCTGAATGGCGCATAGGAAACTCCAATTCTGAATTGGCCATCGTAAGGCCAATCCCGCTTTGCGGGATCGGCCTTGGCCGGGAGTTCCCGCCAGATCGGAAAGGCCAGGGCAAGCCCTGGCCCTACAGATCCGGGCGGGGCGAGGCCCGGCCCTACACTTCCGGCAGCTTGTAAGGCGCGCGGTATTCGTAACTCAGATGTTTGTTTGCCGCCGGGTTATTGGTGAAGCGCTCCGCCTTGGCGTCCCATTCGAGATAAGACTTCGTCTGGTGAGCAATGTTGGCAATCAGCGTCGTGGAAGTACTGCGATGGCCAGTCTCGATATCGCAGTTACACTTCTGCCGGCTGCGGACGCAATCCAGAAAGTCGCGCGCGTGCAATGCCGTTGGGTCTTCACCTTCGAATTTCCTTGGCTGAATCACTGGTTTCCGGCCCGACTCGTAGTCGCGGCTGAGCGAGCGATCGAGCGGAGAGAGGGCGGGGAAGACCTTATCCGTCAGGTTTTCGGGGACGATTTCGAAGCCGTTCCAGGTGAGGTAAAGCGTGCCTTTAGTGCCCCGGACCTCCATGGTGCTATGGCGCAAGTCAGCGGGAGCGGCGGTGGTGTTGAATTGCGAGAAGGTCACAAGCGTACCACCCGGGTAAGTCCAGAGGGCTTCGAGTGTGTCGGGGATCTCGCGATTGTCCTCGACGGCCAGCTTGGTCCCCATCACGGTGACGGCGAGCGGGGCGTCCTGGCCCAGCGCCCAGTGGGCGAAATCCAGGTAATGCGCGCCGTAGTTTGTGACCTGCCCGCCGGAATAGCCATAGAACCAGCGGAAGCGGTAAAACGCTCGATTCCTGTTGTAGCGCACCTTGGGCGCAGGGCCGAGCCAATCCTCCCAACTGAAATCCGCGGGCGGGTCTTCGTCCGGCGGGTTGCCGATGCCCTTCGGCCACTCGTTCTGGATGTGAAACGAGCGGATGACGGTGATCTTTCCCAGTTCGCCGCCACGAATGAGGTCGGCGGCCTCTTTGCATTGCGGCGAGGAGCGCCGCATGATCCCAACTTGCGTGACGCGATTGTATTTTCGCGCCGCCTCGACCATCTTGCGGCCCTCTGCGACGCGGAGAGATAACGGCTTCTCGACATACACATCCTTCCCCGCCTGGAAAGCTTGAATCGTCTGCAGCGCGTGCCAATGGTCCGGGGTGGCGACTACCACGGCATCGACGTCTTTCAGGTCGAGCACCCTCCTGTAGTCCTTGAATTGTTTGGGATTATTCCCGATTTTCTTGCCCGCGAAGTCCACGTAGGGCTGGTGGAGGTC
>Ga0315277_10010232_pt1 | contig 11904 bp, 7 predicted proteins | sample YL17G05_15_MG_FD_203695 | JGI IMG/M metagenome (GOLD analysis project Ga0315277, IMG submission 203695) | Sediment microbial communities from Yellowstone Lake, YNP, Wyoming, USA - YL17G05_15 | ecosystem: Environmental > Aquatic > Freshwater > Lake > Sediment | place: USA: Wyoming | collected...
TCCACGCGCCGCGGCTGGAGTAGTTTGCGAGGCTTCAGGCCTGGACCATAAAGCCCGCCGTCGAAGTATCCCGGGCTTCGTCTTGAAGTAGGCCGTCCCGCTCGGTATCTTAAGCGCGGCGACGTACGCGAAAGGAGACGCAGTGGAAGGTCCGCGCCCGCTGAAGCCCGAGGAGTTCGAATCCCTCATGACGCTCATCAACACCGTCTTCGCCCACCACGTCGGCCGCATGAAGGAATCGTTCCCGCTGCTCTTCAGCCATCACAACTGGCCGAACCTCTTCGTCTTTTCCGACAAGGGCCGTATCGTGAGCCACGTCGGTATGAGGCTCGACGAAATCCTCGTCCTCGGCTGCCGCATCAAGGTGGCAAGTATCGGCAGCGTCGCCACCTACGAGGAGTACCGCGGCAAGAGCCTTGCCACGCAGTGCCTCCAGGCCGCGGAGGCCAAGGCCGTCACAGAAGGCGCCTCCGTGACGCTCATCTCGGGCCGCCGCGGCCTTTACGACCGCTTCGGCGCCGTGCGCGTCGGAAGGTCCCGCGTCTACAGTTTCGCCCCCGCCGCCGCGCCGCAGGGCCTGCTTGCCCGGGAGGCTGCCTCCGCCGACATATTCAAGGTCGAGCGCATCTACGAGTGCGAGCCCGTGAGGTTCCATCGCCCGCTCGAAGACTGGGCCGCCCTCTTCGCGGCAATCGAGGGCCGCTACGTCCCCGACTTCCGCGACGCCGTCTACCTCATCGGCCCCTCTTCGGGACCCACCGCCTACGTCGCGTGCCGGTTCGGCCGCTGGGATGACAAGCCCTTCGCGCGCGTCGCCGAATACGCCGGAAACCGCCAGGACGTCGTCGCCGCGCTGCCCGCCGTCGCCGCCGCCACAGGCGCTGACGCGCTTGAGTTCTCAGTGCCCGATTACGACGTCTGGCTCAAGTCCGCCGCCACCGCCACCGGCCTTTCGTCGCGCGAGACCTACCTCATGGGCCACACCGTGAAGATCTCCTGCCTGCCGACCTTCGTCCGCAGTATCAAGCCCTACATCGAGGAGCGCATCGGCAGAAGCGGCGCCGGCGGGGTCGCCTTCCAGCCCGGCCCGGGGACCACGTACGACGTCATCATCGGCGAGGAGCACATTCCGTTCGCCGTCCCCTCGTTTACCACGCTTGTGTTCGGCAGCCCCGAGACTGAAAACCTCGAAGGCGTCGGCTTCGGCGGGGGGCTCCTCGGAAGGATTTTCCCGATGCCGCTGCCCCTGCCGGGCCTCAACTACGTCTGAGGCGGCGCATGGATTTCTCGCAACTCGGCAAGGGCCTCATAATCGCAGGCGCGGTCATCGTCGTCGTCGGCCTCGTCCTCGTCTTCGCCGGAAAGATCCCGTTCTTAGGCAAACTCCCCGGCGACGTCGTCTGGAAGAGGGGCAACTTCACCCTCTACTTCCCCATCGTCACGTCGATCGTCCTGAGCATCCTCGCCACGCTTATCTTCTACCTCGTCTCGCGTTTCACGAGGCAATGATGGCGCGCCGTGCGGCACTCGCTTGCGCTTTGCTCGCCCTTGGAGCGGCGGCCGTTTTCGGCGCCGACAAGGACGCCCCCGCCCCCGCGCCGGAGCCGCCCAGGCCCCGCCTCGTTATCCTCAACTTCGTAAGCGCCTTCGATTCGGGCGACCTCGGCGCAAGGACCGGCTACAGCCTCCGGTCCAAACTCCGCCGCTCGCAGCGCTTCGTCATCCCGGATGAGCTCGATTTCGACGACCTCGAGGAGAAGGGCTTCTCGCGCCCCCTGCCCGCCGACGTCGCCGAGGCGCGCCGGCAGGCGGCCCGGTTCGACGCAAGTCTCATCGTCTGGGGCGAGGTCGCGAAAAACGGCGCCTACAGGATATCGCTCTCGGCCATTGACCTCTCCGGCGACGGCACCGTGATACGCCTCGAAAAGACGGCCGCTGACTTGCGCCGTTTCGCCGTTGCGTGCGGCGAACTTGCCGACGAGGTCGCCCTCAAGTCCACCGGCGCCGGCTACCGCGAGACCTTCCCCTCGAAGTCAACCGAAGGCTACGTCCGCGTCGGCGAGAACCTCGTAAAAAACGGCTCCTTCGAAAAAGGCGCGTCCTCGCCGGATAGCTGGGAGAAGGTCGATGGCCTCTGCTCCTTCTGGCGGGAAGACGCCGCCCGCGGCCGCGTCATAATGCTCGACACCGACGTGTACCTGGCCGAGTGGCAGGATTGGCGCAAGCGCTTCGACGCCGGCGAGCCGGCCTCCGCCGCGCCGAAGAAAACTGCAACGTCCGGTCCCAAGTACGACACGGTCGGCGGCACCTACGGCGTGCACCTCTACAGCGACCCGATTGCCGTGAGGCCCGGCGCCGCGTACTCGATTGAATTCGACGCCAAGGGGCCCGAGGTCGGCGATTTCTTTTTTCCGAAGGTCTTCGTAAAGGGTTACGGCGAGGCCGGAGCGTCCATGGAACTCTACAACATGTACAAGGCCGCCAAGCTCACCGCCTCCGGCAAGTGGCAGCACTTCTCGCGCGTCTTCCACCCCACCGAGCGCACGCCGCAGGTGAAAACGATGAAGGTGATGCTCTACGCCTACTGGCCGCCGGCCGAGCATTGCTTCGACAACGTCGAGATCTACGAAGTGAAAAAAGCCCCCGCGGCTGTCTCATCCTCGGCAAGCACGCTGTCTTCGTCTGACGCTGCGGCTAAACCGGCCGTTGGCCCCTCGGGCGAGTAGCAGCGACTCGATGACGGCTTTGAGCCGATGCGCCTGCCTGCGCCGTGCGCCGATGAATGTCCCGCCCCCGAAGCCCAGCCTTCAAACGTTCTTTTCCCCCCGGTGCCTCTTGTCCGCCCATTCGTAAGTCGGGTCGGTAAACGTCTCCGGCGGGCAGTTCGGGAAGAGGATGTCGATGTCCCCTTTGTGCGCCTCCATCAGCGCCATCTTCTTTTCGATGAGTTCCGGCAGGTTCCTGGGCAGGATGTACTGCTCCTCGACTTCGTCCGTATGTATGAGCGGCACGTCCGACTCGCGGATGAGCCGTATGATGTCTCGGCAGTTGGCGATCTCGTCGTCGACCGCCTCGAGGAAAAGCCTCCTGTAAGTCGCGGGCAGGAGGAACGACTCGTCACGCCTTATGACGTGCCAGTACTCGTCCTTCTTTTCCCCGGTGAAGAACTCGATGGTCGTCTGCGTCCGCAGAACGTTTCGCTGTGTCCGCCAGATTGCCCTCATGATCGCGACTCTGGCGTACTGGAGCATGAAGCGTTTCCGGACGTCCTCGTCTTCGGCGTCAAGCCGCGCCTTCGCCTCGTCCAGGGTATCCAGCGCGCGGTTCATCCACATCATCATTTCGTCGTACATCGTGACGAGCCACTTCATCTCGTCGATCTTGTAGTTCTTCATCCCTTCCCCGATAAAAAACGACTCCGCGTCCTTGCCGTCCTGGTCGCCGTGGAGGTATTTCGCGTAATAGGCCCTCTCGTCGCGGCTCAACTTCTCAGGCGCAGGCACGAGCGGCCTCACGAGCCACCTGTCTCCCATGATCGAGTAGAAGGGGTAGAGCATGTGGTTGGTGTCCGCGATAGCCGGCCACGTCGTAAACGCCGCATGCACGTCCCTCCATGCGCTGACGAGCGCCGGCGCAAGCCGCCGCCCCACGTGCGCGGCCGCTATCTTCGCCACGGTCTTGTCGATCTCCCACCAGGACTTCGGCGGCCGCGCAAGCCCCGCCATGATCGCCATCGTCGGCACGGTGTCGACGCCGTCGACGGGCGCGCCCACGCCGCCGAGCGCCAAAACCTCCGCGCCGACCTTCGACGCCTCTCGAAGCGCGTCGAGCGTGAAGTACGGTATCGGCGGCTCCGCCACCGGGCCCAAGGGGTAGGAAAGCGTCGCGTCAATTCTCAGCACCGCGCCGCGGCGGCGCGCCTTCGACCTCGCGATGTAGTCGCGCGTCTCGCCGGTTATGAAGGGCAGATTAGGCATATCCCTGTACCCGCCCTCGCCGAACGACAGGTAGGCGTTTTTCGGCAGGCGGTCTATCGTCGAGTAAATCTCTTCGCGCCCGAAGTGAAGCGGGACGAAAACGATTCGCAGCTCGCGCCCGGCGTCGTCCGCGCCGGCGAGCATCGCCCTCAACCACTCTTCGATGCGCCTGCCCATCGGCACGTCCTTGCAGTGGTCGGGCCCGTTGGGCCCCGGGTAAAGCCCCGTGCACCAGCATATCCCGGCGCCGGAGTCGTTGGTGTACATGGAAATCACGCCGACTTCGGGCGCGATTTCGAGAACCTTGCGCACGGCCTCGCGGTAATGTGCGAGGACCTCGCCCCGGTCGAGACACGGCGCGTAGTAATCGTCGAGCGACAGGCACGGATTGTCGCAGCGCGCTCCGCGGATTTCGGGCCGCTTCGCGTAAAACCATTCGGGCAGTATCTGCGGCTCGAGAAGCCCCATTACGCCCTTGAGGCCGTGCCTCGCGAGGATCTTCGACTTCTCGGCCAAAAGCGCCGCGTTCTTCTCGATGTACGGTTTCGATATGACGCCGTTAACGAGGTCCGTCTCTACGAATTTCATAACCCCTGAGTTGATGATCACGAACCTGAGCCACGTGTCGTCCGGGTCATAGACCTGGTCCTCGGTGATTCCCGAAAGCGCGCCGCAGCCCATGTATTTGAACCCCGCGCGCCTCGCGAGTTGCGCCAGCCTGTCATACTGAGCGAGGTCGTTCGTGTCCGCCCCGGTGATAACCATCTTGTACCTTGCCACGCGCTCCCCTTTCCGTTGCCGCGTGCCGGCCCCGGGCCGCCTGCCGGCAGCGTTTCCGCAAACAAAACGAGCCGCCCTCGCGGCCCGAGCCAATTCGTCAAGGCTTTCCGGGCGGCCGGGACTGCGCCGCCCGCGCGTCACTCGATGTTCGCGTGCCTCTGCAGCATCCCCTTGTACGACTCGCCCCTGTTCTTCACAAGGGCCGTCACCACCGCGTCAAACATCATGAACGCCGCCTGCTCGAAAAGCGACCCCGGCATCTGCGACGATTCCATCCCCGCGCCCGTCTTCGCCCTGCCCGGGATCACAAGCTGCAGGTCCGCGAGTTTCCCGAGCCGCGTGTCCGGCGACGCGACGACCGCCGCCACGCGCCCGCCGTGGGCCTTCGCCGTCTGCGCGAAGAGGATCGTCGTCGCCGTTTCGCCGGAACCCGAAACCGCCACGAGGAGGTCGCCCGGCTGCACGGCGGGTGTCGTCGTCTCGCCGACGACGTACGACTCCAGGCCCAGCTGCATTACCCTCATCGCGAACGTCCGCGCGATAAGCCCCGAGCGCCCCTCGCCCCCCACGAATACCGTCCGCGCCCCGAGCACCCCGTCGACGAAGGCCTTGACCTCGCCCGAGTCCACCGACGCAAGGACGCTGGCCACTTCCCGTACAATCGCCTCGGCTATCTCTTTGACTTCCATGGAATTTCCTTCCGCACGGCGGACGCGCGCTATGCGCAGCGATCCTCTCCGACTTTCACCGACCCGCGCTTAGTCTAACGCGCCGAAACGCCTTTTGCAAGGCCGTGCCCCCGTGTCGCCGCCGCGCCTTGCCCCTTGCGGGAACCCTCCCGGCCGTCTAACCTTTTCGGGGTCGTCGTCCGTTCGGTTTGAACCTGTCGCGTCGACCTTGAAAGGAGCGAAACATGAAGTCTCCCATCTGTGTCGGCCTCATCGGCTGCGGCGGCATAATGTCGAGGCATATCAGGGACCTTCTCTCGGCCGGCAACGCCAGAATCACCGCCATGGCCGACCCCGTCGCCGCGAATATCGCCAGGTACAAATCGCAGTTCCCGGCGCTTTCCGGCGTGGCCGAGTTCGCCGACTATCGCGGCCTCCTCGAGTCGCCCCTTGACGCGGTCGTCATCGCCAGCCCTCACACTTCCCACGCAAGGCAGATAGTCGACTCGTTCGCAAGGGGCCGCCACGTCCTCTGCGAGAAACCGATGGTAACGTCCATCGCGGACGCCCGCCGCGTCCTTGCCGCGGAGAAGAAGTCCAGGCGCGTCCTCGTCCTCGCCTACCAGCGCCATTTCGAGGATACCTTCCGCTACATGAAGAAGACGATCGAGCGCGGCGAAATCGGCAAGATCAACCTTATCCAGGCGATCCAGTGCCAGGAGTGGACCTTCGCCGTCGGCGGCACCTGGCGCACCGACCCGAAGTACTCCGGCTTCGGCCAACTCTCCGACTCCGGCTCGCACCTCCTCGACATCATAATGTGGACCACCGGCCTCAAGCCCGCGCGCATCGCGGCGCTCGTCGATTACGACGGATACAAGGTCGACGTCAACTCCGCCATCACCGTCGAGTTCGAGTCCGGCGCCATCGGCAACATCACCATCGTCGGCAACTCCTCGGTCTGGTGGGAGGACATCACGATAAACGGCACAGGGGGGACGTTCTTTCACAGAAACGGCACGCTCCATCACAAGGCCGGCGTCGCCGGCGAGATGCGCGTCATCTCCCCGTCATCGGCGCCGTGGTTCAAGGCCGCGCCTTCGCCGGCCCGGCACTTCATCGACTGCATCCTCGGCAAGGCGGAAAATGAATCGCCGAGCATCTCGGGGCTGCGCGTCGTCGAGATATGCCAGACCGCCGTCGAAAGCGCCAGGGCCGGCGGCAGGATGACAAAGGTACCCCGCACAAGGGTCTGACCCGCCCGCCACGGCGTCGCGGCCGCTACGATACACCGCGCCGCAATGCGCCCCTAACGCCTTGCTCTCCTTGGTCTTAGGTGGGGACAGTCATGCTCTGTTGAAAACTTGGAGCGCCGCGAGCAGGAAAAACGGGGACTGGCTCGGGAAAAACGGGGACTGGTTTGAATTTCCGCGACTTGTAGGAAATTCGTGCCTGTCCCCGCTTTTCCCTGTCCCCTGCTTTTCCGTCCGCATCCGCAAGCGCCTTCAAGTGTGACGTGTGCTGTTTTCAACAGAGCAGGGCAGTCACCGTTTTTAGGTGGTGACAGCCACCTTTTGGAGAGTCCCCGTTTGGGGATACCGAGTGTTCAAAGCCAGTCGGCTGCAAAGGCGGGTGCCCCCTCGGGGCGCAAGTATTCACCGGCCGTCATGTCAAATGCCGGCATCATCACGGCAGCCGCGTCGCGCGATATCCTCGCTTAGGTCGTCCCCTTCCGCGGCATCGACAAGGCCGCCCTTCACTTGCCCTCGGCCTTGAGTTTCTTGTCGGTCTCCTCGTACGTCTCGTCCTTCAAGACCTCGGGCGGGCAGTTCGGGAATAGGACGTCGATGTCGGCCCTGTGACTTTCCATGAGCGCGATCTTCTTCTCGATTTGTTCGGCAAGATTCCTCGGAAGCACGAAAGACGACTCCACCTCGCCCGTCGCGATTAGCGGCTCCGGCGATTCCCTGATAAGCCTCACCGTCTCGCGGCTGTTGGCGATCTCGTCTTCGATGCCTTCGAGGAAGACCCGTCTGAAGGTCGGCGCGCGTTCCTCGAACTCCGCCCTTCTCGGGCTCGTGAAGTGCTCGATTATGGAGCCGCACTGGAAAACGTTTCTCGTCGTGCGCCAGACCGCGCGCAAGATCGCGATCCGCCGGTAATGCCCCGCGAGGTTCGCCTTCTCCGCCGATTCGCCCGTGCCCGCAAGCGCGGCCTCGAGCCCCGAGAGCGCGCGTTCGAGGTAGGCGAGCATCACGCCGTACGCTTGAAAGACCCACTTGTATTCCTCGATCGCGTATACGTCCCTGCTTTCGGACATGAACCACTTGTTCTCCGTCCTCGGGTCCCTGCCGCCGTGCCTGTGTTGGGAGAAGTACGCTTTGTCCTGTTCGGTGAGCCTTTCGGGCACCGGCACGATCGGCCGCACTATCCACCTCGCGCCCATTGTCGAGTAAAACGGGTAGAGCATGTGCTCCGGGTCGCTCATGAGCGGCCAGATCCTGAGCGCGTAGTCCACGTCGCGCCAAGCGCTCGTGAGCGCGCCCGCGAGGCGCTGCCCCACCTGCGCCTTCGCAACCTTGAGGACCGCTTTCTCGATCGTCTCGTTTGACTTGGGCGGCCGTGCAAGCGCGGCGGTAACGGCAAGGGTCGGCATTGTGTCGGCGCCGCCGCGTTCCGGCGTGACGCCTCCGGCGATGACCCCTTCGGCGCCGCAGGCCGCCGCGGCCCTGAAAAGGTCGAAAACGAAAAACGGCACCGGCGCCTCGACAATGGGCCCGAGGGGGTACGAAAGCATTGGGTCGAGGCTCATTACGGCGGGCCGCCTGGCGTCTTTCGCCGCCTGGATGAGCTTCCTCGCGCGCGCCTCGATGAAGGGCTCGTTCGGGTGCGCGCCCGTTCCCGCGACAAAACGCGTGCGCGCCGGCAGCTTTCCAAGCGTGGTGTACGTCTCATCGGGGCTGAAATGGACCGGCCTCAAGAACGCCTCGATTTGCCTGCCCGCGTCCGCGGCGCCCGCGAGGATCGCCCGGAGCCACTTCCTGATGCGCTCGGCAAACGGGACCTCCCTGCAATACTCCGGCCCGTTCCGCCCCGAGTAAAGGCCCGTGCACCAGCATATCCCCCCGCCGGAGTCATTGGTCCAGATGGAGAATACCGCGAGTTCGGGCGCGAGTTCCAAGAGTTTCCTCGTCGCCTCCCTGTAATGCGCGAGGACCTCGGGCCGGTCGAGGCAAGGCGCGTAGTACTTGCTCCTGGCAACCCCCGGATGGTCTACGCGCGGCCCCCGCACCTCCGGCTGCCTCGCGTAAAACGACTCGGGCAGCCACTGCGGTTCGAGCGCGTAGAAATATCCCTTAAGCCCGTGCCGCGCGAGGACCTTCGATTTCTCCGCCAGAAGCGCCGCGTTTTTTTCGATGTGCGACTTGGATATCACGCCGTTGACGAGGCTCGTCTCGACGAATTTCGTGACGCCCGCGTTCATCGCCGTGAACCGCACCCAGGAGTCCTGTTTGTCGGCCATCTGGTCCTGCGTCAGTTCCGCCAGGGACCCGCACGACATGGCCTGAAACCCCGCGCGTTTGACGACCGCCGCGAGTTTGTCATATTGCGCGATGTCTCTTGAGTCCGCGCTCGCAATCCGAATCCTGAACTTCGCCACCGCCTCCTCCTTTCAACCGCGATGCCTCCGGCACGGGCCGTCGCGCCGCGGAAAAGCTGTGACAGGCTCTTATGCAAGGCCCCCGGGCCGCGGGGTTACCCGCCTCTGGAGGGTTTGCTCGCCCCGGGCGGGTGCCCGTCGCCGGTTTTCCGCGAACTCAAGACCCTCCGCCCGTCTCTTGTCAGCGCCCGCAGGCGCCTCCGCATCGAGCGCGCCGCTTTTTCACCAGACCGCCATTCACCGCTTTATACATGACCGGCCTCTCGGCACAAGAGAAAACGCCCTGTGTGCGCTGCGGCCGGCTTGGGCCGACCCCGGCGTCTGTTCGCGGCGACGGGTCGCGCCCCCGAGGCCCTCGAGCTTTCTCCGGTGTCGCACGTCGACAGTTGCAAAACGGCTCGCCCGGATGGAGAATAGCGGCATCCGCGGGGCTTAGGAAAAGCGTCGATTGGCGCTCGTGAGATGCACGCGGGTGTGTCCCGCCCCTCTGGCACAACGGGCGTTCTCGATGCGGGCTTGGCGGGCATCCGCGCTTTCTCATTCTAACGCACACGTGGCCCCGCATGAGCGTTCCGTCAATATCAGGCATCCGCTATGGCTCGTAAGAACCATCTCCGCGGCGGCGGCACCGGCAGGCCCGATGGCCGGGGCCAGGCCCTTCAGCAAGCGCTGTCGCGACTGTCCCGGCTTCTCATCTCGTCGGTTTCTCCCGACCTCAACCCCGCGCTCGCCATCCTTGGTGAGGCCGCCGGGGCGACTCATGCCTACGTGTTTGTTTTCAGCACGGACCTGCAGCGCGCTGAAACCGTCTACAGGTGGACTCGGCCGGGCCACAGAGAGATTGTCAGCGACCTTGAAGGCGTCCCCGGGACGCGCTATCCGTGGTGGGCGGCAAGGCTTGCGGCCGGCGAAGACGTCGTGGTGCCGGACCCGGGCGCTCTGCCCCGAGAGGCGTCCTCCGAGCGCGCGGCCTTTTATGAGAGGGGTATCCGTTCGGCCCTCGCCGTTCCGCTTTCCTTCGGGGGTTCGACGCTCGGCTTCGTCGGTTTTGCGGACGCGTCGGGCGCTGTTTCCTGGACGCCGGACGACGTCGCGGCGCTGCGCGTCGCCGCCGAGATGATCTCGGGTTTTCTCGAGCGCAGGCGCGCCGAGGAAGCTCTCCGCCAGTCCGAAGAGCAGTATCGCACTCTCGTCGAAACCGCCTGCGACGTCATATTCACGCTCTCCACCGGCGGCACGATTTCGTCGCTCAACCCCGCCTTCGAGAAAGTCACCGGCTGGAGCGCACGCGATTGGGCCGGAAAGCCCTTTCCCGGGATTCTACATCCCGACGACGTCGCCGCCGCAAGGGAGCAATTCGACATAACCGTGAGAGGCCTGCCTTCCCACCCGTTCGAGCTGCGCGTGGCGTCCAAGGGCGGCGGCTACCGCACCGGCGAATTCTACGCGGCGCCGGTTTTCCGCGACGGAAAGGTCACGAACATCCTGGGGATCGTCCGGGACGTGACCGAACGAAGACAGGCCGAGGATGCCCTGCGCGAGAGCCGCAGGGCCTTTGAGACTCTCCTTACCAACCTCCCCGGCATAGCCTTCAGGTGCCTGAGGGACGACAAATGGCTCATTGAGTTCGCCAGCGAAGGCGCCCTCGCCCTCACCGGCTACCGCCCCCAGGATTTCACCGGCAACCGCCGCCTGCTCTGGGCCGACATCATGCACCCGGAGGACTACGCTGCCGTCTCGGCCGATATCGACCGCGCACTGGCCGCGCACGAGCCCTACAGGGCGATCTACCGGATAAGGACCGCCGGCGGCCAGGAGAAATGGGTCTGGGAACAGGGGCGCGGCGTCTACGACTCCGGCGGAGAATGCAGCTTCGTCGAGGGCTTCGTTACCGACGTCACCGACCGCGTTCACGCCGAGACGGCCCTCAAGGAAAGCGAGGCAAGGTACCGCCAGCTCGTCGAAAGCGCCAACAGCATCATCCTGCGTATCGATACCTCCGGAAGGATCACGTTCTTCAACGAGTACGCCGAGAAGTTCTTCGGCTACAGCCGCGAGGAAGTCTTCGGCCGGCCGGCGCTTGGCACGATCATCCCTCGCGTTGACTCGAGCGGCCAGGACCTCTCCGGCTTGGTTGAAAACGCCGTTGCCCGCCCTGAAGAATACGTTTTCCACCAGAACGAGAACGTCTGCCGCGACGGCAGGCGCGTCTGGGTGGCATGGTCCAACAGGCCCGTTTTCGACAGCCGCGGAAACTTCATCGAGATGCTCTGCGTCGGCAACGACATCACGCCGCTGAAGCAAGCCGAAAAAGCCCTGCGCGAGTCCGAGGCCAACTACCGCGCCATCTTCGACGCGGCAAACGACGCCATCTTCGTCCACGACATGGAAACCGGCGCCGTCCTCGACGTAAACAGGCGCGTCCTCGAGATGTACGGCGTCACCGCTGAAGACGTCCCCGGCACCCGTGCGGGCGATTTTTCGGCCGGCGCGCCGTACACCACCCAGGACGCCGCAAAGTTCATGGCCAAGGCCGCCCGCGGCGAGCCCCAGCTTTTCGAGTGGGTCGCAAAGCACAAGGCCGGCAAGACCTTCCCCGTCGAGGTGAGCCTCAGGCGCGCCTCGATCGGCGGCCGCGACCGCATCCTCGCCGTCGTGCGCGACATCTCCGAACGTAAGCGCGTCGAGGAGAAACTCCGCGAGTCCGAGGCCAATTACCGGGCCATCTTCGACTCGGTCAACGATGCCATCTTCGTGCTCGAAATCGGCACCGCCAGGCTTCTCGACCTCAACAGGCGGGCGGTGCAGATGTTCGGAG
>Ga0315277_10010233_pt1 | contig 11904 bp, 9 predicted proteins | sample YL17G05_15_MG_FD_203695 | JGI IMG/M metagenome (GOLD analysis project Ga0315277, IMG submission 203695) | Sediment microbial communities from Yellowstone Lake, YNP, Wyoming, USA - YL17G05_15 | ecosystem: Environmental > Aquatic > Freshwater > Lake > Sediment | place: USA: Wyoming | collected...
CGTTGTTCCATCATTCTTGAGGTTACCGAAGGTAGATAAGAGCTTGCCAGTGGTAAGGTCGTACCCGTTAATCTCCTTAGCCACCTGATTCGGGTCAGGCTTATCTCCGTAATCCCAGGTAAGTCTGGTGATTGCTTCCGCATTAGGTCCGCCCTGATTGCGGTAAAGCTCTCTAAGCTTTAAGACGAGCTGGTTCATCATCCACAGGTCATCCTCAGCCTCTCCGGGCGGGTCGATTGCCTTATAGCGCCACTGCATCCAGCGCCCGCTGTTGGTCACGCTTCCCTCTTTCTCGTAGGAAGCCGCCGCCGGCAGCAGGAAAACTTCGGTCTTGATTGAAGCCGGGTCAACCCCGGGCCGTTTCCAGAAGGCAGCCGTCTCCGTTTCCCAGAGGTCTGCTGCTACCAGCCAGTCGAGTTTTTCCAGGGCTTTACGTTCCATATTAGCGTTGGGACCACCTACCGCCGGGTTCTGCCCCCATACCATCAGCCCCTTGATAACGCCGGCATACATCGCCTCAAAAAGGCCGATATGGGAATAATCGTTGTAGGGCTTCGTGGTCTTGGGCAGGTACTGATAGCAGAAATCATTGTCTTTAGTAGCGGCGCTGCCATACCATGCCTTCAGCAGGCTGACTATATATTTTGGATAGTTCTGCAACCAGTTAGCACTCTTGGGGTCGTTGGATTTCGGCGTAATCCGCGCCAGATACTTGTCCAGTGTCTCATCTTTATTTGTCGGCTCTGCCAGGTACCCCGGTAAGTAATTGCAGAGCAGGGCCATATCAGTTGAGCCCTGCACGTTTGACTCCCCTCTCATGGCGTTAATGCCACCCCCAGCCACCCCGATATTACCCAGCAGGAGCTGGAGTATAGAGTAGCTCAGGATGTTTTGCGCTCCATAGGTGTGCTGAGTCGTGCCCATAGCATACAGGATGGTGCCCGCCTTCCCGGTCTTGCCCGTAGCCGCATATGTCCGGCAAACCTCGAGGTAGACATCCTTAGGGGTTCCTGTAATCTTACAGACGGTGTCGGCATCATAACGGGCGTACTGCTTCTTGAGAAGCTGGAAGACGCAGTTGGGGTCATTAAGCGTCTTATCCATCTTGGGAATACCATTTCCATCTTCCTGATACTGCCAGGTGGACTTATCATATGCTTTTGTTGCCGGATTATACCCTGAGAACAGGCCATCCAGGTCTGGCGCTCCCTTGAAATTAGGGTTAATGAGGAAGGAGGCACTAGTGTATTCAGTCACATAGGTCATATTGTAGTTCTCGGGGTACCGGCCCATGTCATCCAGCACATACTTTATCATGCCCCCCACGAAAGCTATGTCAGTGCCCGACCTCATCTTGGCATAGATATCAGCCTTGGAAGATGTCCTGGTAAAGCGGGGGTCAACGCTGATAAGCTTGGCCCCCCTCTCCTTGGCTAACGTTACCCAGCCAAATGCAGCCGGGTGGTTCTCAGCTGGATTGCTGCCGATAGCCAGGACACAGTCGCTGTTGCCAATGTCTATCCAGTGATTGGTCATGGCTCCCCTGCCGAATGATTCGCCCAAACTGGCGACGGTGGGGGAGTGTCATATACGGGCGTGATGTTCCAGATATACCAGGCCCAATGCCCGGGCTAGTTTCGATAGCAGGTAACATTCCTCATTATCCAGGGCTGAACCCCCAAGGCTAGCTACGCCCTCGGTGCGGTTCACCGTATAACCATCACTATCTTTGGCTACCCAGCTGGCGTCGCGGGTTGTCTTTATGCGATTGGCGATTTGCTCGATTGCCCAGTCCCAGGACCTGGTCTCCCACTCGTTTCCACCGGGTGCGCGATAAAGGACATTGGTCAGCCGCCGGGGGTTAATCTGACCATCTACGGTGTGAAGCTGAGCCAAGCTGGCTCCCTTGGAGCAAGCCGCGCCCCGGTTTATGGGATGGTCCGGGTCACCCTCAATGTTAACGACCTGGTCTCCCTCATCTGCCACAATAAAACCACAACCTGAAGCATCATAGGGGCAGATAGTAGTCTTCTCACCAATTCGTTTAATCAATGGAAAAGCTTTAGGTGCGGCACTCGCCTTTGCTGTACCCAGAGCCTGGAAAAGGAGAATACCGCCTACTCCGGCTCCGGTAACTTTCAGAAAATCTCTCCGACTTAACTCCATGAATTTACCCCCTGTTCCTATGCAGTAGACTCGTTTCGCGTCTATTATGAGACCGCTTGAATTATAACAATAACCAAAAACAATGTCAATTTTACCTAGACAGTAGGTACAAATGCCTAATGATTATAGGTGCTTACACTTATATTGCAGATTCTAATATCACACCACTAATTTGGCAGGCAAAAAACCTGATAGTCCCGCGGTAAAAAGCCAGAATATGCGGCAAGTTGATTCTATGGCCCTGAGAGGGTATAATGCAACTCATAAGCCATGCAAGCCGTCGATAATGAAGGGGACATAATAATATGGTACTGATAGTAGGCATCACCGGGGCTACCGGAGCGATATACGGCATTAGATTGCTTGAGGTTCTGTCCAGAATAGGGACGGTGGAGACGCACCTTATAATTTCCAAATGCGGTGAGGAGACCATAAAATACGAAACAGATTACGAGCTGGGCGATGTCAGGGCGCTAGCTAATGTTTCTTATGAGATAGATGATATTGGGGCATGCCTATCCAGTGGCTCTTTTCGGAGAGACGGCATGATAATAGCGCCTTGTACCATAAAGACAATGTCGGCCCTGGCTACCTCATATGCTGAAAACCTGATAGTCCGTGCCGGCGATGTTACTCTCAAAGAGAGGAAACCGCTGGTCCTGGTAATACGGGAAACTCCGCTTCATCTGGGCCACCTGAGGAGTATGGCGCAATTGAACGAAATGGGGGCTATCATATTTCCCCCGGTCCCAAGCTTTTACAATCGGCCCAAGACTATCGATGACATCGTCAACAGCACTGTCGGCAGGGTGCTCGACCTATTCAATGTCGAGCATGGTCTCTCAAGCCGCTGGTCAGGGCTTGCCAGTGAGGGGTAAACGGTTTGGCTCTATTCTGGGTCCGCCGCCACGTGATTTGTGGATAGGCCCTGGTGTAAGAGTTCAAAAAAAACATCAGCAATCTCTTCATAAGTAAAGCGCCCGGACGGCCGGTACCAGAACAAAACCGAATTGCACATCCCGACTATAGCGAGGCTATTCTAATATCCACCGGGCGATAAACTCCAGCCGCAATTGCTTCCCTCAATGTTCTGTCTACCAGTTTATCCCGCCGCTCAAAAATCTGCATCACTTTTCCCATTTCGTCCAGTGAAGAAATGGCATTCCTCTCCGTCAAGAACAGAGTCCCTGCTTCCCGGTATTTGGCATTGAACTTGATATGTTCCCTGACAATCTCCCTCAATCTGTCCACAGGGGTTAAGTCCGCATTCTCCACCAACAGCAAAGCCTCATCCAGTGTTTTGAGTGCCTCCAGTATAATATCTGCCAGTAGTTTTTCCTTACTGGTAATGTAATAGTAAAGGCTGCCCTTTAGTATTCCGACGGCGCTGGCAATCTCCTGGAGTGTTGTTCCGTGATAGGTCTTCTCACAGAAAATCCTGGTTGCGGTCTTTATTATCTGGTCTCTACGGCATTCTTTGCCCTCTACTAACTCAGACAACCTCGACCTCCCTGAACTTGAGCATTATCTTGCATTTCTTTCAAATACTAGCTGCGCGGCTGGGGCTTGTCAAGCTGAAGAATCTTTGATTACCGTAAATTAAGGCTCAAAAAACTGCTACGGATTTGACAAAGAAACATAAATCTGCTAAATTATCAACCAAACGGTTGTTTGATAATATTCTAGCACAATAACGTCATAAAAGAAAGGAGTTCTTGGAAATGAGGCTAAAGAACAAGGTAGCTATTGTTACTGGTGGTGGACAGGGAATAGGTAAGGCTATTGCGCTCAAACTGGCGCAGGAAGGTGCCGCCGTTATGTTAGCGCAAAGAACGTTAGCTAAAGTCGAGGAAACCGCCGCCGAGATTCGCAAAGCTGGAGGAAAAGCCATTGCCATGCCGGTAGATATCCGGGACTTTGACCAGGTCAATAAGGTAGCACAGAAGGCCGCAAGCGAATTTGGCGGGATTGATATTCTGGTCAATAATGCCGCCTTCTATGGCGGGCATGGGCATGCCAACTGGGATACCTGGCCCGTTGAACAGTGGAAAAGCAGCTTTGACATAAACGTACTCGGAGGCTGGAATTGTGCTAAGGCGGCGGTGCCGTTCATGAGACAGCGGGGTAAGGGTAAGATTGTAAATATCAGCACCGCTACTGTCCACCAGGGCTATCAGGGAATGCTGCCCTACACTACCACCAAGGCCGGTGTTTGTTCCATCACCAGAGGGCTGGCCAAGGCACTGGGCCGGTACAATATTTGTGTCAACTGTCTTGCCATCGGTTACGTTTTGACCGAGGCCAGTCTGGAGATGCAGGGCATCAAGGGGCATGAGGAGGAAGCCGATAAAGCAATCATTGCCCAGCGCTGCATCCGGCGCTCCCAGTACCCGGAAGATGTTGCCGGCCCCGTCCTTTTCTTTGCCTCTGACGAGGCGGACTTCGTTACCGGCCAGACGCTAGTAGTAGACGGTGGTGTTGAATTCACCGGGTTCTAATCCTGTGACATACTTAACTAAATAGGGTATAATTTATTAGCTGTCCCCCTCAAGCCTGGAGTGACAAGCCCGATAACCTGTTAAAATACGGAGGTGGAACGTGGGTTTGAAACAGGACTTAATCGAGATTGTTGGGCCTGAATATGTTTCCGACGACCCGGAGGCCCTTGAGAGATACTCAAAAGACCACAGCTTTGTTCAGCCTAGAAGGCCAAGCTGTGTTGCTTACCCTGCCAGCGCAGAAGAAGTACAGCGGATAGTCAAATATGCCAACCAGCGCCTGATACCGGTGACGCCTCGCTCTTCCACTGTTGGCTTCTATGGAGCCGGCATACCCGGTGAGGGTGGAATCATTGTTGACCTCACCCGGATGAACAGAATCCTGGAGATTGATGCCCGAAATAAAAGAGTGAAAGTTGAGCCGGGCGTGACCTGGACTCAGGTGCAGGCGGAGCTGCAAAAACAGGGACTGATGGTCTGCAATCCGCTGTTGCCTCATCCATCGAAATCGGTCCTCACCAGTGCCCTGGAGAGAGAGCCGATACTCATCTGCAAGACCGAATACAGTGATACCCTGCTTACCTCGGAAGTAGTCCTGCCTAACGGTGAGATGTTCTGGACTGGAGCGGCCGCCGGTAAGGGCATGAAAGGCAAGCTTGCTCCAGACGCGCTGATTCCGGGCGCAAGGTTGTGGCAAGGCGCTCAGGGAACCCTTGGCATTTTGACCTGGGCAAATATTAAGGTTGAGTACTTGCCCGCCATGGACAAGGTCTTTTTCGTAGAGTTCGACAAGGTCGAGGATATTGCTGAACCGGTATACCAGATACAGCGGCGCATGGTAGGCAATGAGTGCCTTATCCTGAACGACTTCAACCTCGCCGCCATCCTGGCAAAAGACTGGCCTGGTGAGTTTGAAACCCTGCGTGAATCGCTACCACCACTCACACTGATTCTCTGTTTATCGGGCTTACACCGGCTGCCGGCGGAAAAGATAGCGTACGAGGAAGAAGCCCTGATGGAGGTTGCTTCTGAACTCCGGTTTAAGGTGTCACGCACTGTGGCCGGCATCCCCGGCCTGGCGGGTACTGTACTGAAAATGTTGCGAAAACCGTGGCCGAACGATGACTACTGGAAGTTTCGCTATAAAGGCTCATGCCACGACATCTTCTTCCACACCACCCTGGACCGGGTCTCCGATTTCACTGTAGCCATGGATGAAGTGGCATCTGAATACGGATATCCCACCAGGGACATAGGTATATATCTACAGCCGTTAGAGCGGGGTCGAGCCTGCTTCTGCCAATTTGGCTTCCACTCCGACCCGACAAACACCAGTGAGGTGAACCTGGTAAGCAGTCTATTTCTGGCAGCCAGCGAGATGGCCATAAGCATGGGCGGTTTCTTCACTACTCCCTATGGTCCCTGGGCTGATATGGTCTACAGCCGGGCCGCCTCTTACACCCGTGCCCTTAAGGTGATCAAGAATGCCTATGACCCTAACAATATACTAAATCCGGGCAAATTGTGTCTGTAGAAGGAGATGACGGCATATGGTCACGGAAAAAAGAAAACTGTCTTTACCCACAGACGATTGGAATAGAAAATACTACTGGGACATCAGGAAGGTTGCCTGGAACTGCGCCCGGTGCTCTACCTGTAAATGGGTGGACGTCTGGGAAGTTAAAGATGCCCGTTTTGCCAAGATTTGTCCCTCCAGTTTATATTACAATTTCGATGCCTACTCCTGCCAGGGCAGAATGGACCTTTCCCTGGCCCTTATCGACAAGGACCTGACCTATGATGACGACCCTCAAATACTGGACATCATGTTTAAGTGCAACACCTGCGGCGGCTGTGATGCCATGTGCAAAGGTGTGCAGGATATGGAACCCTTAAGGGTGATGCTCGAGATGAGGGCCAAGTTCATCGAAGACGGTCAACTGCTACCTCAGTTTATGCCTATCATCGATAACCTCAGAAAAGAAGACAATATGATGATGCAGCGTAAGGCTGACCGCGGCAAGTGGGCTGAGGGGCTGGATGTAAAAGACCTGACCACCCAGGAGGGCGAGGTAGTCTTTCACGCCGGCTGCCGCCTGTGCTTTGACCAGGAACTATGGCACGTAGCCCGGGGAGCGGTAAACCTGCTCAAAAAGGCCGGCGTTGATGTCGGCATTATGGGTAAGGATGAGACCTGCTGCGGGGCCAGAGCTTACCAGATGGGTTATCGTGGGGAATTTACTAAATACGCTGAAAACAACATTGAAGCCTGGAAAAACGCTAAAGTCAAAACCGTGGTCGTAAGCTGTTCCGATGGCTATTATGCCATGAAACGCCTCTACCCGGAACTCGGCGCAAATTTTGAAGTCGTCCACATCGTCGAATACATCGACCGTCTGGTAAAAGAAGGCAAGCTCAAATTCACCAGGAACGTCCCGATGAGAGTCACCTACCATGACCCTTGCCATCTTGGCCGGCGTCTGTCACAGGCTCCCGGCTATTACGTTCCCGGCCAGCCTATCATGGGCATCTATGAACCACCCAGAAATATCATTAAGAGCATCCCTGGAGTGGAGCTGGCTGAGATGTACCGAATTAAGGAATACTCGTGGTGCTGTGGCGCCGGTGGCGGCGTTATTGATGCCTACCCGGACTTCAATAACTTTACTGCTACCGAGAGAATCAAGGAAGCCAAGGACACTGGTGCCGAAGCTATCGTTACCGCCTGTTCATGGTGCCAGAGGAGCTTGACTGACGCCGTTACCAGTATGGGCGACAAAATGAAGGTCATTGACATCGTTGAGTTGATTGAGCAGGCAATCTGAAGGAGGCAATCGATGCCACTAGGAGATGAAAAACACAGGCTAATATATAGCGAGCTGGTCAGTATGCTCGGGGAGAGCAATGTTGCCGATGGCCCGGCAACGCTCAAGGCTTACAGCAGAGATATGTTTGCGGTGAGCGTCTTACGGCGTAAGCGTGGTCCGGAATTCATTGTTTTACCCGGTAGCACCGAGGATGTCCAGAGAATAATCCAGCTGGCTAACAGATATAAGTTCCCATTCTCAGTTATATCCGGAGGATGGATGTTCCCGCTGATGGGGGCCGCCAGACCGTACTGGTGCATAATCGACTTTAAACGAATGACCGGACTCGAAATCGATGAAAAAAATATGTACGCCATAATCCAGCCCAATGTTACCCATGCTCAGGTACAAGCTGAAGCCATGAAGATAGGACTGTACAATGGCATCCCCCTGGTTGGCGCCCATATGAGCGCTTTGGCTAACCATGCCTGGCACGGGTGGCACGGGACCGCTTACCGCACCGGTTTTTCCACCCGGAACATACTGGGCATGGAGTGGATATTACCCACCGGGGAACTCTTGAGCACGGGGTCACTGGCGGCTCCCGGCGCCGGCCACTTCTGGGGCGAAGGACCGGGACCCGACCTCAGGAACCTGCGCAAGGGCGTAGTCGGTGACAACGGTTCACTGGGCATAATAACCAGGATGGCAATTAAGCTCCACCGCTGGCCCGGCCCCCGGTTCCTGCCAACCGAGGGAGTAAGACCTCAAAAGAAGTGTGAACTGCCCGCTGACCGATTCAAGTGGTACTTTATTAATTACCCCACCGAGAAAAAGCTAATCGATGCCATGTATGAGATTGGTAAAGCTGAGATTGGTGGCAACATGGAAAGATATGACTCCCAGCGCCTGGCTTTTGAGTATGCCAAGTCGCGAGATGAGTACTGGGGTCTTCTGGAACAGGGGTACTGGCAAAAGTTCCCGAACACGATTGCACTTTGCCTCTGGGGGTTTACCTCAGAGAAACAATTACAATATGAAGAGAAGGTCCTTAATCAAATAATAGACGAGACCGGCGGCGAACTTTGGCCGAAGGAAGCTTATGAGAAGTTTGTTCCCTATGTAGCTAATACCAAGATAAGAGCCATATGGGGCCCACGGTGGTGCCGAAATGGTGGGTCGATGCAGACGGGCTGGCTGGTGATGGACACGCTGGACGAAATCCTGAGCTACACCCCCACGGTATGGGAGCATCTGCGCAAATACACCCCACCGTACCTGGAAGGCCATGGCGACTCCGCCTGGGTACTTCCTTTTGACTTCTGCCATTTCGGCGGAGGCGATAACGCCCCGCCATTCGAGAAAAAGGAAGATATAGTCAAGGCAGTACTGGCGGAAGCGATGGAGCAGATGGCACTGGATACTAAGAACGGCAAGACTACATTTGAGCTGGCTACGGCGCCCATTAATGTCACCGGACCGTCATTCGCCAATTTCCATGTGCCGATGGCTAAGATTAAGAAAGCCTTTGACCCGAATAACGTATCGAATCCTACCCGCTTCATAGATATGGACGCTATGGAGCGTGCAGAAAAAGAGGCCGCCAAGCCGAGTTAATAAACATAGCAGGAAGGAGGCTATAAAATGGATGGTTGGGTTGGTAGAATTTTACGAGTTGACCTAACTCAGGGTGATTTCACCATTGAGGAGTTAGACCCGGATTTAGCAGTAGAGTATATCGGAGGCCGGGGCCTGGGCTCGAAGATGCTCTTCGACGAGGTAGACCCCAAAGTCGACCCTTTGAGCCCGGACAATAAACTGCTCTTCGTTTCTGGTCCGTTGACGGGCACTGGCGCTACCAGCGGAAGCCGGATGACGGTAGTAACAAAATCACCGTTAGCCGGCGCTATTGCCCATTCCAACGTTGGTGGTTACATCGGCGCCGAAATGAAATTCGCTGGCTATGATGTGATTATCTGTGAAGGTAAATCAGAGAGACCTGTTTACCTGCTAATTAACGATGATGATGTACAGTTCAAACCGGCAGGCCACCTCTGGGGCAAGGACACCTGGGAGACAGAGGACATCATCAAGAAAGAAATCGGCGATTCCTGGAAAGCCAGGGAAACCCAGATGTTATATATTGGTCCGGCCGGCGAAAATCTGGCTAAATTCGCCGCCATAGTCCATGATAAGCACACTGTAGCGGGGCGCTGCGGCACCGGTGCCGTGATGGGCTCCAAGAATCTGAAGGCAATCGCTGTCAGGGGCACTAAAGCCATTACCATAGCTGACGGCCAGGGTTTTAGAGAGACGGTGACTGCCATACTCGACAAATGGAAGAAAGACGAAGGGCTGAGCTATTTTGGCTATACCGGTTCAGCGGCTGCCGTAGCCGGGAACAACAAGCGCGGCTGTCTGCCCGTGCTGAACTACCAGAGGGGTACCTTCGAGGGTGTAGATGGGCTAAACTGGAAGGTCCAGAAGGGACTCCTGGTCAGCCGCAGCTCCTGTTTCGGCTGCCCCTGCCACTGCCGGCCAGAGTACAAGCTGCCTGATTCCAAAGTCGGTGAAAGACACGTCGGCCTGGAATACGAGACGGTTGCCCTCCTGGGCAGTAACTGCGGCATCAGCGACTATGTCGCTGTAATCAAAAGCAACGACATATGCAATGCCCTGGGAATGGACGCCATGTCCGCCGGGAGCACTATTGCCCTGGCCATGGAACTCTTTGAAAAGGGATACCTCACCGAGCAGGAGGCCGGGCTTAAACTTAATTTCGGCAACGCTGAAGCCATGCTTGAGGCGCTCAGGCAGGCGGCACGCCGAGAAGGCTTTGGCAAAATACTCGCCGAAGGTGCTTATGCTCTGGCTGAGCGGTACGGCCACCCGGAGTTCTTTGTCGGTGTGAAGAAGCTAGAAATGCCGGCGTACGACCCCAGGCGCCTCCAGGGAATGGGTCTCAACCTGGCTACCGCCAATCGCGGTGCCTGCCACAACCGCGCTTACACACCGGCATACGAGGCTTTTGCGCCTCCTGAAAGACTTATGGACCCATCAGCAACCGCAGGCAAAGCAGCCATGGTCATAAGATTACAGGATACTGTGACCGGCCTCGATTCTGCCGGTCTCTGCCTCTTTCCGCAGGCGGCAATGATGCCGCCCTTCCAGGTACCAGACGTGGTAGCCCAGCTTGAAGCAGCTACCGGGGCCGGGTACAATGAGGAGAAATTCATGCTCAGCGGTGAGCGGACATGGAACCTGGAGCGGATATTCAACCTGAGGGCAGGGTTCACCAAGGCGGACGATAACCTGCCGCCACGAATGCTGAAAGAGCCGTTACCTGATGGTCCGGGTAAGGGCCAGGTCTGCAGGCTCGACGAAATGTTGCCCGAATATTATCAATTGCGTGGTTGGGACGAGGAAGGTGTGCCAACGTCAGATAAGCTTTCCGAGCTTGGTTTGGAGGGTTTGCTATGAAAAAGATAAAGATAGACTTCAGCAAATGCACGGGATGTCATACGTGTGAGACAGCTTGCAGCCTGCAGCATATCGAGAACGTTGTTAACCCCAAGAGGTCGCGGATAAGAATCTTACGAGTGGGAGAAGCCAACCTGCCGGTGATAGCCGGCCCATATACCGAGGCAGAATGCACTTCAAAAGGTATTGTGGTATTCGGCGGGCAAGAGCATGATGTGTGCGTCCTTTGTCGTGCTTCCTGCCCGGCCAAACCTATCTTCAAAGAGCCCGATGTTGATATCCCCCTGAAATGCGACTTTTGCGGGGAACCGCCGAATCCCCAGTGCGTCAGGTGGTGTACCACTGAGGCTTTGACACTCGTAGACGTAGAGGACGAGAAAAAGAACTAAACCCGGGGCTTGGACGGTAGAGCTGGCTACTGGTTTAGGTGCTAAGGGCATTTCCGTGCCTGCAGATTATAGATAAAAAGGAAGACCATTATGGAGACAGTAGTTCCCTCAAAAGACATCTCAGATATTGTAAAAGCGGCGGGTGGCGATACATTCAAGCTGTGCTGGCAGTGCAGCCTGTGCGCCACAGCTTGCCCCTGGAATATCGTCAAGACCTTCATTATCCCCAGGATGCTCCGCCAGGCGCAATTCGGCCTGGTCGACTTCGAAAGCGAGGAGTGGTGGCTGTGTGCCACCTGCCGGGCCTGCGTCCGACGTTGCCCGCGCGGCGTGGAAATAATAGACATTATGCGGGCCATGCGCAAGACCGTTGTCGAATTCGGCGTCGGCAAGTTACCCGATTCGCTGAGGATTGCCATTAAAAATATCTCCGCAGCCGGTAATCCATCGGGAGAGCCGGCAGAAAACCGGGCCGACTGGGCAAAAGACCTCAACGTTAAGCCATATACCAGGGGGACCGAGATATTATACTTTTCCTGCTGTATTCCGGCTTATGACCCGCAG
>Ga0315277_10010235_pt1 | contig 11902 bp, 13 predicted proteins | sample YL17G05_15_MG_FD_203695 | JGI IMG/M metagenome (GOLD analysis project Ga0315277, IMG submission 203695) | Sediment microbial communities from Yellowstone Lake, YNP, Wyoming, USA - YL17G05_15 | ecosystem: Environmental > Aquatic > Freshwater > Lake > Sediment | place: USA: Wyoming | collected...
TTTTGGTAAGGTGCTCTGAACCGTTTCGGTAGCCATTATTTGTCTCCTTTCTCTTGGTTATTTATAGCTTACCAAAATCGGTCCGGTTTTTTTTATCTGTTCATAGTATCTTACAGGGTCACAATCGGGTTGGATTGGTGCATCTTATGGAAGTGATACAGTAGGTAGATGTGGGAAAAGCCTTACAAATCCTTCAAGCCATCTATGAATTGAGGATAGATTTCGATGATTCCTGATCCACTTGCGTCACTCGTTGGCTGGATCGGCATTTCTTCCAAGTTATTGAAGGGGCTATGTATAATGCCTATTGGTCGGTAAATAATATCCATGTACTTATTGATCCTTGCTATTGAGATTGCAATATCTGATTGTATATCTTGAAGATGATCTGAGGCGATAAATCAATTCTTGGTTATTATAAAGCACCAATCATCCCGATACCAGCAGCCAGCAAGCTGTGTGCCCAACGATATAAGAATTGATGTAGTACCCAGGATATGCAAAAGTTTGGTCCAATTCACTGCTTATATTAGTATATTGCATCTCCCATTACATTTCAACAAGGGAAAATAACGACATTTCCATGATGGGATTTTCGTCTATTTTCTTATACCATCCATAAATCGTATGATATGGATGGTTCTATCGCTCCCATAATACTAGGAGGGAGTTGCCATTCCATAAAAAGGCGTCAGGAATTTTGATATATATATTGGTCAAATCCACACCCTTCATCTTACGAGGTTTCTGTCGGGTAGTGAAAAATACCCGGTTTTTCGTATTCTTCAAATCCAGATAAAACAATAATGGCATTAGTGACCGTTTCCCCTGGGTTACGCCAACGGTGGGTTAACCGAGCAGCGAAGAGCAAGCTATCTCCAGTTTCCATCGTGTAGAGTTTGCCCTCCACTTCATATTCTAGCTTGCCGCGCAGGCACATCACAAACTCACTCCCGGTGTGAACGATCTTCTCCTTGCCACTTTCAGCACCACTTTCGAGGGTCAGCATGAAGGGCTGCATCCTACCAATGAATGCTTCGCCACCCAAACCTTCCCAGATGCCCAAAGGAAAAGGTATATGCGTCCGGCTATATACAGATCGAAAAACAATAGCCTCTTGGGTTTGATCCTGGCGAAATAATGCAGTGATGGGGACATTAAGTGCATCGGTTAGTCTGTAGAGCGTGCTAACTGATGGGGAAGATAGGCCACGCTCGATCATACTCAAAGCGTTGGCTGATAACCCGCTTATACGGCTTAGCTCACGGATGGAAATGCCTCTTTCTTCCCGCAATTGCCTCAATAATTGGCCTACATATACTGATGGTGCTTCTCTATCAAACATGTGAAAATCCTCTCTCAAGGCGTCCTGTGAACGTACGCACTTGCCCATTATAATGTGACACTATAACAAATTATTTGTGACAAATAATACTGTTTATGTGATGAAATATCCGTTAATATATCATAAATTGGAATATTCGTATTTGCATATATTGGATAAACCATCTATGACTAATCCCCAACTGACTCAGGAAGTCTCACAGCTGCATGCGGATATCTGCTCCGCTTTGGCTGACCCCAACCGGATTTTAATAATCTATGCCCTGGCTGAACAACCTCGTTCGGTGAATGACCTGACCGACGAATTGGGCATCAGCCAACCAGCAACATCCCGTAATTTGAAGGTGCTGCGGGAGAGAGGGCTGGTTTACACCGTCCGCCAGGGGACGACCTTGGAATATCACCTAACGGATATACGTTTGGTGGATGCATTAAATACGCTGCGCTTGGTGCTGCGTGACCGGCTCACCTACCGCGCCAATTTGATGGAAAATGCTGGTGAGACCGGCATTATGGCTGGCGAGGCTTGATCTTTTTTTAGTCATGAAATAATAATCCTGGCAATGGAAACTTTTTAAAGGAGGAAGGTATGCCACATCCGAGGATACGTTATCTGATACCTATTTTTCTTGGAGCCCTGCTAATTGCGGGCTTTTTCATTTTAACAACTACCATCCGCACCAACGCGCAATGCGGCTCGCAAGCATCATCCTGCAAGAATTGCCATGAGACGCAAGGTGAAGACCCGGTCAACAATGATGGAACTACTTGGCATACCCAACATGCGCAGATCGATGCATGTGTCAGCTGTCATGCGGGCAACCCCCAAAGTACCGACAAGACCCAATCACACACCGGTATGGTACCGTGGTACTCAGACATTAAAGCTGGATGCGCGTCGTGCCACCCCAATGATTACACGACACTGGCCCAGGAATATGCCACCACGCTGGGTGTGACGATTGGTAGCTCAGGACCAACCCCAGCGGCAGTTACGCCTGAAGCCACAGCCGTGACCACTTCAACGCTTGAGACGTTGCCCTCCGGGGGGGGAGGTATCGTGGTCAACCAGCCAGGCACCATCGATTACGTCCAGCAATACCAGAGCACCGTTCTGGGTAAACACCCGATCAATTGGGGGAATGTGATCGTGGGGTTGATGATCCTGGGAATTTTATTCGGTGGTGGTGCGTTCGTTTATTGGAACGAGCGTCGCCGGAGAGGTTTGAAAGGCTTTTTCACTACCAGAGCACTGAAGCCATCTGCTGGAGTAACCATCCCAGTGGTGGAAGGTTACACCAGTGAAGTGACCGAGCTACTACCGCTAATCAACAAGCTGAATCCGGTGGGACTGCACGCCCTTAAGCGCATCCTGGCTAATCCAGATCAGGCCAATGAGCTGCTGCATGGGCTTTCGCACCTGGACCCTGAGCTGGTGAAGCGAGTGCAGGCATTGGATAGAGATTCACGCGCACTGCTGATGGGGTTGGCGGGAAGCTGACCCGCAGATCATCAGATACCAATATATGGAGGAATTATGAACCGGATCAAAGCATTTGTATCCCAAAAGACATGGTCACCCTACCTGGCGGGCATCCTACTGGGCATTGTTGGTTTACTCACGGTGCTACTTGCCAACACCCTGCTCGGCGCTTCAGGGGCATTCGAAAGCATCGTTGGCTTGATTGGCAAGAAAATCGCTCCAAGCCTGTTTAGCAACGTCTATTGGGGGATGGAGGGAGGACGGGCTATGCCCGTCATACGACCTGAGATCACCTGGTCAGTTATCTTGCTGGTGGGGATCTTTTTCGGAGGAACCTTTGGCGCTCTCTCCAGCCGTAGCTTCAAATTCCGCTTTAATGATGATGCTCAATGGAAGCGCATCATTGGTCCGCAGCCTTGGAAACGCTGGGTGATCGGTTTCGTTGGTGCCATCATTGTTGAATATGGGTCTGGCATCGCAGGAGGTTGCACCAGCGGCTTGGCCATCTCAGGCGGCATGCTGTTTGTGCCTGCGGCATTCCTATTCATGGCGGGATTTATGATCACCGGCGTTATTACCGCATTAATCGTTTACAGAAAGAGGTATTAAACCATGACTGTCTCTAGTGTTATCATCGCACTTGTACTAGGTGTTGGTTTTGGGTTTTCACTTAACAAAGCTGGCCTGACATCCTATAACAATATTGCCAACCAGTTCCGCTTCACCGACATGACCATCCTCAAATACATGATGACGGCAATCGTCACAGCGATGATCGGGCTGTACATCTTTCGCGGGCTGGGTTGGGTCACCTTCCCAACTGTGCCTGCCACTTATATCGTCGGGAACCTGATTGGCGGGCTGATCTTTGGAATCGGTTGGGCTGGTGCCGGGTACTGACCCGCCACCTGCGCCGCCGGGAGCGGCGAAGGCAAGCTTGATTATATCGGTCCTGGACTATTGGGATTTCTTGCTGGTGCTGTACTGTATGGTCTGACCTACTCAAAGGTATTCCCCGCAATTTCCAAGATCGCAAACCTTGGCGATGTTGTACTTCCTGATCTTTTGAATTTGAATCCCTATCTGACGGTATTTTTGTTTACCCTGATTGTCTTATTCCTGTTTTACCTGATCGAACGGGCTGGTCTGCAGCGCAAAGACAAGGGTGAATAACCAACCTATACTGGGCTACAAAAATACGGCACAGGACAGGTCGAAAGGTAAATTATGCCGAAAACTGAGCTTTCACGACTTTCAAGGCGAAATTTTCTCAAATTAGGTGCAGCGGCAGCGTCTGCGTTTGCGGTGGGACAGTTCATTCCTCCACCCGTCGCCCGAGCAGCGCGCCAATCGGGTGCGTTGGACGAAAACGGCAGTGGGTACATCAGCACGATGTGCGAAATGTGCGTCTGGCGCTGCGGTGTGCGTGCCAAAGTAGTCGAGGGCAAAGTGGTCAAGCTGGAGGGTAACCCCGAGCACTCACACTCACATGGAAAGCTGTGCGCCAGAGGGCAGGCTGGGTTGATGAACACGTACGACCCCGACCGGGTGCTCACCCCACTCATCCGTGTGGGAAAGCGCGGCGAGGGAAAATTCCGCAAGGCAACCTGGAGTGAAGCCCTGGATGAGGTGGCGGAGGCCATGCTGAAGATCAAGAACACATATGGTCCGGAGGCGATGGTGTTCTCATCCACCCATAACCTATCGCAGCCATTGTTCGAAAATCTGCTATATGGATTTGGCTCGCCCAATTACGGCACGCAGCGTAGCCTGTGCTTCAATGCCATGATCGTCTCGAACCTGATCACTTATGGGATGGAAGAACCCGCCCGGGATTACAGCCAGCTGCAGTACCTAATCCTTACCGGGCGCAACCTAACGGAAGCCATCTCGACATCAGAGACCATTGACCTGGTCGATTCCATTGCCCGGGGTGCCAAGGTTGTATATATCGACCCACGCTTCACCAAAACAGCCTCCAAAGCCAGCGAATGGCTACCCGTCCGCCCGGGAACCGACCTGGCATTCCACCTGGCGATGATCAACGTGATCATCAGCGAGAAGCTTTACAACACCAGCTTTATTGATCAATACACGATAGGTTTTGAACAGGTGTCCTCGGCAGTGTTGAGCTACACCCCAGAGTGGGCAGCCACCCTGACCGGGATAGAGGCAGACGTCATTCGGCGCATCGCGCGTGAGTTTGCTGCCGCAGGTAGGTATGCGCTGGCACACAACGGCTGGCGTACTTCAAACTTCATTAATTCATTCCCCACCGAGCGGGCCATCACCATCCTAAACGCCCTGGTGGGCAACTGGGGGATGACCATGTTCCCAGCCGCCGGAGAGGGCGGTGGTGGCCTGGGCAGCCCACCCCAGCCACCCTACCCGCGTATTTCCGCCCAACGCCTAGACGGCGTTCCCTGGATGTATCCCTTCGTCCCGCTCAAAATCGGTGTATTCCAACAAATGCGCGATTCAATTGTCGAAGGGAAACCTTACGAAGCCCACGGTTGGTTCATCTCACGCCAGAACCCAGTGCTATCCCTACCTGACCGGCAGAAGACCCTGAAAGCATTCAACAAGATGGATTTCATTGTGACTATGGATATCCTGATGAACGACACGGGTTGGTTCTCAGATGTGGTGCTGCCGGAAGCATCCTACCTGGAGCGATACGACCCGCTGGTGCCGCTGGGCAACCAGATCTTCATCCGCCAACCGGTGATCGAGCCGCAGGGCGAGGCAAAATCTGCCCTGTGGGTATATAAAGAGCTGGGCACACGCCTGGGTTTGGCTGACTTCTTCCAATATAAGGACGAAGAGGACTATATCTACCAGCAGCTGGCGCCGACAGGTATTTCGCTGGATGAGCTGCGGCTGCAGGGGGGCGTCACAGTTCCATCGAGCGGTGATAGCAACATTTTCAAATGGAGCACTCCCAGCGGCAAGGTCGAGCTGTACTCAGCTACCCTGCAGGAGGATAACTTTGACCCCGTCCCAGCCTGGCTGGATCCTCCCCAACCCAAGGCGGGTGAGTTTTACCTGCTGACGGGCAAGGTGGGTCAGCACACCCAGTTTGGAACGCAGAACAATCAGCTACTACACAAATACCAGGATGTGCCACGATTATGGATGGCTGAGGAGGCAGCTCAAAACCTCGGGCTAAAGGATTGGGATATGGTCGAAGTCACCTCACCGGTGGGTTCAGTGACGGTTGCTTTGGAGGTCACCAGCGCCATCCGCAGCGATTGTGTCTACCTGACCCCAGGTTTTGGACATCTATCGATGGCTTTGCGAACTGCCTATGGTGTGGGCGCATCCGACTCTCAGCTACACGTCACCTATACTGATCCCATCAGCGGTGGTCAGGCGCTCAGCCAGACCTTCGTATCGGTGAAGAAGGCGTGAGGAGGAGCATATGCCGACCAAAAACCACTACGCCTTCGTGATAGACGTCACCCGCTGCATCGACTGCCGGGCCTGCCTGGTGGCATGCAGCGTGGAAAACAGCGTGCCTATGGACCACACCCGCATCTGGGTGCATGACCAACAGGTGCAGGGGGAATGGCCGACCTTGAGCCGTGTCTTCGTACCCTACAACTGCATGCACTGCGACCACCCACCCTGCACTGAAGTATGTGTTAGTGGCGCCACGTATAAGGATTCAACAACCGGTCTAGTGCTAGTGGACCAGGAAGCCTGCATCGGCTGCGGTTATTGCGTGGAAGCCTGCCCTTATGGCGTGCGCTATATTGACCAGAAACGCGGGGTGGTGGATAAATGCAACGCCTGCGTGCAGCGCCTGGAGGTTGGCTTGCAGCCAGCCTGTGTGGCCACTTGCGTGGGGAAAGCGCGCATGTTTGGTGACCTGAACGACCCCAATTCGGAAGTCTCCGTTGCCCTGCAGAATGCCAAATCGGTGACCAGGCTGGATTACGAGAAAAACGGCACCGACACCGACCCGAATATCTATTATCTCAACCTGGCGGAAACTGAAGGGATCCTCTCCTCGGACACCTTTGGACAGGTGGCACAAACCACCCTGCCACGCGACCCGCATTACACCATTTCTGAAGAGGGCTGGAAAAAGGTTGCGATCCCACTTGTGGCGGTTGCAATGGGGGCCACCTTCCTGGCACAGGCGGTCTTCTTCACCAAGCAGCTATTGGAAGGTGAGAAGGATTTTGAGGATTAGGATGAGCAGAAGGAGTAAGAAATGAGCCATAAAAACATACCACTGCCTGAACGACAGCGCCTGCGCCAGAAGATGCTGAAGAAACATAACCTGGCGAATATCCTAACCCACTGGTTCAATGTCGCCTCGTGGCTGCTGCTGCTGACTACCGGGATTGCGATCATCTCCTCACCGCGTCTGGGAATCACCCCAATCTGGTGGCAGGAAATGTTTCGCAACCTTTTCGGGAGTGATGCGAACCTGATCCGATTCCACTACACTATCGGTTTCATCTGGATCTTCGTGATCCTGTTTAATGTGCTTGTGGGGTTCCGCAAGTACTTCGTGCCATTCGCTGCACACCGCATGTTGCTCGACAAGGACGATATAAAGTGGATGCTAACCAAACCCCCGCAGATGTTGGGCTTCATGAAGGATAAGGAGCTGCCTCCACAAGATGCTTATAACGCCGGGCAGAAGATCTACAGCTATTTTGTGGTGGTGTGCACCATTGGCATCATGATCACCGGACCGCTGATGGTCTTTAAGAGCCTGTTCCCACCCATTATCAAGCAGATCGCCCAGCCGATCCACTTCATCTGTGTTTTCGTCATTGTCGCCTGGTTGTTCATCCACGTTTACATGGGAGCGATCTTCCCGGAGGAGAAGGAGGCGTTCTTCTCAATGTTTTCGGGCAAGGTTTCTGCCTGGTATGCGCGTGCTCACCATGAAAAATGGTATAACCAGATGCTGAAGGAAGAAATGGAGTGGGAAGACAAGGTGGAGAAAGAAGTGCTAGAATCGACCCAGATCAAAGAAGAGAGCAGCGCACTCCATTAAGCAATTAAACCCTTCAAAGACCGCTCTTTCAAGGAGCGGTTTTTCGACTATCCCCGGATTCTCCATGCGACCATCTTTTTTCGACCACCTGCACCCCCCCAGCATCCCATCTGCACAGGCCCGCCTGCGCTACACCCTGGGAGCCGGTGGACTTGCGGTCTTCCTGACGCTGGTGGTGGGTTTCACTGGCATCCTGGTGACCTTTTACTACCTACCAACACCCGAACAGGCAGCAAAATCGGTTCATGAGCTGACCTTTTTAGTGCCCTTCGGCTGGCTGATGCGCAACCTGCATTACTGGTCAGCCCAGCTGCTGGTGCTGGTGGCGGCGCTGCATCTGCTGCGGGTGGTTTTCACCGGGGCGTACCTGCCTCCCCGTCGTCTCAATTACCTGCTGGGGCTCTCCTTGCTGGTGCTATGCCTCTTCATGGACTTCACCGGATATGTCTTGCGCTGGGATGAGGGCGTACATTGGGCGCTGGTAGCAGGCACCAACCTGGTGCGCTCGATCCCGCTGGTGGGAACACGACTATACGCAACCCTTGTGGGAGGCATTCAAATCGGGGCGACAACGCTCATCCGCTTTTATGCCTGGCATTTATTCGGGCTAACGCTGGTCATGATCATCATCGGGGTCTGGCACATCTTCCGGGTGCGGCGGGATGGCGGGATTGCGGTTCCCCCACCTGAGCTTCGCACTGACCCAACACGCATCCCGCGCAAAGAGCTCGCCCGCCGGGAGGGATTGGCGATGCTGTGGGCGGCGCTGGTGTTGATTGTGCTAGCCATCCTGGTACCGGCACCGCTGGCGCCTACCATCCAGGAAGGAGCAACCCCTGCCAATGAGAACCTGGCACCCTGGTTCTTCCTGTGGGTGCAGCAGCTGCTCAAGTTGGGGGACCCATTCATCAATGGAGTGGTCATTCCCTTGGGGGCGCTGCTTATCCTGGCGCTGGTTCCTTACATCACACCGCACAGGCTTTCACCTAGTGAGCTTGGCAGGTGGTTCCCGCGCGGGGGACGGTTAGTGCAGATACTGGTCGCCATCCTGTCCGGCGCCATCCTGCTTCTCACTATACTTGCGCTCATCCATTGATATGCACCGGTATTTCTTCCTAACTTCATTCCTTTTATTTATTGCTTCAGGCCTGGTGTTCTGGCGGCAGGACCAGAGCCCCAAGCCAATTGCCATCACTCCCAGCATTACCGGTAAGACGGAATACTGCCTGACCTGTCATGTGGATATCCCCGAGATCAGTCCATCACACCCGGTGGAGACCTTCGGATGTGTGCTGTGTCACGGAGGGGAACCGCTAGCCCTGGATGCTGACCTGGCTCACAGCACCATGCGGGGAGGAGCCAATCCGTCGGACCTGAGCGTGGTGGAAGCCTCATGCGGCGGCGAGATGTGCCACAGCGAATCGGCGCAGGCGAATCGGGACCACATCCAGCGCGTCACCACCAGTCTGCAAGCCACCTATGCCGGGGCGATTGCCCAGGTACGCTACGCCTTTGGTGCCCAACCTGACCTGACCGCCAGGATGGGGATTTATGCAATCGATGGGCTGGCAGCCTTCGACCCGGCGACCGAAAGCTCGCCGGCACTGCAGGGATTCGCCGATAACTGCCTGACCTGCCACCTATCGTCACAGCCCCTGGAAGGCGAGGAGTATAGCCGATGGACAGGATGCTCTGCCTGCCACAGTCCTGCACCACGCGAGGATGGCACCCAGGTGCACAAATTAACTACCGCCATACCCTACACCCAATGCAATGCCTGCCATAATCGGGGCAATTACAGCCTGGCAGACATGCAGTTCCACCCCCGCCAGGATAACCCTACAGACCGGCTACATGACTATTACCAGCCGATCGCTGAGTTCACTCGCTGTGAATACACCCTGGACTGCGCAGACTGCCACACCCGCCAGGAAGCGATGGGCGATGGGCACGTCTACAGCAACAAGAAAGAGATCCAATACGTACGCTGTAAAACTTGCCACGGCACCCCTGATGCCCTGCCACTCACCCATACCATCACCGATGAGAACGACCTGGCTTTACGCATGGCATTCCTAAACCCGGTGATAGACCTGAAAGTGGGCGATACCATCCTGATAACCGATAAAGGTGAACCGCTGTGGAATATTCGCGTAATGCCAGGCGCTGCTGGTGAAACACCCACCTATGAGCTATTCTCCAAGTCGACCGGTGACCGTTTCACATTCAAGCCGGTAATGGGCAGCACGTGTCAGCAAAACCCTGACGAGCAGCAAGCCAGTTCCTGTCATGAATGCCATGCCACCCAACGATAAACCCCTCTCCAGGCGAAGCTTTATGGACCTATTTGTGAAAGCCAGCTTGGCCGGCTCAGCCCTACTCGGTTTGAGCGCTCTGGGGCGATATATCAGCTTCCAGGTTGAGAGCGGTCATCCAAGCACATATGACCTTGGACCGGCAAGCGATTACCCGGCAGGTTCAAGCACGCCGGCGCTTGGAATACCGGCATTCATCATCCACAACGACCAGGGATTCAAAGCCCTCAGCCTGGTATGCCCTCACCTGGGCTGCACGGTCAATGTGACCGATGAGGGGTTTGGCTGCCCCTGTCATGGTAGCCGCTTTTTACGCGACGGCAGTCTGCGTAATGGTCCAGCTTCCCATCCACTAACCAGCTTGAAGGTGGAACTGAATGATGATGGTCACCTAATCCTTTACATGGCTTGAACTATTCGAGGTTAAAGTGAATTCTGATTTATACACCTTGCTGAAAGAAAGCGCTTCCGATCACAGTCACCTGTGCCCGCGCCAGGTTTTAGGTGTGCGGATGGGATTAGCCGGGTTAACCGCCATAGGGGTGAAAGCTCCGGTGACTACACGGACGGCGCTTGTCATCATAGAAACAGGGGGGTGTGTTGCAGACGGTATCCGGGTGGCGACGGGTGCGACGGTCGGTCACCGCACGCTGACTGTGGAAGACCTGGGGAAAATCGCAGCCACCTTTACGAACCTTGAAACTGATACCAGCGTGAGGTTGGCACCCCAGCACGATGTAAGAACCAAGGCATTAGAATATGCCGCCGATGAGCATCGTCATTATTTCGCCCAACTGAAAGGTTATCAAGTGATGCCAGACGAAGAGCTGTTCACCTTTCAGAGGGTGGAATTACTTATACCCGCATCCCAGATCATCAGCAGTCAGAATGCGCGGGCACACTGCGCGGTATGTGGGGAGGAGATCATTAATGAGCGGGAAGTGGTGGTGGATAAGATAGTGATGTGCCAAACCTGTGCACATGGAAGTTACTACCTGGTGAAATGATGTAACTTTATCACCACGGTCGCGTCTAAAATATGATAAATCAAACAGAACTAAAAAAATTATTGGAGAGAACAATATGATCAAAGGAAACGTGGCCAATTGGGATCGAATCGCGCGTGTAGCATTAGGCATTATCTTGCTTGTCTTGGGTTGGGGCGGAATTGTGACTGGTGGCTGGGGAGTATTCTTATAGATTATCGGGTTTGTACCCCTACTGACCGGTTTATTGGGCTACTGCCCGATTTATGGTCTTTTAAAATTCGGAACGAAAAAGGCTGGATAGCTTGCACGAAAAACTTTACGATGGCGGTATTGAACGGCTGCGTGCATCTGAAAGGGTGGCGCGGCTTGAAGTTGAACGTGTGGTAACCCTGTGTCTGGAAGCTGCCGATCTTAAAACTGTGTTGGATGTGGGGGTTGGCTCTGGTCTATTTGCCGAAGCGTTTGTCCAGCATGGATTAGAAATTGCAGGCGTGGGTGTCAACCCCGAGATGATCGTCGCTGCTGGGTGGTTTGTGCCCGAAGGGGATTTCCGCGAATCAACCGCTGAGGCGCTGCCTTTCCTAGACACATCGTTTGACCTGGTGTTCTTTGGCTTGATCTTGCATGTATCAGATGAACCGCTAAAAGTACTAAAAGAAGCCCGGCGAGTGTCCCGCCAACGGATTTGCATCCTTGAATGGCCATATCAGGAGGGAGAGTTTGGCCCTCCACTAGCACACCGCCTGAACCCGAT
>Ga0315277_10010237_pt1 | contig 11901 bp, 8 predicted proteins | sample YL17G05_15_MG_FD_203695 | JGI IMG/M metagenome (GOLD analysis project Ga0315277, IMG submission 203695) | Sediment microbial communities from Yellowstone Lake, YNP, Wyoming, USA - YL17G05_15 | ecosystem: Environmental > Aquatic > Freshwater > Lake > Sediment | place: USA: Wyoming | collected...
GAAGAATTGGCGGCTCAATATTCAGACGATACAGGAACTGCGTCACGGGGTGGAAATTTGGGATTTGTAGAAAGAGGGACGTTGTTTCAATCCTTTGAAGACAAAGCATTTGGGCTAGAGCCGGGCCAGGTGTCGGATCCGGTTGAAACGCCACTCGGATTTCACCTGATCAAACTTGAAGAAAAAAGGGGTGATAAAGTTTTATTAAAACACATTCTTATCCGGGTTGAGAAGGGCGCAGATGATGAAAATGAGACCTATCAACAACTCACTCAAATTCGGAACCGAATATCAGGTGGTGAAGATTTTGGTTCAATCGCAAAGATAGTAAGTGAAGATTCATCTTCCAGTCAGACTGGAGGGGATCTCGGTTGGCTACCTTTGGAAGATCTACAAATTCAGACATTTAAAAGTGCGGTCGATACATTAACAAAAGGTCAGGTCACTATGCCCTTTAAAACTCAATTCGGTTATCATTTGGTGTATTTGGAAGATAAAAAATCAGCCAGAAAATACTCCTTAGAGGAGGATTACGATGATTTTAAAGCCAAAGCATATGACAATAAAATTCAAAAACTTCGAGATCAATGGGTCAGGGAATTGAAAAAAGGTATTTATGTTGAAATAAAAGAAGATGTATTGTGACAGTTGATGCTTTGTGTCGTGGCTCATAGCCCCGTTTCATTCTGCGGGGCTTTCTGATTTTGGGTAGGTTAATGAAAAAGACTTTAATTTATTCATCAATTTTCTTTTTCATTACGTCGGGTTTTTTTCTGCCTCAATCTACTGTTTGCCAGAATTCGATTCAAACGAGCATGCTGATGATTGCCAGGATTCATTACAACGGTGGAGGAGATTGGTACAACGATCCTTCCATTATTCCCAACTTATGCCGTTTTATCCAATCAAATACATTTGTCGAGGCTGAAGACCGAGAAATTCAAGTGTCATTGGAAGATAATAACCTTTTTGCTTTTCCCATTCTCTTTATCACAGGACATGGAAGGATCGTTTTCAACAACGAGGAAGCCCAAAAACTAAAACTGTATTTGCTTCGGGGGGGGTTTTTATATGCCGACGATGATTATGGCATGGATCCGTTTTTTCGGACCGAAATGAAAAAAGTATTTCCAGATCGGGAATGGATTGAACTCCCATTTTCGCATGGGATTTACAGTGTTTATTATCATTTTGAGAACGGGTTGCCAAAGATTCATGAGCACGATAAAAAACCACCGGTTGGCTATGGCATTCTTGATGATCTAGGTCGGCTCATGGTTTTTTATTCATATGAGTCGAATATTTCTGACGGGTGGGCTGATCCAGAAGTTCATCTGGATCCCCCAGAAAAACGCGAATCTGCACTGAAAATGGGTACCAACATTGTTATATGGGCGCTGTTGAATTGACAAACCGGAATAATCCACCAGATCTCGATTTGCTTTTTAATCAAATTTCGAAAAAGATAAATGGAATCAGGTGGAAAAAGAAAGTTACCTCTATTTGCCTGGGTATGTTGTGGTTTGCTGTATTGTTTATCGCCGTCGGCTTTTTATTTGTAGTATTGGAAGTCCTGTTTTGGTTTCCACAGGGTGTACGATTTATCTTGGTTATTTTTTATTTAATTCTGCTAATATTTTTTGGAATTTATTGGTTGGGATTTCCACTATTCTCCTTGCTGTTCCGAACGAAAAAACCGAGTGATGATTGTATTGCCCTTGAACTGGGAAACCGTTATCCATCTGTCCGTGATCGGCTCGTCGATGCTATTCAGGTGTATCGCAACAGAAGAATGGAATCTGAACGAACCTCAGAACAGATGGCCGAGAAAGCACTGGCTCTTATTTTTAATGAAATCCGAACCATCGATTTTGATATACCTTCAACATTAAAAAAACTTGCTTCTGCGGGAAAGTACTTATGCTTGGTCATCGTGTTCAGTTTGATCGGCTCTCTTTTTTCCTTGAAGACCATGTGGAATGGTGTTTATAGAATGATTCATCCTTGGAAGACATTCGAACCGGCTTCAACTTTTTCGATTTTGGTCAATCCCGGCAACGTTCGCGTTGTTCAGGGTGAAACCGTTTCTATGTATATTACCGTTCGAGGAAAAGCACCCGAAATCCTTTCAATGGTTTTGATACCAGAAAACGAACGATCTTATGAAGTCAATATAAAACCGCCATCTATTTACAGACTGGAATCAATCCGTAAAAATACCAAATATTTCGTGCGATCCGGAAAAATTCGTTCGAGGACATATGCCATTGATGTTCTTGAACGGCCCCTTGTAAGGGTGCTTCAATTGGTTTTGTACCCCCCAACCTATAGTCGGAGAACAATTCGAAAGCTTGATTCCAACAACGGGGATATTGAAGCTCTCGCAGAAACCCAAATCAATCTTTATGCAAGAACCAACAAAGAGATACAAAAAGCAAAATTGATTTTTGAAGATGGCAACGAAGTCCCCATGAAACAAAATGAACACGATATATCCGGTTCATTTCGAGTGAATCGAAATACCCGTTATTGGATTGATCTGTTAGATCAAGACAATTTAAAAAATACGGACCCTATTCAATATACCATTCGAATCCAAAAAGATGGTTTTCCCATCGCTCGTATATTGTCACCGATGGAAAACGTGGATCTGGACGAACGCATGGCCATTCCTTTGGTTTTAGAAGCAGAAGACGATTTTGGAATTCAAGAATGCAGGATCGGTTTTTTTCATTCTCACATCAACCGAGGCGAATCGACCCGAAACGATACAGTTCGTATACCTATACCATTTGTTGAAAAAGAACCGCTTCGTATTGTGGTCCGCTGGACCTGGAAGCTTGAATCGTTCAAGTTACTACCGGGAGACGTCCTTTCCTATTTTTTTGAAGTCTGCGATAACGACAAGGCATCGGGTCCCAAATGTGCAAGGAGTATTGTGCATTCGGCGCATTTCCCATCCATTGAGGAGATTTATCGGGAAGTTGAAAAAGAACAAAACGATCAATTACGAACGCTAACAGAAAAATATGAGGAAATGCAATCCTTCCGCGATGAATTGAAACATCTAAGTGAACAGATGAAAGCCGGAAAGGATTTAGGTTGGGAAGAGAAAAAGAACTTGGAAAACCGAGCCGAGCAACAGACACAGACAATCCAGCAATTTGATAATTTGCAGCTTAATCTCGATGATCTAGTGAATCGTATGGAAAATAACAATCTCGTTGATCTTCAAACACTACAAAAATATCGGGAACTTCAAAAGCTTTTTGAGGAAATCGCCACTCCCGAAATGATGGAAATGATGAGGCGTTTTCAGGACGCATTGAAACGTGTCAATGAAACAGATTTGAAAAAAGCCATGGAACGGCTTCAGTTTTCACAAGAAATGCTACTTCGTTCCATAGAACGGACAGTTTCGCTTTTAAAGAGAATCCGGATAGAACAAAAAATGGATGAATTGATTAAACGAATCCAAAACTTAAACGAGAAACAAAGGGATATCGTCAGCGCGGTGGAGGGGAAAAACGATACCGTCTCTCCGGATCTAGTATCCAAAGAAGATTACGTCATGAAAGAAACGGATACCTTCCAAAAAGAGGCAGAAAAATTACACGAAAACATGATGGAATTGAACCAAATGCCAATGAAACAAATGGATGGTGTAATCCAGTCGATTCAATCCCCGGATTTGGCCGATGAAGTCGAAAAGATGAAAACGAATTTATTGGATCAGAATCGGTCAGCATCATTTTCACAAGGGACTCGGATTGTGCAGCAAATGAAGGGGATTGAAAAATCCCTTTCAGAAATGAAACAGAAAATTCAGAGGGAACAGTACGAGCGTCTTTCAGACGCCATGAGGAAAATGTCGCTTGAATTCCTTGACCTTTCTCAGGAACAAGAATCGCTTGCTAACAGCCTGAAGGAAAATACCGCTTCCAAGAACGAGAACGAACAAAAACAGTTTTCCATTTCCCAGGCATTGGATCAGAAGGCAGATTCTCTATACCGCCTCTCACAAGAAACCATGCTGGTAACGCCGGAAATCGGTAAATCTCTTGGGGAAGCAAAATCGGCCATGCAACAATCGTTGCAGCAGTTACAAATTCCTGATATTGGAAAATCACTTGTTTTTCAACAACAGGCCATAGGATTTTTAAATCAAACCGTGGTTTCGATGATGAAACAAATGGAAAATATGGCCAGAGGATCAGGATCGGGGATGGAGCAATATTTTCTTCAACTCGAGGGAATGGGGGAAGAACAGGCTGCTTTGAATCGCCGGATAAGTCAAATGCTGGGCAGAGGGGAACTCACCCTTGAACAACAATCCTCGATGGCTCGGTTGGCTGCGGAGCAAGAATCGCTTAAAAACCGTCTTCAAAAACTGATTCAGGAATTTGGTAACCGTTCGGACGTTATAGGCCGCTTGGATCAGCTGGCGAAAGAAATGGAAAAGGTTACCCAGGAATTAAAAAATCAGAAAGCAGACCAGCAAACCATACAGAAACAAGAACAGATTCTCTCGCGGTTTTTAGAGGCTCAACATTCGTTGTATCAACAGAATTTTTCACAGAAACGGAAGGCCCGTGTCGGTGAAGACGTGATTCGAAAAAGCCCGACACCGATGCAAACACAAGCTAATAAGAAATTAGAACTATTGAAACAGGAGCTTCTGAAGGCGGCAAATGAAGGTTATGCATCAGATTATATTGAACTTATTCAGAAATATTTTGATGCAATATCAAGGTTGAACATGGAATAGAGCGATATGAAGATTCATTCGAAAACAGGTCAGCTGACCAAATCCATGATTTTTATTTTTAGTCTGGTTTTCTTCATTCATGCCCAACCAGAGGATGTTTCTTACGAGTTACGAGCGGCACAGAAATTCGAAGAAGTAAACGAATGGTCCCGCGCATATGATATCTATTTATCCTTGGTCAACCGTTTTCCGAATAATGATGTGTTCTTTCGGCATTATATAGAATTGTGTTCAAAGGAAAAACGATTTGATCAAGCTTTTGAACTCTTAGAAAAAAGGAGAGGGCAAAAATCTAACGATCCAGCGCTTGAAGTGTTTGCAGCTCAGTTGGCCTTTCGTGCAGGTATGGGAAATGAGGCAAAGAGGATTTGGACCAATATCATTGAAACCTATCCAAAAGAAGAATGGATTGCGGACCTGGTCGCAAGCACCATGAGTCAAGAACGTCTTCTGGATCAGGCGATTCAAGTTTATCTCAAGGCAAGAAAAAGGATTGGCAAACCGGATCTTTTTTCTCTAAATCTCGCCTCTCTTTATGAAATGAATATCGAGTATGGGAAAGCCGTCTTCGAATTGATTGGCTTTTTAAGAATCAATCCATCACATCTTTATGTCGTTGAAAGTCGTTTGTTGAGATATCCAGCCTCGGAAAAGACCATCCGGGAAGTATCTCAAGTATTGAAAAAGTGTGTACAAGACGAGCCGAAAAAATATGATTTTCTGAAGCTGCTTGCTGGATATGAAACGCATTTCGGTTTGTATGAAGACGGATTGGAAACGATCATGAACATGGAAAAAATGGTTCCCGAGAAACAGTCGGGCGAAGCGCTTTTCGATTTTGCTTCAAAAGCATATGCATCCGGCGGGATAGAACTTTCAAGAAAAGCGTATCAACAAATTCTTCAAAAGTTACCCCGTTTTAAGCGAATGGACGGTGTTTATTACGGCCTTTCATTGTGTGAGAAAAATCTTGGTATGTATAAAGAGGCTGTTTCCAGATTGGATGAATTAATCGTAAAGTGTCCCCAAAGCGGTTTGATGGCGAGTGCTCTTTTGGAAAAGGGACTTTTGGAAAGGGACAATTTGTACCAACCAGCGCAATCTTCTCAGACCTTTGGACGTTTGATCTCGGACTTTTCGTCTTCGCCGGAGAGTGCTGAGGCGCTTCTTGAGTTGGCTGATTGTTACTTTTTGATAAACGACCTTTCAAAAACAGAGACAGTTTATGCACAGGTGCTTCGAATGGATTCACCATCCAGTCGGAAACTAAAAATCCGTGCCATGATCCGGATGGCATGGCTCGATTATTTCCTCGGCAGGTTTGAAAAGTCCCAAGCGCTGCTGGACTCCTTGTTTCGCAGGCCCCTGGACGCTGGTGAAATTCAGGATCCTTCGGTCAACGATGGATTGGTACTCAGCCTTATGTTGAAGGCTTATGCAAAAGAGGATTCTGCCTCCTTACGATTGCTTTCAAGGGGTGTATTGTCATATAAACAGCGCAGATACCTGGAGGCCTTGATTTTTTTCGACCAAGCTGCCTCAACCCCAAAAACAGGCAACACGCTTGTCGCAGAGGCCCTTTATCAAAAAGGAATTGTTCTCCTGGCCATGAACCGATATCGGGAGGGAGTGGACTGTTTCGGCTCATTGGTGAAAGGTTTCCCAGATTATGTGTATTCCGAACGGGCGTATGAGCGAATGGGTTGGGCAGAGGAAAAAAGTGGAAAATCCAATGATGCGTTAAAAACATACGAGTCCCTGTTGTCTCGGTTTCCGCATTCCATGTATGCCGAAGAAGTACGGAAACGTATTAAAAAAATCGAAATGGATACTGCAAATTGAATCAAATCAAAAAATTTGTTATTTTGCTTATCCAATGGCCACTCTTCTGCCATGGTCAAATGTGTTTAATTCCGATGGATTTAACTCAGAACGATCATTTAAAAGCCTATGGAACTGCCTACTGGGCACTTGAACGTGGTATTTCAGTCGAATGGTTGCTTAACTATCGTGGTGGTTCTTTTGTTCTGGGATCAGAGGAATCGGTATTGCGTAAGTGCCGGATTTCAGGTGTCCGCTATGAAATACTCAGTGGTTCGAAAATGGTGGATATTTACAAAACCATTTCTGAAAACAACATGGAGACCATCCGTTTAGAAAAAGCTCCGGTTATTGCTGTATATACTCCGCCCAACAAAAGACCTTGGGATGATGCGGTCACGCTTGCTCTGACCTATGCGGAAATCCCTTATAAAACCATCTGGGACAAAGAGACGCTAAAACAGGATTTACACCGGTACGATTGGATTCATTTACATCATGAAGATTTTACAGGGCAGTACGGGAAATTTTATGGAAGTTATCACAACGCAGCCTGGTACATGGAACAGCAAAAGGTTTTTGAGGACGAAGCCAAACGGCTTGGATTTTCCAAAGTTTCTAAACTGAAACTGGCAATTGCACAATCCCTTCAACGATACGTGCAGGAAGGCGGTTTTTTGTTTGCGATGTGTTCTGCAACGGATTCCTACGATATTGCACTGGCAGCGGAAAAAACCGACATTTGCGATACCGTTTTTGATGGAGACCCGATCGATTCAGATTACCAATCAAGACTTGATTTTTCTAAAACGTTTGCCTTCGAAAAATTTGAATTGATTCCCTCCCCATTTGTTTATGAATTTTCTAATATTGATACTACCCCTCTCGACCCAGTATTGGCTCAGGCATCGGTTGATGATTATTTTACGCTATTCGAATTTTCTGCAAAGTACGATCCGGTGCCCACAATGCTCACCCAAAATCATGTTTCCGTGGTCCACGATTTTATGGGACAGACCACAGGATTTCGAAAAGCATTCGTAAAAAAATCCACAGTGATCCTTGCAGAAAAAGCAGGGACCAAAGAAGTTAAATACCTCCATGGAAATCGTGGAAAAGGGACCTTCACCTTTTTGGGAGGGCACGATCCGGAGGATTATCAACATTTTGTAGGCGATACACCGACCAATCTTACGCTCCACAAGAATTCACCGGGATACCGGCTAATCCTCAACAATATCTTGTTCCCCGCAGCTAAGAAAAAAGAACAGAAAACTTGATCAGAATCGTATTGCATTTTGTTTATTTTAAATTTATATTTATCTCATGATTAAAGAAATTCCGATTACCACCAGGTCGCGTATCGAATTGATCAATGTGGATCCTGAAGTCCGTTTGGCGGTCACCGAGAGCGGAATTCGCGAAGGAATTTGTCTGATCTGGGTACCTCATACCACGGCAGCAATAACGATTAATGAAAATGCAGATTCCAATGTCGTGCGCGACATTTTGTATGAAACATCAAAAATGGTTCCGGCGCAGAATCATTACCATCACACAGAGGGGAATTCGGATGCTCACATTAAGTCTAGTCTTTTTGGACCATCCCTCTCTTTGATTGTTACCGGAGGTCGTGTTCTTCTGGGGACTTGGCAGTCTCTATATTTCTGCGAATTTGACGGACCGCGGAGCAGAAAATTCTTTGTCAAAGTGATGGAGGGATGATTGCGGCTTGATCAAGTCGGTGAATTTGGATTAATTAACCGGCTGGAGCGGATTGTTCATCTAAGTTCTGATCGTATCGTTTGTGGAATCGGCGATGATGCTGCGGTCATCCGCAATCGGCCGGGTGATGAAATTGTTCTGACCACGGATGCCTTGATTGAAGGTGTTCATTTTGATCTGGCATATACGCCAATGAAAGCGATTGGATGGAAAGCACTTGCTGCCAGCCTGAGTGATATCGCGGCTATGGGTGCGGTACCGATTTGTGCGGTGGTCTCCATCGCGATTCCAACAACCTGGAGCGTCGAAAATGTTGAGAAAATGTATTCGGGTTTGGCGATGTGTGGAAAACGTTTTGGATGTCCTGTCGTGGGGGGTGATACCACCTGTTCGCATCACGCTGCCTTTTTGTGCGTTACGGTGGAAGGCGAAATTCAATCGGGTAAAGCGATACTTCGGTCGGGTGCCAAAACAGGAGATCTGCTCTGCATCACCGGCGAATTGGGTGGGGCAAGAACAGGATTTGAGGTGCTGACCACCGATGGCGATAGGAAACAGTACTCGAAATCCATCCAGCGGTTATTTATGCCCATCCCCAGATTAAGGGAAGCTTCTGAACTGGTGAAAGGGATGCCCATTACGTCCATGATTGATATCAGTGATGGTTTGGGATCGGAAATTTGTCATCTCTGCAAACAAAGCGATGTCGGATGTCTGATTGACGAAGATGTTATCCCGGTAACGAAAGAGACGATTCACTGGGCCAAAAAAACCAACCAACCGTTGTCTAGATATATTTATGAAAGCGGAGAAGAATACGAATTGCTTTTTACTATTCCAAAGGAAGTATATGAGAACAGAAGGCCATGCAAGCCATCCGCCGGGAATCGGAATTTTTCCGTAATCGGGGAAATCAAAAGGGCTGTTGAAGGAGTACGAATACGAAGAGGAAAAAAAATCCTTCCCCTGGAATCGACGGGGTGGGACCATTTTGGCAGGGGACGAGAGCAATTATGATTCAACTGGTTGATGTCTGGTACAGAATTGGTGGGAATGCTATTTTCAACGGTATTGATCTTCAGGTGAAAGCCGGAGAATTTTTGTACGTGGTTGGGCAGAGTGGTGTAGGTAAAACCACATTGTTGCGGCTGATTCACATGGAAATTTTTCCACAACGGGGAAAAGTTACTGTATCGGAGTATTGCAGTCAGACGATTCGATCCGGAGAAATTCCTTATCTAAGGCGAAAGACCGGTGTGGTTTTTCAGGATTATATGTTGCTTGATGATCGAAACGTATATGAGAATGTGGCTTTTGCTCTCTGGGCAACCGGGGTTTCAGGGCGGAAAATCAAAAAAAGAGTTTTCCACATGCTGGCCGATGTTGGATTAAGCCATAAACGGTACTCCATGATACACGAACTCTCCGGTGGAGAAAAGCAACGAGTGGTAATTGCACGAGCTCTGGCGAATGAACCATTTGTCCTTCTGGCGGATGAACCTACCGGAAATCTGGATTCGGAATCCGCCGATGATGTCCTTCGTTTATTGAAGCGGATCAACAGCAGAGGAACCGCAGTGGTTATGACCACGCACCGTTTGGAATTGGTTCAGTCGTTTCCTGGAAGGTTGATTCGTATTTCTGAAGGAAAACTGATCGCATGAGTTTGAATGCATCGTATTCGTTTAGGGAAGGATGGATCGGTTTGCGAAGGGCCCGATTGGCCTCAGTGGTGACGATTTCCACGGTAGCCCTGACCCTTTTTTTATTGAGTTCCATGCTACTCATGACGATTAATATCCATCGCATCATTGATACCTTCAAAAAGAAAATGTCCATTGAAATATTCATGGACAGCAGTCAGACTGCAGCTCAAATCATGGAACTGGAAAACAGACTGCTGCGTACACCGGGTGTCCAAGAAGCAGTTTTCATCTCCAAAGAAAAGGCATTGGAAAAATTTCGTGAAGAATTCGGTGAAGACCCTCTTGCTTTACTCGGTGAAAATCCACTTCCGCCTTCGTTTCAGATAACACTTAAGCCGCAGTATCGAACTCCAGCAAGAGCAGAAGAGGCAGTGCATTGGATTAGCCAGCTGGAAGGTGTGGATGAAGTCGTATACCACGGACGCTTATTCAAGACAGTAGATCGCTGGAGTCGAACCATACTCCTAGTAGACTTTTGCCTTCTGCTCCTTGTACTGGTTTCAACGCTGCTTTTGGTGGCCAATACGCTTCGGTTGACACTTTTGGTTCAATCAAAAAACATTAAAATCATGAGACTGGTGGGGGCTACTCAGTGGTTCATTCGGATGCCGTATATAATTCAAGGTGTCATTGAAGGGGGCTTAGGGGGCACTCTTTCAGCATTAATACTGTGGATTGTATTAAAAGGTGTGCTACTTCGATTCCCTGTGGTCTTACATGGAGTACTGACGGTTTTGGGGATGCCGATTCTTTTGGGGGTTTTTCTGGGATTTTTTGGCAGCCTTATTGGATTGAAGCGGTTTTTAAGAACATAAACAAACATTCGATTTTTATCTTGACACAAACCTTAAAAATTTTTACATTTAAGTGATATTCAAGAATTTTGGGACACTGGATAAAATGCTAACCCACAGACAAAATAAATTATTACGCGGAATACTTCGCCAATTCATTGAGACGGCATCTCCGGTCGGATCGGATTATCTTGCGAAAAATTGCCGGCTGAACTGCAGTCCAGCAACTGTCCGAAATGAAATGTCGGCGTTGGACGAAATGGGGTATCTTCAGAAACCACATACTTCTGCAGGACGTATCCCTACGGATAAGGGATACCGTTTTTACGTTGATAGTCTCATGAAGCATGATCCTGTCACGGTCGAGGAAGAAGAGAATATACATCTGGGAATCCAAAATGCTAAAGGGAATGCATTTTTTGTTTTTGAAGAGATTTCCGGAGTTCTGAGTAAAATTTCCCAAGAACTTGCGATTGTCATGACTCCCCAGATATCCAATTCGGTTTTTGATCGATTGGAACTTATTGAACTGAACCAAAACAAAATTCTGTCAATCATTCATGTCCGCAGTCGTTTGGTCAAGACCGTTATATTGCAAATTGATTTCAAGCTTAAATACAACGACCTTGAGCGCACCTGTCGATTGTTGAACGAACGCCTAAGTGGACTCACGCTGGAAGAAATTAAAAAAAACATTCACTTCCGAATGCAGGATTTAATTACCAGCAATTGGCCGGTACTAAGGCTTTTGGTTGAATCTGCATCGGAACTATTCGATTTTACCGGACCTGTTGAAGTGCATACGGCGGGTTCGCAGAACATCATTTCACAACCTGAATTTTCTGATAAAAATATGCTTGAAACCATGTTTGCCTTTTTAGAGGATAAAAAGGGATTGGTAGACATGGTTCATGCCATTGATCAGGATCCGGCCATTACCATCGGACACGAAAACCAGGACAGCCGGCTCAAATCGTTCAGCATCATCACATCCTTTTATCGGCTGGGGAACAACGTTGGTGTTGTGGGGGTGATTGGTCCTACTCGAATGCGCTACCACAAAATCGTACCGTTGGTCAATCGGATT
>Ga0315277_10010239_pt1 | contig 11900 bp, 10 predicted proteins | sample YL17G05_15_MG_FD_203695 | JGI IMG/M metagenome (GOLD analysis project Ga0315277, IMG submission 203695) | Sediment microbial communities from Yellowstone Lake, YNP, Wyoming, USA - YL17G05_15 | ecosystem: Environmental > Aquatic > Freshwater > Lake > Sediment | place: USA: Wyoming | collected...
GTCAATTCGATTTCTTGACCAATCTGAAATTTCTGCAAAATATCTTCTAAAGGTTCTTTTAAAGAAAGTTTCTGATCTCCTACTTGTAAAATTATGTCTTCTTCTTTAAAGCCCGCCTTGTCTGCCGGCCCCTTTGGAATTATGGGTTTTTCTAGTCCCATGGGGACCAATAACGCTCCATAATCTGCCGGAAGATTGTATTTTTCTTTTAAATCTTTAGTTATAGGTATATATTTTACTCCCAAAAACGGAATTCTGATTTTTCCGTATTTTTTGACATCTTCTAAATCTTTTTTTGCAGGGTTAATAGGAATAGCAAAACCCACATTTTCGGCCAGAAATACTACTGCAGTATTAATTCCTATTGCCTTTCCCTCAAGATTGATTAAAGGTCCTCCAGAGTTTCCAGGATTTATCGCGGCATCTGTCTGGATTAATTTTCTCATTCTGATTTGCCTTCCCGTTGATAGTTCTCCTCCGTCAATTTCCCTACTTAAGCCAGAAACTACCCCTACCGAGACAGTATTTCGAAAAGTACCTAGGGCATTTCCAATAGCGATTGCAGCTTGACCTAACTCTAAATTTGAAGAATCTCCAAGAGGCAAAATGGGCAAGTTTCTGCCTTTTATTTTTAAAATCGCAATATCATTTAAAGGATCCCTTGCTAGAATTTCTGCCCTTACCCTTTTTTCATCATCTAAAATGGCCACATATTCTGCTTTCGGGTCAGAAAGCACGTGGCTATTTGTTAAAATCAAACCATCTGGATCAACAATGAAACCCGAGCCTCCTCCGACCCTTATTTCCTTTTTTGCCCTGGGTGGTAAAAGCAATTCTTCAAATCCCAAAAAATGAGAAGATTGATCTTCAATATTGAGATATTTTGAAGCTGTGATAGAGACCACTGCAGGTAACACTTTTTTTATAACTTGGGGGATTGATTCATCTGGTATCATACATCTCATTTTAACATAAATTTTATTGCTAGTAAAAATAATTTGTGGTATATTAACTTTGAATTCCTGATACAAATTCTGTCAAAAAGTGTATTTTTTTGTTTTGCACTCAAATTTTCACAGGGCCCCCTGTAGCTTCCTCCTTCGCCCTTATTACATTCGGGCTTCGGAAGGGCAAGCAACTAATTACATTGTCTACTTGCCCATCGAAGCTCTGATGTTAATCAGAGCGTAGTTGGGCCCCTGTAGCTCAATGGACAGAGCAATTCTCTCCTAAGGAATAGATGGTGGTTCGATTCCTCCCAGGGGCACCTAGAGAATCTTTGGTTTTCTCGGTGCAAACTAACTATGAGTCCACGATTCAGTTGGCCAGAAGTACTTACCTTTTATGGGGGCCGTTAGCTTAGTTGGCAGAGCGCCTGCATGGCATGCAGGAGGTCGCCGGTTCGAGTCCGGCACGGTCCACACTATACAACAATGGAAACCTCTAACTCTAAAGAGTTTATTATTTTGGGCGCAGGATTGGCCGGCTTAGTAGCGGCCATTAATTTGTCTCGAGCCGGTTTTAAAGTTAAAATCTACGAAAAAAAGAATTTTGTTGGACAGCACGAAAAAGAAACTGTACAACTATTGCCCAATTGGTTTTCAAAAGAAGACGTGATAGGAGAGATTGATAGGTGCGGAATAAAAACAAAATGGTTGAATAAAATCTCAGAAATCGAAATTTATTTTGGAGAAAAAAGAAAATTAACTCTCAAAAGCAAAAAATTCCCTATCGGATATACGGTTTTAAGAGGAGGAGATAATTCTTTTGAAAAAGATTTGGCCCAAGAAGCAAAAACCCTGGGCGTAGAGATTATTTTGGGCAGAAAACCGGATAAAAAACCTGATATTATAGCCACTGGCTGCGGAAAGATTTTAACTATAGGTTATGGTAGGGTCTATAAAGGAGATTTTGAGCCTCAAAAAGCAAAAGTGTTTTTAACACAAGAACACAGTCCTTCGGTAGGCTATGCCTATCTTTTTCCTCACAATAAAAAATTAGCGACCTTTAAAATTAGCAAAAGGATTGGAGAAACCCTTGATTTTAAAGAAAAACTTAAAGAAATCCAAAATCAATATCTTAGGAAAGAATTAAAAGAAGAAAATCTTTTATATGAATTTGGTTCAAAAAGAAGTTTTGGGGTTCCAAAAACAGCAATCCAGGATGGTTCAATTTTGGTAGGTGAGGCAGCTGGTTTTCAGGATGAGCTTTTTCGTTTTGGAATGAGATATGCGATAATTTCTGGGTATTTGGCAGCTCAAGCTCTGGCCAAAAATTTAGATTACGATAAATTATGGAAAAAGAGCTTTGCGTCAGAATTTCAAAAAACATCCAGGGTTAGAAAGGTTTTCGAGGCCCAGAAAAAAATACGCTTTGATTTTTTTCCAGAAGACACAGAGATTATAATGGATATAGAAAACTTTAGAAAAATCTGGCTTTCCCCCCGCCTTAATATGGCACTATTTCTTTACCCTATTTTTGGCAGATTTTTTTCAAAGAGGTTAATAAAGCCATTGCTTAATATCTTCTTAAAATTAGGAGTTTTGACTAAAAATTATTAAATATGAAAAAGATTTTTAGTATTATTTTTATAATATTAGGATTCCTAATTTTTAGCGTTCTGATAGTGATTTTAATTTATGAAGTTTTTCCTCAAAAAATGAGTACTTATTGCCAAACCTTTTCTAAAAAACCTAAAGGATTGACATGTCAGGATCTGAAAATAAAATATGGCCCTTTAAATCAAGAAATACCAGCCTTGCTATTTGAAATCCAGGCAGGGCGGCAAATGAGAGAATTTATTCCTGAGAAAAAATATATGATTTTGGCAGATAATTTAATCTACGAAGTCGAGAGAAAAGATATTTTTGGGAATAATGGACTGACCTGCGGATATTTTGCTTACATTAGTAAAGATTTGCCAAGCGAGGCAAAAAGATTTGTAAAAAGACACGAGTTAGCTCATATATTAGGTACAGGAGATGAGGTTGAATGCAATAAAGAGGCAGGCGGGGCGTATCCGATTGGATTTTTGGAAACGATTATTGTTTCAAGTCTACGGACATTGTTCAATCCGGAAAGCCCTTTTGGATGTAAAATTATTTACCTTTGGAAGACATTTAAAGAGTACTTTATTCTTTCAAAAGAATCTCAATTACCACAGCATCCTTTTTGATAATAATGTAATTTATATAAAACTAATCTCTTTTAAGGATTGTTTTTTTATTGGAAAAATGATATCTTAATAAGATTGAGGCACGTGAGAATACAAAATAGGTATTCGTCTCTTAATTAGTGATGCTATATTGAGTGATAAAAGAGGATATTTAAGCCATGCCTTTTTATGGAGGGTTGGCAGAATGGTAATGCGCTGGTTTCGAAAACCAGTGGGTGAGAACCCTTGCAGGTTCGAGTCCTGCACCCTCCGCTCAAAAGGCGGAACGAGTCTCACTTCCAAGGTCCAAAAATATACATGATTCAAACCACATTAATTCTTATTTATATTATTTTAGGAATTTCAATCGCAGTTGTATTGTTTTTAAGTTTTCAGGTCATAAAGTTAAGAAAAAGATTGGACGCTTTTCTTAGGAGAGGAGAAGAGGACTTGGGGAGCGTGTTAAAAAATTTAATTAAAGAGTCCGAAATTCAAGCAAAAAATATTGGAGAAATCTTTGAAAAGATTTCAAGATTAGAAAGAATTTCTGAAATTTCTTTCCAGAAAGTGGGGATGGTAAGATATAATCCTTTCAAAGAAGTTGGAGGAGATCAAAGTTTTTCAATCGCTCTATTGAATGCAAAGAATTCAGGCTTTGTGATAAGTTCTCTTTATATGAGAGAAGGGACTAGAGTATTCGCAAAACCAATCTTGGCTGGAAAATCAGAATATACTCTTTCTGATGAAGAAAAACGCGCGATTCAGGAAGCCCTAAAGATTTAAAGTCTAAAAAACCATACCAAATTCACAAAAAGGCTCTTTAGGATTTGGTTTTACCATCTATGGAAGCAAAAACAGAAAATTTAAAAGGCAAACAGCCTGTGGTAGTAATAGTCGGGCACATTGACCATGGCAAAACGAGTATTTTAGATTTTATTAGGAAAACTCATGTAGCCGAAAAAGAAGTAGGTGGAATCACTCAGCATATCGGAGCTTACGAAATCCAAAGGGATGGAAAGAAAATTACTTTTATTGACACTCCAGGTCATGAAGCATTTTCGGCAATGAGGGCGAGAGGGGCAAAAGTAGCAGATATTGCAATTCTAGTAGTGGCAGCAGATGAAGGAATCCAGCCCCAAACCAAAGAAGCAATTTTACACATAATGAAAGCTAAGATTCCAATGATCGTAGCTCTTAATAAAGTTGATAAACCCACCGCTCAGCCAGAAAGAGTAAAAGACGAACTTGCAAAATACGATGTTTTAGTAGAAACAAGAGGGGGCAAAATTCCATCGGTTGAAGTTTCAGCCAAAACAGGGAAAGGAATTTCTGATCTTTTGGACCTGATTTTATTAATTGTTGAAGTAGAAAAATTAAAGTCTGATACTTCAGATCAGGCTCAAGGAGTAATTATTGAATCCAATATGGACAGCAAAAGAGGACCGATCGCTAGTTTGATTTTAGAAAGCGGGGTCTTAAAAGAAGGAGATATTATCGGAACGCCTTTTTGTCTGGGGAAAATAAAAAGATTGGAAGATTGTTGGGGAAAAAAGATTGAAAACGCCTTTCCAGGACAGCCCGTTTCAGTCTTGGGATTTGAAAAAATTCCCGCAATCGGAGAAACCTTTAAAGTTTTTCCAACTTCGGAACTAGCCCAAGAAGGACTCGGAAAGAAAGAAGAAAGTGTTCCTTTTTTGTCTCCAACGCAACCTGATCAAAAAATTTTGAATTTAATTGTAAAAACGGATGTCGTAGGTTCAATTGAACCCATTGAGCAAATAATTAAGACCATTCCTCAAGATAAGGTTTTTCTAAGAATTCTTAAGAGAGACGCGGGAGATGTAAATTTGTCTGATATCAAAATAGCCGAAACCGAAAAATCCCTTATTCTTGGATTTAGAGTAAAAACTTCCGATGTAATCATGGAAGCCGCTAAGCGCAAGGGAATCAGGATTTTAACTTTTGATTTGATTTATGATTTAGTTGAGGGGATTAGAACTTTTATGGAAAAAACTCTTGCCTCAGAAACGATAAGGACAGATCATGGAAAATTAGAAGTGTTGGTTATTTTTAGAACCGAGAAGAACCGTCAAATTGTCGGAGCCAAGGTTCTAGAAGGTGAGATTTTAAGGGGATTAAAAATGGAAATCTTAAGAGGAGGAGATTTGATGGGTCACGGAAAGATTGTTGGTCTGGAAAGGGACAAAAGAGAAATTGAAAAGGGGGTAAAGCGAGATGAAGTAGGAATACTTTATGAGGGTAATGTAAAAATCCAAGAAAAAGATATCCTAGTAGCTTACGATGAAAAACGACAAAAGATTCAATTATAATCTTAAAAATAATTGATAAAATCTAAAAAAGAGTGTTAAAATAAAAAATTAGGCCTGGTAGCCAAGGGGTAAGGCAAGGGTCTGCAAAACCCTTACACGTGGGTTCGAGTCCCACCCAGGCCTCTATTGCCCGGGTGGTGAAATGGTATACACGAGAGACTTAAAATCTCTTGAGGGTTTCCTCGTGTGGGTTCGACTCCCACCCCGGGCACAAACCATGTTTTATATCTATATTCTCCAAAGCTTAAAAGATTATAAATTGTATGTAGGCTATACAGGAAATCTTAAAAATAGATTTATTGAACACAGAAAAGGAAGGGTTTTGACAACGAAAACAAGAAGACCATTAGTCTTGATATATTATGAAGCTTATAGAGCAGAAAAAGATGCTAGAATAATGGAGAAGTTTTTGAAAACGGGACAGGGTAGAGAGTTTATTAAAAATAACATAATTTATTCAAGGGTTTCCGCCCCAGGCGGACCAGCCTAGGGCTGGCGACTCCCACCCCGGGCACCATCCTGCGCTTCCGCCTTCGCCAAGGCTACGGTGGACAAGAAGCTTCGGAATGGCGAGTAACTAATTTAAGTTATTATACTTTACGACAAGGCCTTACGAAGCTTTAGCGAAGTAGGCCTCCCACCCCGGGCACAAGATTATTATTTATAGATTTAATATGATAAATAAACTGCGGTAGCTTCCACCTTCGCCTTCATTTATATTCGGGCTTCGGCGGACAGGATTATATCAAATACGCTATTCCCGCCCATCGAAGCTCTGATGTAAATCAGAGTAAAGTTTAGCCGCGGTAGCTCAGGCAGTAGAGCACAGCTCTGAAAAAGCTGGGGTCGTCAGTGCAAGTCTGACCCGCGGCACCCTTCACCTTCGTTCAGGGTAAACCACATTCGTTTGGTAATTTGATAAGTTTATAGAGGGAGCCAAGCGACGAAGTGCGGGTGTCGTATAGCGGTTATTATATTGCCTTGCCAAGGCAAAGACGGCGGTTCAACTCCGCTCACCCGCTCATTTGCACAAAACAGGTAAGGCTTGCCCAATAGGCGGCTCGTTCACTTTATCTCTTGACATTACATAAAAAATGCGCTAAGATATTAAAATACCCGCAAAAGCGGGGTTTTTAAATCCCAAATATGCAAGGGGAACTACAATCCCAACCTCCCAAACGGGAGTGGGTAAATTTACTGAGCATTTGCTTTGTTTCTCTGGTTACGGTTGTTATCTCTCCTATTTTTGAGCCAAAAACTCAAACAATCGAGGCTGTTTCATTACAGTCGTTGATTTTTATTGAGGAAAATTCTTCTCCTTCTATTTTTCCGATTACTCAAGAAAATACCTTACTTGCTGTTTCTGAACCATTTATAAATGAAATTAAAGAATGTGCCAAAAAAATTGTAGTGGTGGCTACAGCTTATTCTAGTACTCCTTGGGAAACCGATGATACCCCGTTTATTACGGCATCCGGTACTTATGTTAAAAAAGGAATTATAGCTGCAAACTTCCTGCCCTTTGGAACAAGGGTTAAAATCCCAGAAATTTATGGAGATCAAGTTTTTGTAGTTGAAGACAGGATGCATCCAAGACACGACGGGCATCATATTGATATTTGGTTTCCATCTTATTGGGAAGCCTTGAATTTTGGTGCAAAAACAACTTACATTGAGATTTTAGAGAAATAGTAGAACGCAAAAAAAAAAACAAAATCCCGCCAGAAAATATTCTGACGGGATTTTATTTTGTGGGCGGCACAGGACTTGAACCTATAACCTCCGCGATGTAAACGCGATGCTCTGCCAGTTGAGCTAGCCGCCCCTTTTATTTGGTTCAGAGTAAACTTGATTTAGAAATGACGAAGGGTGCGGACGGTGGGACTTCCTCCTTCTCCGCCAGTTGGCGGATTCGGAGGACAGGAAACATTCTTGGAATCTCTACTAACTCTCGTAGTCCGTAGCCTTGGCGAAGGACTAGTGCGGACGGTGGGACTTGAACCCACATGCCAAAAATGGCCAGGAGCCTCAGTCCTGTGCGTCTAGCCAATTGCGCCACGTCCGCTTGTGTAATTATTCCATCTTTTTTAAGCGTGCTTTCTTTCCCTTAAGCTCTCTTAAATAATAAAGTTTTGCTCTTCTTACTTTGTGTTTTTCTAAAATTTCTATTTTTTCAATAGTAGGAGAATGAATCGGAAAGATTTTTTCAACTCCAATACCACCGATTTCTCTTCTTACAGTAATTGTACCTGAAATTCCTTTTCCATGTTTTATAGCAATAACGATTCCTTCAAAGGCTTGTTTTCTTTCTTTGTCATTTTCCTTGAATTTTTGAATAACCTTAACAAGATAACCGGACCTTATATCGGGCAAATCTTTTTTTAGAAGAGGTTCTATGATTTTTTTTGTTTTATTATTTGTCATATTGTTCTTTTAGATTATTTAAGATATTTTCTAAGTCTCTTGGAAGCTTGGATTCAAATTCTTTTGTTTTTCCATCTGGCAAGTTTATTTTTAAATACCCTGCATGGAGAAATTGACGGTTTAAGTCTTTTGGGCAAGATTGTCTTTTAAAGGCGTAAAGCTTATCTCCAATGATAGGATGTCCAAGGAAAGCCAAGTGTACTCTTATTTGATGAGTTCTGCCAGTTTTTGGAATAACTTCAAGCAAAGTATAATCGTTTTGTCCCTCAGAGAAAAGTTTTAAGACTCTATAATAAGTCTGAGCCAACCTTTTCCCTTGTTTTTTGGCGTCCGGAGAAAATAAGAGAAATGCCTTGCGCTTTTTTCCGTTTTTTGGGTCTCTTGCAATTAAAGTTTCAATTTTGCCTTCTTTTGTCTGAACTTTTCCTGAAACTGCGGCAAGATATTTTTTAGTAGCCCTTTTTTCCTTAAATTCTTTTTGCAAAAACTCAAGAGTTTTTTGATTTTTAGCCACCAGAACAATCCCGGAAGTTTCTTTATCTAATCTGTGAACGATTCCGTATCTGAGAGATTCCCCCACTTGCCTCAAAAGAGGATAATTTTCTAAAAGCAAATTGGCTAATGTTCTCTCTTTTGTTTTGGTTTTGGAAAAGACCAAAAGAGGAGCGGGTTTATCAATCACCAGCAAATCCTCGTTTTCAAAAATGACATTTAAATCTTGTGTCATTTCTTTGTAATTCTACCTGAAATTTTAAAATTTGGCAATTATTAATGTATATAAAAACCGAAAAGCCTGTGGGTGGGAGGCTTATCGGTACCAGATCTCTGCCTTCCAGGCAGAGGTTTCGACGTCCCAGTATGGCCGCATTTTGTAGGCGTGGCGGCCGTAAAACGGCACCCACCAACAAAGAGGCCAGGATGTGTATGCCCAGCCATCGTCAGTCACGTATGACTTTCGATGCCGAGCGAATGGCGCGCCAGAAGTAGTGGTGATGACGTCTGAAGAGACGTCCACCAACTTGGCGGTATCTGACATGGGGAGAACCTCCCCAGGCCAACGATACCGCGGGCCAGTCCACTCGCCACTATCTGCATGTGCAGGTTTGACGAGAAGACACGCAAGCACAAGTGCAAGGACAAGCGCCGGTACCAGAGATTTGCGCACGTTTCTCCTTCCAGAGTATTGTTTTCCCACCCACAGGCCTTAAATGAACTGAATACCTATATTTTACCATAGAATTGACCAAAAGTAAAGCATTTTGATTGGGAAAGCATTACGGCTTAATGAGATGCCTTCCCAATCTTTCAAATTGTGGTGGGCAGTATAGGACTCGAACCTATGACCTCAGCGATGTCAACGCTGCGCTCTAGCCAACTGAGCTAACTGCCCTTAATAGCCATTGGTGCGCCTGGTAGGGATCGGACCTACGACATCCACTTTATAAGAGTGGCGCTCTACCACTGAGCTACAGGCGCCAAAACTTTACTCTGACTTACATCAGAGCTTCGATGGGCAAGTATTGCACTGTACATCATACTCTTGCCCTCCGACTTGTCCGCCGAAGCTTTAGCGTAGGCGGAAGCCCGAATGTAATGAGGGCGAAGGAGGGAGCTACAGGCGCGCGCACCCTATTATCAATCTTATTTATTCTTTCCTTATAATCCTATCAAATTCTTCTTTCTCAATGGTTTCTTTTTCAATTAAAGTATTGGCAATTTTTTCTAATAAAGTTTTTTTCTTGGTTAAAATTTCAGTTGCTCTTTTCTCAGCACCCTTTATAAACATTGTAACTTCTTCATCAATTCTGGCAGCCACTTTTTCAGAATAATTTCTTCCCTCGGATTCTTTTCCCCAGAAAAACAATTCTTCATCTTGTCCAAAAGCCACAGGTCCCAGAGAAGACATTCCATATTCTTTTACTAATTTTCTTGCCAGTTGCGAAGCCACTTTCAAATCATTTGCAGCGCCAGTGGTAATTTCTCCATATTTTAATTTTTCAGCGCAATATCCTCCAAGCAATGTTGCCATTTCTGCTAAAAACTCAGATTTTGTTTTAATCCTTCTTTCTTCTTTAGGCATTTTTAAGGTATAACCTGCTGCCATGCCTCTGGCAATGATTGAAACCTTTCTCACTGGTTCTGCTTCGGGAAGCGACGCAGACACTAGCGCATGGCCTGCTTCATGAAAAGCTGCAATATCTTTTTCTTTTTTAGATAAGATATGGCTTTTTCTTTCAGGACCCAAGAGCACCTTTTCAATAGATTCTAACAAATCTTGCTCAAAAATCTGGTTTTGATTTTTTCTTGCAGCCAATATTGCAGCCTCATTTACCAAATTGGCCAAATCTGCTCCTGAAAATCCTGGAGTTCTTTCTGCAATTTCTCTCAAATGAATACCAATGGCCAAAGGTTTTCCGCGAGAGTGGATTTTTAAAATTGCTTCCCTTTCTTCTATGTCGGGCAAGTCCAAAACAATTCTTCTATCAAATCTTCCAGGCCTCAAAAGAGCAGAATCTAAGACATCGGGACGATTGGTGCTGGAAAGCACTGTGATTTTTGCATCCTGTTCAAACCCATCCATTTCCACTAAAATTTGATTTAGGGTTTGTTCTCTTTCCTCCTGGCCTCCTCCTGAAATTCCAAGGCCTCGGGTTCTTCCAATTGCGTCTAATTCATCTATATAAATAATGCAAGGTTGATGATGTTTTGCTGTAGAAAACAAATCTCTTACCCTGGCGGGCCCCACTCCAACAAAAAGTTCTGTAAATTCAGAACCGGAAATAGAAAAGAAGGGAACATTGGCTTCTGATGCTACTGCCCTGGCCAACATAGTTTTTCCTGTTCCAGGAGGACCTACCAAAAGCACTCCCCTTGGGATTTTTGCACCCATTTTTAGATACTTCTGTGGATTTTTCAGAAAATCAACCACCTCTTTTAGTTCTTCTTTTGCCTCCCTTAATCCTCCTACGTCTTTAAAAAGTACTTTTTCCTGTTTTATACCTGCTCCGAATAATCTTGCCTTTGCTTTTGTAAAATCAAAGCTCTGCATAGCTCCGGTTTTTGCCTGTCTAAAAAGCATCCAGAAAAATACCAGCATTAAGATTAAGGGGAGTACGCTTAAAAGAAAAGTTCCCAATAAAATCGGAAATTCCTTTTTTTGCTGGAATTCAATTTCCACTTCCTTTAATTTTTCTGGGTCAGCTCCTAAATTTTTTAAATCTTCAAGAAAATTCTCTCCTTCCTCTCGCGTGCTTTTTAATTTCTTTCCATTTTTGGTGGTTATATCTAACTCATTTCCAAGGATTGAAATTTTAGATATCTCTTGCGAGTTTATTTTTTGAACAATTCCAGAAAAGGCAATTTTCTCTTCCTTTTGGGGCGAGTTAAAAAAAGAAAGGAAAGAAAACGCAAAAAGAGCCAAGATTAAAAAAGGGACAATTTTTGAAAAAAAATCTTTTCCGTTCATAGATGAATTTAGCTTTTTTTTCTTAAGATTTCGCTAATTTCAAGATCATTTTATGATCTTGAGGTTTTATAAGAGAGACTTGAAATTTATATTCGCTGCCAATTTTCAAAGTTTCTTTCATTTCTTTTTCATCCTTGAACTCTGAAATATGACAGAGAGCCTGAATTTTAGGTTCAATTTTAACGAAAGCTCCAAAAATATTGAATTTTACTACTGTTCCTTCTACAGCATCTCCTTTTTTGTATTTCAAATCCTGCCAAGGATCTTTTTTTAGAGCCTTTAAGGAGAGTGAAATTTTTCCATTGGTAATTTCAATGATTTTTGCCTGAACTTTTTCCCCTACCTTTACCACCTCTTCGGGGTCAACAATTAACTGCCAATCTAACTCAGAGATATGAATTAAACCTTCAAGAGTTTCCTGAGGAATTTCTTCTTCCCCTTCTTTTACTACAGGTGCTACAGGAAATTTTATAAAAGCTCCAAAATCGGTTACCCCTGTAATTTCTCCTTCTATAGTATCGCCCAC
>Ga0315277_10010240_pt1 | contig 11898 bp, 7 predicted proteins | sample YL17G05_15_MG_FD_203695 | JGI IMG/M metagenome (GOLD analysis project Ga0315277, IMG submission 203695) | Sediment microbial communities from Yellowstone Lake, YNP, Wyoming, USA - YL17G05_15 | ecosystem: Environmental > Aquatic > Freshwater > Lake > Sediment | place: USA: Wyoming | collected...
GGCGTCCTCCAACAACAACCGCGCTTCCTTGCGCTGCAATAGTGACATCCTCGTCACTCCTGATCGATCCGAAGGTCAACGAAAGGACTCGGATTATAACAACTTCCGTCAAACTGTCACAGTAGAAGTAGTACGATCCGCCATTCTTTTGGCTGCCAGCATCCCGGAAATCACGACTCTCGGAGGGCCCGATATGATCGACATTAGCACAGAAAAACCGCTGTACGTATCGACGGACGGTGATGCTGGCCCCTACATCATGGTTCCGGTCCAGCAAATCGACAATGTCCGTTCCCTGCTTGATGCCCACAAGATACCAGATTGGGTGGACGAAGCGGCGATTTCGCTCGACGGAAAGCCAGAAGTTACCGTCGTCAATCTGGGGCACAATGTCGATGCTGCTGTGGTCCAAGAGATCCTCGATGCAGCATAAGGCAAAGACCGGACAAGCTCATGGCTCTAGCGGGCGATATCAACGAACTGCGCCTGGATAGCCATGTGGCGCTGGATGCGAGTCACAACTATTATACACATACGAAGACCGCGTGGCGCCTTGTGCAACAGATGGTTCGATGTGGCCACAAGCTCGTGATTCGAAATCGGGTAACCGGCAGCACCGTGAGCGAAAACGAACTGCCCGGCCTTGCCCAGGAGTACATCACAGGATACCTCACTTCGGCAACATTTCAGCACTTTGTCTCTTTGTTTGAGGATTTCGTATTCGCTTTCCTTCGTGTGTGGCTAATCGAGTATCCGCAAAGCCTGTGCGGTAATCAACTGCGTTTTCGGACGGTCTTGGACGCCACCGATAAAAAGGGCGATTATCAAAGCCGTCGTAGATCAAGAACTGGGATGCGTTCATGGCCAAGTACGACGCGGCGGGCACTCTCCTCTGGACGCGACAGCTCGGCACAGCCAGTGAGGACTACAGCCACGGCGTCTTGGCCGACCGCCTGGGCAACGTGTACATCTCGGGCGAGACCGGGGGCTCCCTGGGCGGGCCCAAGCCCGGCAGCGCTGATGCGTTCGTGACCAAGTGCGCTCCCAGAATGGGGCTTGACTGCTGGCCACCGTGGCCAGGTCACACGATGGATGATGACAAACGGGCTACGCGGGGGTTTCGCGGGGTTTTCCTGGGCGTCAGGAAATAGTTGGTTCCGACAACTGGAATATCCCTTTGCGGGGCGTGGTTACCATCGTCCCCCATAGCGAGCTGGAGCGGGCGAATCACCCTGAGTTTCGTCTCGTTAATCCTGGAATCCTGGACAAGACGGTGGTAAGGTGAGATGGATGCGAATCGATCCGAATCGGATTTGGGAAACCCTCTGTTAGGGAAGTGAAATGGGACTGCCTGGAAGTTTGTTGGAAATCTACAGGAGAATGAAAAGTCCGCGTAAACCGATGGCGGACGAGGTAACGACAATTTCGGCCTTTTTACAGGGGCGACCGGGTGAATCGATCAAACTGCCCATGCTCCCCGGCGCGGGGAGCGGAACGGCAGGGATCGAGTTCGCGGCCGCGAGTATCATGGAAAGGATTGTTTTGGGGGCGATGGTGCGCCAGGAGCATCCCGGCCGCATCTTCGAGATCGGGACCTTCCGGGGCGTCACGGCGTTGAGCATGGCGGTGAACTGTACTTGGGAAGCCGTCCTTTGGACGCTGGATCTTCCTCCGGAGATCGGCGCGGAAGAAGTCAATCAGCGTTACTATTCCAGTAACCCTAAGTCAGGATTTCGTCAATTGGCCGATGACGGGACTAAACGGGACGTCGGATCGGCGCTGAGAGGTTACGCCGGGCCCTGCCAAGTCGAACAACTCTACGGCGACGTCGCCACGTTTGATTTCGGCCCGTACTGCCCCGTCGATCTCTTCTTTGTTGACGGCTGCCATGAATATGAAGCCGCGCGGCGTGATACGCTCGTGGCTTGGAAGTGTTTGAGGCCGGGTGGACTGCTGGTATGGCACGACTATACTTGGAAATCCGTGGAACGGGCGGCTCGTGACAGTTGCGCGGGAACGTGCATCACCTGGATTGAGCGTACTTCGCTCGCCTTCGGCCGAAAGCCGTGAACAATCACAAGAACTGCTTGGGATAGCGTACCAGCGAGTCGATGACTGGTTCCAGTATCTCGAAAGAGTTGCACAACTCGGTTGTCCAAATCAGGATCAAATTGGGCGGCTAGCGGAAATCAAAGCGTCGCGCGACGTGCTGGTCCACAACAAGGGAATCGCCAATGCGGTCTATGTCAGCAAGTCGAAGGGGTGGGCGCGATTCAGCGATGCCGACAAGCTGGAAATCCCTGAGCACTACCATCGTGAATCATGGCAACTGACAAAACAGGTGATTTCTGACGTCGCAGATGCGGCGATCAAGAAGCTCTGAAGCCGAACAGGACAACGGACATGACAAACCGATGTAACCGACGCGGCTTCCTGCTGCACGCTGCAAACGTCGCTGGTCTCGGTGACGCTGTTCGGCACGCGACCACTTATTGCGTTGGCCCGCGGGAGGGGTGGTCTCGGTCGTAAGGTCGAAGGTGGCACGGGGCGGCGCCGTAGGCACGGCCCTTCAGCCCAGCGCCTTCAGAGCCTCGCCGCAACGTTGTCGATACTCGTTTTGCTGGCTCGAGCCCTGGCGTCCCGCGGCGCCTTCCTTCCAGGCGGCACGTGCCTCGTCGAGGCGTCCGAGACCTTCCAGGGCCTTTCCCTTCCAGTATTGGGCCCGTGCCTCCTCGGGGTTTTCGGAGCGGCCGACGCCGAGGTTCTTCGGATAGGTCAACGCCGCCTCGAAATCCTCCAGCGCGCCTTTGAAGTCCTTGCCTTCCAGCCGCTGGCGGCCCCGCTCGATGTGGGCCTTGTGGAACAGCACCCAGGTGATCGTCTGGCCCTCCCAGTTGACGAAGTACGGCGTGGACTCCAGCAGGCTGACGGTCTCGGCCCACTGCTGCTCGTCGGCATACGCCTGGGCGAGCATGATGATGATGTCCGCCCGCCGCATCTTCTCAAAGGGCATGGTCTCCAGCAGCTTGATCGCCTCGGGCCGCTTGCTGCCGGCCGTGAGGATTTCGGCCAGGTCGCGGTAGAGGGTCTGGTCACTCGGGCGGGCGGCGATGGCCTGGCGGTAGAGTTCGACGGCCTTGGGCAGATCATTTTTCTGGGCCGAGTAGAAGAGCCCCAGGTTCCGCAGCGCCATGGCCAGCGACGGTTTCAGCATCGCCGCCTGCTGCCAGTGCGACACGGCTTCATCGAGTCGCCCCAGATTCGCGTAGAGGTTCCCCAGGCACAGATGCGCGTTGGCGTCGGCGGGATTCTGGGTGACGGCGTACTTCAGCACGTCCACCGCCTCCGGCCGCGACGGGAGGACCTGGTCGCTGTGGAGCCCGGCCGCCCGACCCAGGCAACCCTTCGACACCTGCTCGTTTCCTGCCAGCGAGGCGTAGTAGGCCATGTAGTACAGGGGCAGCGGGCTGAGCTGTGCCTCGGGGACGTTTTCGACGCACGTGGCGGCAAGCACCTGCGCGGCGTCCTCCCATAGACCCACCTCGGCGAAGACCAGGCTCGTCTCCAGCATCTCGAACTCGTGCTCGCCGGCCAGCGCCCGGGCTTCCCGCGCGAAACGGTCCCTGCGGGCCTTGTCTTGCAGGCCCAACAGCGCCCGGGGAACCAGCTCTACGGGGTTTTCGGCGATCCGTTGCGCGGCCTGCCGCCCGACCAACCTCCGGTTGGTGCCCGCCGCCGCGTTCCCGCTGGCATAGAGGGCCAGCATCCAGTGATCCTTCGCGCGGGTGTCGCGGGGATCCAGCCGCACCGCCTGGGCAAAGGCCTCCACGGCTCGGGCTGGTTGGTGCAAACGCGCGTAGGCACGACCGGCCAGGTCGTAGCCGGGCGAGGCGGTTCCCAGGCAGCGGGCCGCGCGGTACGCACACCGCAGGGCCTCTTCCGCCTGGTTCAGCCTGAGATGGCACACGCCCAGGAAATACCACGACCAGCCGTCGTCTTCGTCGCGTTCCACCGCCTTTTCCAGCCGCGCGGCCGCCTCGCGGTAAAGGCCCGCCTCCAGGTCCAGCACGGCCAGCGACCGCAAGGCCAGCACGTGCCCCGGGTCCTTGGCCAACGCGCTTTGGTAGTATTGCCGGGCCCTGGTCCGCTCCGTTCCCCGGTCGTACTTGCGACCCTTCAGGTACGTCTCCTCGACGGTGAGCTGGTCGTCGGGCTTGTCCATGAGGTTGATCCGTTCGGGCGGCGAGATTTTGGGAATCGGCAGAGGGGTCGTGAAAGAGGCCAGGACCCGGCCGTCCTTCGACTTGACCGTCACCTGCACGGGTGCCTGCCCCGCCTCGGAAAACGTGATCTGCTCCACCTTCGCCGGCGACAAGTCGACCCGCTGTTGCACCGGCTCGCGGCCCTCCCGAACCAGGGTGCAGGTCGCTTGGGGGAACTCTCCGGTGGCGATCAGCCGCAGTTGCAGCTTGTCGTCCTGGCGGGCGGACTGAGCGGCCAGATCGCGGGTGGCGTACTCGAAGCCGTCGCCCAGCCCGTGGACCGGGTACCAGTATTCGCGCCAGGAGACCTCTTCCCGCGGGGCCAACATGCCGTAGTCCGACTGGGTCGGCAGCGGCCCGCTCTGGACCTCGATATACCCGGCTTCCTCGTCGCTGAGATTTTCTTGGCAGACGCGGCCGAAGTCGGAGGTCCCCCAGGTCCAGGCCTTTTTTCCGCCCAGCTCGTGGTGGTTGGCCACCTGCACGATTCCGCGGTTCGCGTCCACGTCGTACGCCCCGAAGAAGTCGTACCGGCAGTCGACCGCAAAGACCGAAGAGGGCTGCGGATAGTTCTTCAGCCACGAGATGTCCTTGCCGCGGTGGATGGGCCAGGAGAAGAATTCCCTGGCCGAGTGGTCGGTGCCCAGCGTCATGGGATAGATGAACCGGGTCCCGGAGCGGCAGGGAAAGGCGGTGCAGTTCCAGAAATAGTAGGGGTGCATCCCGTCGGTGGGGTTGAAGATCCGGATCCGCTCGTCCAGGTACGCCTTGCCCGGGTGCAGCGTCACCCGCACGGTCCAGCGGGTGCGGAAGATCTTCTCCTGGTTGCTGATTTCCAGGAAGGCCGAGCCGTCGGGGTTCTGGCCGGTCAGGGCGTCGACCGGCGAGAGGATGGTGACGGTGTGCCCGTGAGGGCCGCTGTTCCATTCCACCCCGCCGCTGATCCAGGCCCCGCGCATGGCGATCATGCTCGGCTTGATCACGCGGTTGAGGTGAAACATCTCCTTGCCTTCGGTCTTGTCGAAGACCGAGTGCAGCCGGCCGCCCAACTCGGGCAGGCAGGTGACCTTCAGATACTCGTTCTCCAGGAACAGCGCCTTGTAGGTCCGGTCCACCTTGGTCCGGGAGAGGTGGTCCTGCATGGTGTAAGGGTAGACGATCGCACCTTGGACGGTGGTCGACAGCCGCGGCCCGCCCTCCATCGCCCAAAACTTCGGATTCACGTCGTCTTCCCAGGGATAAGTGGGGATCGTGACGGTGCCCTCCCAGGCCCGCACGGCGGCCGGGCACGAGCCGGGCAGCAAAACGCACAGTCCGGCAAAGAGCAGGGCAATCAGAACACTTTTGCAGACGTTTTTCATGATCTTGACCTCGCACTTTCTTGGGCGTTGACTCGGACTCCCCCTCACAATTGGCCAGGAGCGATGACGTGATTCTATGCAATCTTCCAGGACCACGCCACACTCCTCATTACAGCCAAGCAGCCCCGCCCGGGAGGGCGGGGTGGAAGACGTCGATAGGCGTCCAACCCCGCCCTTCCGGGCGGGGCTGTGGTGGAATGCAGGTTCAGGGGCAGACAAGCTGCCCCTGGCACCGTCCATCAAAGTGCCACAGACCACTACTCCGCTGCCAGGCTGGCACAGACCAGCTCGCGATCGTTCCTGGCAAACACGTGCTTGTAGGCGAACGCCGGATGCGACCAGCAGACGCCGCCGCGGCTGGGCAACTGCTCGGTGGTCGGCTCGATCAGCTTTGCCCGGCTGATCTCGTGAAACCCCTTTGGCGACAACTCGCTGATCACCAGCTCGCCCCGCTCATTGAACATCCAGACCCGCCGGGTACCCTCTGGGTGGTTGCGGACCATGTGGATCGTGCTCCACCGCGCGCTGGGCACGGCCGTAAGGTCTTCCCAGACCCGGTCGCCGGTGCGGGCGTCCAGGCAGCGCAACTGCCCATAACTATCTACCCCGTAGACGTAATCGCCCTCCAGGATCGGCGTGCTGATCATGGCGTGCAGGCCGTCGGTCTCGCGCTCGTTGGGGCCGCACCTCCGCCAGAGCTGCTCCACCCGCGGCTCGTCCTGATCGAGTCTGAGCATCAGCGAGCCGTCGTAGAACGCGGTCACGAAGAGCCGGTTCTGGTCGACGACCGGGGTGGGCACGTTGATCACCATCCGCTTCGGCGGGGACGGGTGCTTCCAGAAGGTCTTGCCCGAGGCGGGATCCAGGCCGACGACGTTCTCGCCCGTCCAGCAGACCAGCACCCGCCTGCCTGCCTGCTGGATCATGATCGGGGCGGAATACGACGCCCGATCGTCCAGGGCCCTCCACTGTTCGGTTCCCGTCCGGGCGTCGAGGGCCACGACGCAGGCCCCGTCGGCCGCCCCGATCTGCACAAACAGCAGCCCGCCGTCGACCAGCGGTGCGGAGGCGACGCCCCAGACGGGCACGCGGACGTCATAATCTCGGCCCGGCTCCTTCTTCCACAACACCTCTCCAGTGGCGGCGTCGCAACAGTGCAGGTGCCCCATGGTGCCCAGCGCGAAGGCACGGCCGCCGGCGACGGTGACCGACGCCCGGGGACCCGCCTTGTACTGCACGTTGGCGTAGCTGCACGGGTATTCGTGGCCCCACAGCTTCTGGCCGCTCTTCCAGTCGAAGCAGAGGATTCTCTCGACCTCTCTCGGCTCGGTCTGCCGGTCCGTCAGGTAGACCCGCCCGCCGGCCACGGTAGGCCCGCTGTAGCCGCTGCCGACGGGCACCCGCCAGCGGAGCGGGATCTGCGGGCCGGCAAAGCGGTCGACAATGCCCGTCTCGTTCCAGACGCCGTCGCGGCCGGGCCCGCGCCACTGCGGCCAATCGTCGGCCGTTAGCCGCGCTGCGAATGCGAATAGGCAGATCAGCACTACGGAAGCGTTGCGCAGAACACCACTCGGCATGGGCATGATTCGCACTGGTTGCTCCTTCCTCTGTGTTGCCGGGAGGAAAAAGGGGACAGGTCCAATTTGCCGGAACGGCCCGAAGGGTGCTTCGCACAAATTGGACCTGTCCCCTTTTTCCTTACCTCCGCACCGCCTCGATCATCGCCCGCATGTTCTCGACCGGCGTATCGCGGGGATTCATCTCGCCGGTGCAAAACAGGTAACCGCCGCCCGGAACCAAGCTTCGCTCGGTGCCCAGCTTCGCTCGGTGCCAACCTTCGGTCGGTGCCCGGCAGAGGTTGACAATTCGCTCGGCTTCCGCGGCCACCTGCTGCGGCGTCCCGCGCATCAGCACCTCGATCGGATCGAGATTTCCGCTGAAGCAGGTCCTGCCGCCGAGCGCCTGGCGGACCGCGGCCATGTCGGCGGCCGGGCCGCAGTTGACGATGTCGGCCCCCAGTTCGCTCTCGGCCAACAGGTACGGCACGGATACCTCGCTGTTGTGCAGGTGGACGATCGCGCCGCAGGCGTGTGCCCGTTCCACCAACCTCTTGCACCCGGGAAAGGCAAACCGCCGGTATTGCCCCAGCGAGATCATGCCGGAGAAGGCGTTGCAGTCGCCCAGCCAGACCGCGTGGGCACCTGCTTCCACCTGGGCCCGAATATAACGGGCCTGCAGTTCCACAGAGAACTCGCAGGCCTCGTCGAGCAGATCAGGATCGGTTGCCGTCAGGATCATCGTCTCCTGCAGGCCGAACAGCAGCCCCACCGAGCTGTAAGGCGCCGCGCAGCTCCCCTCGATCAGCACCGTGTCGCCGAATCGCTGCCGCAGCAGGCGAATGGCCTTCAGTTTCTCCGGCATCCGGCCGTCGGTCTGCGGGTTTGGCACCACCAGGCTCTTGAGCGTTTCTCTGGTCGGCGGCAGATAGTCCTTGGTGGCGCGGAGGATGTTCTCTTGGCCGTAAGTTCCGACTCCCAGGGGCTCGAACTCGAAGCAGTCGTCGACCTGGAGCCAGGCCCAGTCGTAGTCGAACTCCTCGATGGCGGCGCTCCACACCTCGGCCATTTTCTGGCCGTCCTGGCAGACCTCTTCATAGGTGTACTTGCCGTGCCACTTGACGTCGAATTCCTCGCTGCACGCGAAGACCGGCAGCCGCTCAGGCCTCTCCAGGCGAATCGCCCTGCGGACGTCTTCGATCACGCCGTCGTAGGCCATCTTCCGCTTCCTTTTCCTTTCAGCCGTTGGCTGTGCCTGGCTCAATTCCGGCAGATCGTCGGGGGTCCCAGCGATCGGCACGGGACAGCTTAGCGGAAGCAGGGTCGATCTGGCAACCTATCCACCCCGCTTGTGCCCAAGTGAGGGGCGAGGGGCGAGGGATGAGGGGCGAGGGATGAGGGGCGAGGCATGAGGGGGTGAGAGGGTGAGGGGGTGACGGGCGAGGGGTGAGGGGCCAGTTCAGCAATCAGCAATCATCAATAGGCGGCGCTTGCTGGGCCTCCCCTGGTTCTGCTAGACTCATGGGCGCTTGAACTTGGCTCTTATGACCCGGCTTAAGGAAAAGGGAGGCACCTCATGTTGAACCTGAGCAGAGTATCGCTCCTGGCGGCGATGGTGGGGCTGGGGATGATGACGCTGGCCGGCGCGAAGGCTGGCGCGGTTCAGGCGGCTCAGCCGGAAGTGGAACAACAGGCCGGGCAGATCCTCGCTCGGATCGGAGTGGGCCGGGGGATCTGCGTCTTGCTCGACGACGGGCCGGCCGATCTGGCGGTGGCCATGGCTCGCCGCAGCGCGCTGACCATTTATGTGCAACTCCTCAGCGATGAAGCCGTCGACAAGGCCCGCAGCCGCGTCGACGCCGCCGGCATGTTGGGCACGCGGGTTTACGTGGAAAAGGGGGACGCGGCGCGAATCCACCTGGCCGACAACCTGGCCGACGCGGTGGTGGTCACTCCCGCGGTACGCGAGGCGGCCAAGGCCCACGGCACGGAGCTATGGCGGGTGGTGCGCCCGCTGGGAAAGCTGATTCTTGGCGACCGCGAGCAAACGAAGCCCTACCCCGCCGAGGCCGACGACTGGACCCATCCCTACAAAGGTCCCGATAACAATCCGCAGTCGACCGACAAACTGGCCCGGGCGCCATACCTTACGCAGTTCCTGGCCGAGCCCTGGTACGTCCCCTTCCCGGAGGTGACGGTCACTGCGGCCGGCCGCGTGTTCAAGGCCTTCGGACACGTCGGCTACAAGCAGCGGGATTGGCCCTGGGTCAATACGTTGGTGGCGATCAACGGCTATAACGGAACGATGCTCTGGAAGCGGTCGCTGGAGGAAGGGTTCAACATCCACCGCAACTGCATGATCGCCACGCCCGAGATCCTCTATCTGGCCGACAGCAAGTCGTGCAAGCTGCTGGATACGGCCAGCGGCGAGCTGAAGGGGGAAATCACTGCCCCTGAAGGCGCCAGCGGGTCGGTATGGAAGTGGATGGCCATGGAAGACGGCGTGCTCTATGCCCTGGTCGGCGAAGAAGAACTCCGCGACACGACCCTCCGTGGCACGCGGACAGAGGCCGGCTGGCCCTGGACGCCAATGACCCCCGGCTACGACGCCCAGGAGTATCGCTGGGGATTCGGCCGCACCTTCTTTGCCGTCGACCTGAAGACCAAGAAAGTCCTCTGGACGCACGACGAGAAGGAGCCCATCGATGGCCGGGCGGTGGCGATGCAGGGCGGCCGCATCTACTACTACTCGGACCCCAAGTTCCTCGCCTGTCTCGATGCCAAACAGGGAAAACCGGCCTGGCGCAACAATGACCCGAAGCTCCTGGAGGCGGTCGGCCCGACCCTGCACGCACAGCGGCCCGACTGGGGCTTCTCCAGCTCGGCGTATCTGAAGTGCAGCGACAAGGCGGTCTACTTCGCCGGGCCGCAGCGGACCCGTCTGGTGGCCGCCTCGGCCGACGACGGGCACGTGCTCTGGCAGTATCCGCACGGCAACTTCCAGCTCGTCCTCCGCCAGGAGGGCCTTTATGCCATGGGCCGCACCGGGCCGAGCAAGCTGTTCGACCCGCTAAGCGGCCGCGTGCTCGCCGACCTGCCCAGCCTGCGGGGAAACTGCACCCGCGCCACCGGCACCATCGACAGCATCTTCACCCGCGGGCACGAGCACACTGGGACCACCCGGCTGGTGGTCGCCGACAACCAACCGCGGCGGATCGCCCTGATGCGGCCCGATTGCCACGACGGAGTCATCGTTGCTGGCGGACTGCTGTACTGGGGGCCCTGGATGTGCGACTGCAATATCTCCTTGGTAGGGCTGATCTGTCTGGGCCCGGCCGGTGATTTCGATTTCGAGGCCAAGGCCACCGACGCTGCGCGGCTCGAGTCGCCGGCCGGCTCCGAGCCGCCGGTCCAGCCGTTGGCCGTTAGCCCGGGTGACTGGCCGGCCTATCGGGCGGACAACCGGCGGACGGCCGCCAGCCCGGTCGATCTGCCCGGCAAGATCGCCCCTGCCTGGCAGTACAGCCCCCCCGCCGCCATTGATCCGGCCGCCCCGATCACCGCGGGTGGTTTAGTATTCACCAGCGGCTCGGATGGGGTGATCCGGGCGATTGGTGCGGCCAGCGGCAAACCGCGCTGGAGGGCCTACACCGGGGGCCCGATCACCTATCCGCCCGCGGTGGAGCAGGGGCGACTATTCGTGGGAAGCGGCGATGGACAGGTCTACGCCTTCGAGGCCGCCAGCGGGCGGCCGCTCTGGCGATTCCGGGCGGCCCCGGCCCAACGGAAGATCAACCTCTACGGCAAACTTGCCTCGACCTGGCCGGTGGCCAGTGGCGCGTTGGTTCAGGATGGGGTCGTCTACGCGGCGGCCGGCATCGCCAGCTACGACGGCACCCACGTCTACGCCTTGGACGCGGCGACGGGCCGCATCCGCTGGCAAAACAACACCTCCGGCCGGCTGGCCGGCGAAGACAAGGTGACCGGCGTCAGCGTGCAGGGGCATCTGCTGATGCACCAGGATCGTCTCTACCTGGCCGGCGGGAACGTCGTCTCGCCCGCAGTCTACGACGTCGGCGACGGGCGCTGTCTGAACACCCTGGAAGACGAGTGGATCAAGGGGCCGCGCGGCCGTGAATTGTTCATACTCGGCGGTAAAGTCGTGGCCTTCGAGCGGCTGCTGTATGCACCCAAGGAATACTGGCCGGGCCGCTACTTCGCACGCCACCTGCTCCAGGCCGACGCGGGCAACGTACTGATCCGTGCGGGCGAAGGACGCGTGGTGCGGATCGACCCGGCGACGGCGGAAGAAAAGAGCCCGAAAGGACTCTGGGACTCAGGCGTGTTCCAGCATCCCGTCGCCATGGCCCTGGCGAAGAACGCCGTGGTGGTGGCCGGACGACTGCCCGAGGGCGAAGCGTCGAAACCGCAGTATGCGATGGTCTCACTTTCGGTCAGCGACGGTCATACGTTGTGGACTCAGCCGCTGCCGGCGGTGCCCGCCTCGTGGGGACTGGCACTGGATAGCGCCGGCCGGATTGTAGTGGCCCTGGAAGACGGCCGCGTGCTGTGTTTCGCGGCGAGAGAGTAGAGTCTCCGGCCAAAGGGTTTAGCGGGTAGGGGGTGATTGCCAATACCTTTAGGTCACTCGATTGCCAGTACCTTTAGGTCAGTTTATGGACAGACTTGGGGTATTGGGGTGGGGGAGCGGAACGGAAG
>Ga0315277_10010242_pt1 | contig 11897 bp, 11 predicted proteins | sample YL17G05_15_MG_FD_203695 | JGI IMG/M metagenome (GOLD analysis project Ga0315277, IMG submission 203695) | Sediment microbial communities from Yellowstone Lake, YNP, Wyoming, USA - YL17G05_15 | ecosystem: Environmental > Aquatic > Freshwater > Lake > Sediment | place: USA: Wyoming | collected...
GTACTCGCCTTCCTGTGCGATCTCGATAAGCTCGCCTTCGATAGATGGCGGAACCATTATCTTGTGCGTGACGAGATCAGTCTCTTGCACCGTCCCGATCGCCATTCCGCCCGCCGCATGTTGCTGCAGCTTCGCAACGGGGGTAAACGCCCACTTCTTAGTCCTATCGAGCGCCTGCACGTGTACCCCTTTAGAGACAAAGTCGCCTGTCTGAGCTCTGAGGACATCAAGCGGTCTTTGAACTCCGTCAAAAATGCTCCCTATAAGCCCCGGACCGAGCTCTACCGAAAGCGGTTCCCCTTGACCGTAAATGGGCGCCCCAGGACGCAGCCCGGTCGTGTCTTCGTACACCTGTATCCAGGCAGAGTCTTCCCGTATCCGTACCGCTTCACCAACGAGCCTCTCTTCGCCAACAAACACGAGTTCGAGCATCTGAACGTCGGTGACATTGCCTGCCTCGACTACGGGTCCAACGACTCGTGCGACTTTCCCGATTACGCGTTCACTCATTACCTTTCCTCAACTCCTTGGCGATCAGCGATCTCAACTGGGGTTTCATCCTCTCCAGCCTTCTTCTGAACGTATTGTCAAGGACAATGCGACCTTCCGCGGATGTTGCTATACATCCTCCGCCCATGTCTGCGTCGTCAAGCTCGAGGTCGATCCGTACCTCACTGCCTGAACTCACGCTCACCCTGGTTCTGACACCGTCAAGAAACCGCTCGTCCGCGATACTGCCGTCAATCCTGCTCACCTTCAGCACAGCCGCCGGCTGGCGGACAGCTAGAATAGCCTCTGCGGCAAGGTTCCTGAGCGATTGCCTGTACAGATTGGGATCCTCTCGAATCCTTCTCAATCGTTCCTCAATCTGTGTCACGATCTTCGAGACAGCCTCTTCACGCGCCGTCAGGAGCAGCCTCTTAGCCTCTATCTGCGCAGTCGAAGCCTCTCTCGACCTGAGCTTTCGTGCGCTCTCCTCCGCCTGATCAAGGATCTGCGCTTGAATCTCCTGGGCCTCTTTCCGCGCTTTCTCCCGTTCTGCTTCCGCCACGTTGTGGGCGTTCTGAACAATGCGTTGCACTTCAGCGTCAGCGTCAGCCAGGATCTTCTCAACGATTTCGAGTTCCGGTCGGGAGCGAGCTTCCTCGTTCATATGGTTATCCCTATAGCTCTGCGGACAACGTCCTCGATCTTGAGCCTATCGGCGGCTGCTCCCGATGAGTCAGGGATCTCGAGCACAAGCGGAAAGCCGAATCCGTATAATCGCGTTTCCACCTCGTCCCTGATCCGGGCTGCAACCTTCTCGGTCACAAGGACCACGCCGACATCTTTTCTCTCAACGGCCTGTTTCAGTGCAGCCAGGGCATCTTCCCTTCCTCCTGCAATATTCCCTTCGACACCGACAAGCCGAAATCCGAGAACCGTTTCCCGGTCGCCAATAACGAAGAACTTCACTTCCTACACCTTCCCGAGTATCATTATGGCGATGATCAGCCCGTAAATGGCGATTCCTTCAGCAAGACCAACAAAGATAAGGGTTCTGCCGGCGACTTCAGGCTTTTCGCCCACTGCACCTACGGCAGCCGCGCCGACGTACGCGACCGCAATACCCGCTCCAAGGCATCCAAAAGCTGTGCTTATGGCGGCAGCGATAAAAGCCCACCTCAGATTCCCGGACGTGTCGCCCTTCGCCCCTTGTGATCCCTCGACCTGTGCTCTCGCGGCGGAGGTGAGCATGACCGAAAGGACGGTCAGCACCACAAGCACAAACGAAATCGTCACAAACCGTCTCATACCTGATTGCCGTTTCAATGTATCCACCACCTTTCAGTTGTTCGATCCAGCAAAGCTCGCAACAACGCCAACAGGTTCGTACTTCGATCCTGTACTCCGGAAGAACTTGCCGAAAAACTCATAGTACTCGAGCCTGAGCGCCTGGATGGTCACCACCAATCCTTCAAGCAGGATGATCCCGATATTGCCAAGAACGAGCACGAGCCACGACAGAACCATCCCACCCGGTTTGCTCGCGACCACTTCAGCCAGGCTGAATACGGCAACAAACAGACCCGCATGTGCAAGCCCGAACGCAGCCACACGGATGAAGGAGACCGTGTTGGCAAGATAGCCCATCAGAATCTCCATGATTTCGACAACCTCTTCCATTGCATACGTGCCAACCCCTTCAGGAAACATCCGGTGCTGCCTGCCCATGAATTTCAGAATGGGTCCTTTCATGAAGAGCAGCGTCAATGGCACGACTATCATGGCGACAAACAGCACCGGGTGTAACAGCCGCGGTGATGACATCATGAACTTAACCGCTGCGCCGACACCCGCCCAGTACATCAGTCCGACAAGCGGTCCCGCCGTGTCAAACAGGTTGTCAAGAAACGAGTGTGTCCTGATCGAGTTCACCACATTAAGAATTATCCCAAGGCTCACCACGGCGACGCCGAAGCCTATGGCCACCCTGAACAGGTCCATTATGCCTTCGAGCGGTTTAACCCAAACGGTGGGCAGGACTGTCGCAAGACCGAAGAAACTGCCATAGAGTATCCCGAAGAATACAGATGAAATGCCGCAGTATGCGATGAGCTTCCCTGCGTCTCTAAGTCGCTCGTACCTTGCACCCAGAATGAGCCCGGCAGCAAGGAGGATAAGCCCATGACCAGCATCACCAAACATCATCCCGAACATTGCGAGAAACGTGATCGCAACAAATACCGTAGGATCAACCATCCTGTAAGCCGGAATTCCATAGCCTGCGACTAGGATCTCGAAGGGCTTCAGAAAAGGGGTGTGTTTGAAAAGCACCGGAACCTCGATCTTCCCCCGTGTAACTTCCGCAATCTGCTCGGCCTGGACGACACTCACGATCGCCCTTCCTTCCGTTTTCTCCTTTATGCTGACGACGAGTTCATCGGTTTTATCTCTGGGCACCCAGCCGGAGAAGACGCAGGTCTTGTCCGTAAGCCTGCAGTAATCCTTGATGCGCAGCAGGAGCGTCGTCGCCTCAACCTGTTCCAGGATCTTGATCAACTGTGGACTGACAGTCCTCCGTGCGCTGTCTGTATCCCGTGCGACTCGTGCGAGCTCATGTTCGAGCTTCGCAATCTCGTTTGCGACTCCCGACTCAGCTTCGGCTGAGACCTTGCTCAGATCTGCGGGCCCCTCCGTTTTCTTGAATGACACCTCTTTTAAGGAGCGCTCAAGGCCCGCTCCATCCTTCTTGAGCACCACGCATACAAGGTGGAGACGCCCGCTTTCCCTCCTGTATGGCAGAACCACGGATGGCACAGATTCAAGCAACCTCCTCAGCTTTGTCAACTGCGCCTCCTCGATAGTTCCGATTGCGCTGGACAGGAACGTCGAACGCGTGAGAGCCCTGACAGGCACACCTGACGGCATGAGCGTTCCTATACCTGTCAGCAGACCTTTGAGTTCATTCAATTGTTCGGTAAGGCTCTTTCGAGCGGAGAGAAGCGGCTCAAGCGCTGCCTCTATCGTTGCGATCTGCTTGTCAGCTTCGCCGAGATCGACAGGTCTGATCTCTTCACTGCGGGTCCGATCCTTCAGATCCCCCGGCGCGACCTCCTCGACGAGGCGCTCGATCCGCCGCTGCCTCTTGAGATACTCGTCCGAAAGCTGTCCTGCACCGGCACACTCTAGCTCTCGCGCCCACTCGTCAATCTCTTCAATCCTGGTTAGGTGCAATACGCCCACCTTTGCGATCTCTTCAAAAACCGGTTCCATGTCATCCTTCATGACGACAACGGTCAACCTGTTCATCTTCTCAGCGACCAGCATCAGTCGTCACCTCAGACCGTAGAGCCTTTGCGCGATCTCACCTTCCTGGAGACCCGCTGCCTTTCCCGCAAAGACCGTGCAGAGGTTTCTCAGTTCAACTCGTTTCAAAAGGTAGAACGAAAAGGTGCACGTTATGCTGAACGGATAGCCGGCGAGCAAGCTTCTCGCAACGTCAACTGCCATCTCGCTCCCCATATACTCCAGCAGAGAAGCCCTTTCCAGACTCGAGAGCCCCTTGTCTTCCGTGCTCAACTTCTCGACCAGAAACCTTGAGCTCATATCATCGAGAGCATCAGACGTGAGGTCGGCACTCGCGAGCTGCCTCGAGATCGCAGACGGACCGGGGATCATGAATTCATGAAACTCGGAGGTTTGAACCTCGTAATACCGCAACAGCCTGACCAGCCACGAGAGATTGAGCATGTCTGTCTCCGAGGCTATTACCCTCGCTCCGTCAAGAGCGTCCTTCCCGCCCAGCGCTCGTGTCGCTTCGAGCAGTCTTCGATAATAGTCCTTCTCGAGCGCAATCTCTACGTACAGTATGGAATGTTTCTCTTTATAGGCTTTCGCGCTTGCGCTGACCGGTTCAAAGTACGGTGTCGCTCTTAGTGTCAGCGCTATCTCGTCAATGGTCTCGGCTCGGGTAATGTCGAAAAGAGGTATCGCATGGACAAACGACGGATAGGTCAAAAACTCTTCGAGAGCCAAGTCCTTTCCGTGCCAGAGCCTGAGGGCGAACTCGAGATTGTCGAGCTCCCACCGCGAAAGAAGCATCGCAGCCGCTGCGGCGGGTTTGCCTTTGAGCGTTCGAGTTGATCGCTTGAACCGACGTGCTGTGGTTTCGCGCAGCAGCTTCTCTATCGCAAGCGGATCGGATCTCACGCTCTCCGGGAGCCAGTCTCCGTATGCGGTCTTTGTCAAAGCGCCCCATGCTTCTTCGAGCGAGGGGGCACGGACGATCGCCTCGAAATCCTGCTTCGTCAGGATCTCCGAGAGCATCGTCCTCGTTATAGCATTTGTGGCGCTGTACCGCGCTAACGATCTCATCGTTGTATACCGACAATCGTGTTGATGCCCTCCTCGATAAACGGGTAATCGTCAATCTGTGCGCCCTCGATTATCGCGCGAGCTCGCTTTCTAGCGTCCTCGATGATGTTCTGTCTCTCCTTCTCGGCTTCTTTCTTTGCGTTCTGAATGAGTTCCTGTGCCTGCTTACGGGCTTGCTCCCTCTGCTCATCCACGAGCGTGCTTCTCTGGGCTTTGGCTGCCTCCACAATCTCGTGTGCCCGTGCTCGTGCCTCAGCTACCTTTTCCTTGGCATCGCTTTCCGCCTTGATGATTCTCTCAATTACCTCTTTCAAAGCTCGTCGTCCTCCAACCGTCGCCGTACTCGGCGTGCAGATGATGTTCGCTTATCTGATCCACTATGGTACTGGGTCGTATTCTGTTTTTTGTCAGAGGCTCGTCTTCTCTAATCTCTTGCCTCATAAGGGGTTGAAACAACAGCCCGAGCCATTCTTGTCTCTGGGCACTGAACCGATTTAATATATACCTTTCCGGAACAGGCGTCAAGCGAAGCGCTGCCCGCGTGAGAGGGTGGCGAGGAGCGGCAAAATGAAGCAGGTCTGTCCCCTTACGGGTCCGGCGATAAGCAGGGTTCGGTGAGACCCGGCGACAGTCTAATCAATTACGAGTAGGCGTGTCTCTTTGTCTTTAAGATTCAGAACGATTCGGTCGGCACGTTCGGCGATGATGACGCCGGATCGGACATCAACGACGCGCGACGGATTCGGTAAAACCACCGTGCGTTCGCCGTCACCCTGCGTGTTCAGACAGATGTAATGGCGATTTGCGTAGAACGCGTCCTCTGACTCACTATAAATGTGGACTCCTGCCTCGCGGGCAAAGTGTCGCAAGAGCGCGGCAGGAAGAAGAGGGGCTGCCGAATAGACCGACCGAAAGTCTGCTTCGTTCTTCACTGCGAGTGCAGTCAGGTCTGTGCCTTCGAGCGTGCCGAGCGGCTGAGCTTCCGGATCGTCAACCCAGATGCGTGGCACAATCTTGTCCTGTGTCCCGTACTCGGTGAAATGGAGCTTCTCAGCCAAATCAGGGCAGAGTTGGACATGAAACGGGTTCGCTTCGGCAGATGCGTCGAGCTGCAATGTAAACCCGGTGAGCAATTTTGCTGCCGCCGGGTCAATACCGTTTCCGATAACTCCCGGCGCATAGACCCAGATAGCCGTGGCATGGTTCTTTGCCAGTTTTGTCCTGATAGCGTTGCGTGTTCCGTCGTCCACGACAAACGCGTTCGGGAACAGGTAGAGCTTGTAATCTCTGAGCCGGGGATCGCCGATATCCGAGAGCAGAATATAGTCAACCGGCGCACCAATTTTGCCGAGCGTGTGTCGTTGTATGCTGAGCGCGTACGCATGATAACGGTCGTCATACGCCCAATACGACGGGCTGGTCTCGTCCACGACAAATGCGATTTCTGCGACTGATGCGCGGTCGCGGTTGATGCTTGCGTCTATCGCTTTGCACATCCGTTGAATTTCGTGGAGCAGTTTCGGATCGTCGTACCAACCGCCCCCCATATCGAACCACCACATCGGTGCACCATGCGTCAGCACGTTGCCAATCTCGCGCCACTGCGCTTCGATGCTGTCTTCAATCGTATTTGTGCGACCGGCATAACCAGTCGGGATCTTCACAAGCGCCGTGCGGATATCATTCTGGTCCCACCATATCTTGTTGTGTAACGTGACCGATTCGGTCAGACTCATGAACACCGAATAGCCGACGCCGGGCATTCGTGCGGAATAACTTGTCGGGCTTGACAGAAAATCTATGTCCGGACACGTAATAATATCTCTGAGCGCGAGATGACCGCTTGTCGGCATCCCGATACCCAACCAGCATATCTCAAGTGTATAACCGTAGTAGATGCCAAACAGCTTCGTGCGATCTGTCGCGTCCTTGATGACGCGCGCGAAATACTTGATCGTATCGGCTGTCATCCACGAATGGTACAGGTTGTAGTCAATCACGTGCTGACTCTTCGCCGGATCGAGGAAACTGCCGACGTCCGACTTCAGCCGCGACTGTTTGTCAGGGATCAATGCGGCGGATAAGGTCGCGCTCGGATCGTGCCACGCTGCTTGAAGCTTCGCATCACTCTCGTACTTAGCCGCAAGCCACCGGCGCCATCCGGCGATGTTCGCTGGCGAATAGTCTGTCAGGACTTTCGCTTGAAATCCCCAGTACATCCATTCCTCTGTGATACCGCACGACAGTTCGTACCCGATGATATGGTCTGCGTAACTGCTTGATTGGACGTGGGCGATGAACCGGCGCAGGTTCTCCGCCGTGTCGCGTCGCCACACCTCACTCGCAAGACTCGCCACGCGCGATTCGTGCACTCCACCTTCGGCGTGCCGGGTGCCGTCCGCGGTCATCGCAAGTTCGTCAGGATGAACGTCGCACCACCACGGCGGCGCGCTTATGTACACGAGCGGGATGATGTACGCCTCAGGACAGGCATCGAGGATCAGGGCGACACGCTCGTCAAGCTGCGAGTAATCATATTCGCCTGGGGCTTTCCAGCAATCCGCCGCCAGAGCATAGAACGAGTAGTCGGGTGTCGCTGAGAACGTGTAAAGTGTGCAGCCCATGTCTGCGAACTGTTTGAAGTACTTGAGCTGAGGTTTGTACGACATGTAACTCGCGCCGGAGTGGGGTTTGCCGTTAATGAAGATCGTTGGCACACCAGTATGCTTCCGGACGTCAGCGACCGTCTCGGCACCAGCCGCACAACTCCAGACCAGTAGGGCAAGCAGCAGAAGTACTATATTGATCACAGCGATAACTCCTCTCGATACGTATGAGAAAAGACAGGCTGAGTTCCCGTGTAGCACTACTTACTTTCCGGAACGCACTGGTCGTAGTTTGGCATAGCATCGGCAGGCGTCTCGCCGCATGCCCACTTCACAGCGTCAACCGCCAGATTCTGAAACACCTCGTTTCGCCACATGTTATCGCCATGTCCCAACCCGCTGTAGAACACCCGCCCGGTGCCGTACGTGCTGCACCAGGTTATCGGGTAAGAAGGTATGTTGTATTTGTCCTGTTTGGCGCGTTCGGAGCTCGTATCAAGGAGGGCAAGCACGTGCATTGCCTTCTTGTTGAAATTCGTGAAGAGGTACCACTCTTCCATGATCGTGAAGTCAGCCGGTTGGCGCTTCATTATGGGATGAGCTTTATCAACAACGCGGACCGTGCCGACAAATTGGGCGCCGTGCGAGGTGAACTCTGCCCCGATCATGTCGATGTACGGTTTGACACCGTTCTCTTCCCACTGGTGAAAGGTGTCTGTAGCTGAATGCCAGCCCATGAACCCGCCGCCGTTCCGAACGAACTCGAGAAGGTCGCGTCGTTCTTGATCGGTCATCGGCGGCTGCTTGTCTGTGCCCGGTTCTGTCAACTCGCCAGACGTGTAGAAGACGACGGCATCGTACTTCTTGAGATTGTCAGCGTTTATGAGGCTCGCGTCCTTTGTGCAAGTCACCTGCCACCCATGCTGCCCGCCGAGTTCGGTCATGACCTGTTCGCACACGCTCAGTTGGTCACCACGCCGTTTAGCAGGGCCATGGACGAACCCGGAACATTTCGTCATCACCAGTATCCGTTTTTGAGACGCGGCTGCGCGCTGCGGTTGCCCGGTGCCCGGTCGTGTTGCACATGCAAAGGTGGTGAACAGCACCGCGACAGTAGCGAGAACGAGCTTCAGTAGTTGTATCTTCATGTGTTTGTGCCCCCGTTTCTTGTTAGCGACATTTCCTTATGTTCATGTCCGACAACAACAGCGGTTATAAGCATAGCATCTTGGAGTGCGTGGCTCAAGAACAACGTAAGAAAGGCGCACGTTAGGAACTCACGTGGACGCAGCTTGCCCTTTCATGTGTGTCCGCGATATAGTCACTATTGCTTGTTCGATCGGTGACGGTTCAAAGGTTAAGGCGGTACAGGTAATGATTGCGCTCAAAACGCTGTCCCTAATTGGGGGCACACTTCTCATTATACTGGGGATCATAACTTCGTTCATACCGATCGTGCCGCAGATCCCGTTTTTTCTCGCAGGGTTCGCTCTGCTCAGCTATGGTAGCCCTCGAGTGAGACGGGTTATCGAGCCCATTGTGAAACGGGCAGATGAAACAATGAGAGCGATTGTCGAACGCCTGAAACGATAAGCACGACGATCGTGAATGCTGGCGCGCCAGTGCCGCTTTATCTTCAGTGCTTCGAGAAGACGGAGCCCGGATGCTTTTCAATAGATTCTCGCTGGCTGTCCCGAGAATCGTGAACAGACTTGTCTGTTAATCAGGACACTTGATATAATCCTCACGAGTGGTGGTGTGGCAGTTTCAGGGTGCGGGAGAGAAGAGGCTTACGGCATGTTACGCGGGATACAGCACGTTCATTTTGTAGGGATCGGCGGGATCGGCATGAGCGGTCTTGCAGAGATTCTGCTCAATCTTGGCTATAAGGTCACGGGGTCGGATCTCAGCCGGAGCGAAATCACAGACAGGCTTGTCCAACTTGGCGCGACCTTTTTCGAGGGGCACAACGCGAGAAACGTCGGCAACGCCGGGGTCGTAGCTAGATCGGCTGCCGTGCCGGAGAACAACCCGGAGCTTCTGACGGCGCGACGACGCGGTATCCCTGTGATACCTCGGTCGCAGCTTCTCGCCGACCTGATGCGGCTTAAACCGCACGCTGTAGCGGTCGGCGGGACGCACGGCAAGACCACCGCGACATCCATGATCTCGGCGATTCTGGAAAAGGCTGACATTGAATCCACAGCGATCGTCGGGGGCATCCTCAACAGAAAAGGCAGCAATGTTGCGTGGGGCACAGGCGATTATCTCGTTGCTGAAACCGACGAACACGATGGATCGTTTCTGAAACTGTATCCGACCGTGACCGTTGTAACGAACATTGACCCGGAACACATGGAATACTATGGCACGCTCGACGCGCTCAAGTCGGCATTTCTCGATTTCATTAACCGGGTGCCTTTCTACGGTTTTTCAGTTGTCTGCAAGGACGACAAGAACGTGCGGTCCATCATTCCTCACGTCACAGCCCCTTATATCACATACGGTCTTCGATGCGGCGCGGATATTGTGGCGCGCGATATTACCCTGAAATGTCCGAAGAACGCGTTCGCTCACATCGGTCAAATCGAGACGCGATTTCTGGTGTTCAACAGGAACGAGCGGCTCGGCAAAACCGGCAGGCTCGGTTCGGTAACCATCCATGCGGTCGGCAGACACAACGTGTTGAACGCGCTCGCCGCGATTGGTGTTGGACTCGGTCTCGGCATGAAATTCTCGCAGATCAGCGCAGGATTGAAACTGTTCAGCGGGGTCAGAAGACGGTTTCAACTTCGGGGGAACGTATCGGGCATTGCCGTGCTTGAGGATTATGCCCATCACCCGACGGAGATCGGGGCGACTCTTGACGCAGCACGATTGCTCCGACCGCGCCGCGTCATAGCCGTGTTTCAACCGCATCTGTACAGCCGGACAAAGTTCTTCTACAACGACTTTGCGCGTGTCCTTTCGAAAACCGATCACCTGGTCGTCACGAGGATATATGGTGCCCGGGAAAAGCCGATGCCCGGCGTCTCCGCCGTGAACATCGTAAAAGCTGTCCGGGCCCGCGGACACAGATCGGTCGAGTACATTGAGGACAAGGAGCAGATACCGGAGAAACTCGCAGGCATGCTACGCCGTGGCGACATGGTATTCTTTCTTGGCGCAGGCGACATCGGACGGTTGAGCTGCAAAATGGTGGAAATGCTCAGAATGCAGGACCGGGATTCGCGACAGTGATCCGCAGAGCGGAACAGACCCGGGACCTCAGTTCGGCGTACAGGCATATTGAACAGATTGCGTCCGACTGCATGAGACGCGACGAACCCCTGTATCGTCATACGACGTTGCGAATTGGCGGACCTGCGGACCTCTGGGTGAAACCGCGCACGGTCGAAACGGCGCTCAACGTTCTCTCCTTTTGCCAGATGGAGAAGGTGCCGCATGTCGTGCTGGGAAAAGGGTCAAACGTGCTCGTGTCGGACTCCGGCTTCAGGGGAGTTGTGATTAACCTGTCGAGCTGTTTCCGCCAGTATAAGCAAGTTGATGATGGTGTCCGGTGCGGTTCGGGGTTGGGACTGCCGACGTTCGTGAGAAAGCTCGCCGCTGCCGGACTCTCCGGACTGGAGTTTGCTGTTGGGATACCGGGCACTATTGGTGGTGCCGTAGCGACAAATGCCGGCGCTCACGGCACGGAAATATCGCAGCTTCTCAAACGTGCTGTTGTGATGATGGAAGGCGAACGACGGGTGCTGAGCCGGAGCGCTATCTCGTTCTCGTACCGAGAGGCAGCGGTTGGTGGTGTGGTGCTCGAGGTGGAACTGACCATGGAGGAACGACCACCAGAAGTTGTCCGGGAAAAGATCAGCCATTTCATGCACCTCCGGAAAACGACCCAGCCTATCTGGGAACGCACTGCAGGATGCGTGTTTAAGAACCCGCCGGGAGATAGCGCCGGTCGGCTCATAGACTCGCTAGGACTCAAAGGGACGTCGGTTGGCCAAGCCACGGTCTCGGAACTCCATGCAAATTTCATCGTCAATACAGGAACCGCAACTGCTGCGGATATGCTTGCCCTGATCGAGATCATCCGAACGCGTGTCAGAGAAGAGGCTGGCATTGAGCTTGAACTTGAGATCGAGCTCATAGGAAACGTTGCGCAGTGAACAGGTCGCGCAAAGCCAGAACTGTCCGGAAACCGCAGCTTCGTCACAAACTCCACATCATCAAGCGAGTCGTGACGACGGGCGTTCCGTTAGTGGCGCTCGCCTGGATAGGCGGGTTTCTGTGCCGCGATGTGATGCGTTATCTGAACAGATCCGAACGATACCGCGTGAAAGAGATCGAGGTAATTGGCATAGACCGTCTTGCGAAAGAGACGGTCATTGCGTGTTCGGGAATCCATGTTGGCGCGCCCGTTTTCTCCATCAACCG
>Ga0315277_10010245_pt1 | contig 11894 bp, 9 predicted proteins | sample YL17G05_15_MG_FD_203695 | JGI IMG/M metagenome (GOLD analysis project Ga0315277, IMG submission 203695) | Sediment microbial communities from Yellowstone Lake, YNP, Wyoming, USA - YL17G05_15 | ecosystem: Environmental > Aquatic > Freshwater > Lake > Sediment | place: USA: Wyoming | collected...
CACAAGGGATGTTTGTGCCATTTCCCTGCATCAATCTGCTCCTTCTCAACACCAATTGAATGATCTAGGAAAATGGCACAAACATCCCTTGTGTCCTTCTCCTCCATCCCCAAAACTAGTTTGTCAGCTGCATAGTAAGAATAGGGTAGAATCCTGTATTCTTGGTCGTGTTCCTTGAGTTTGTAGGCTTCTACTCTCGGGAAATCCATGATAAACTGGCACTTGGACATTACAAGAAGCTCCAAACCGATTGTGTATAGATTGTCTCTGCAGTGCTCAAACGCATCTTTAACTTCAATCTTGTGTCGCAAATCTATGCAATCGCAGAAAATGTCCAGAACCGTGGCAGTCGGCAATCCTTCGGCAGTAATGCCATTAATCGTTCTGACTCTATATCTCTGGCCCTGACGCATGCCATTGAAAAGCGTATCCGCTTTGGTCTTGAAGAATTTGAACTCCGTTCCAAACGCTTTATCTATGCCCAACAACATTTTGCAAAAGCTAGAACCTTGACTTTTTGGCACTATAAAATCAGTATCCTTTATCGTTCGCGAAAGCACTCCCTTCCCATTTGAGCTCTCACAATGGGCTTTTATTGCGCCTCCACCAAAAAGAAGTGCAGATATTGGCTTACTGCTAACTTCCTTCTCGAAAACTTGAGGATAACGTTTGTGAAGCTCAGGTGCCTTTTGCGAGGCCCAAGCAACCACTATAGCGCTGCGCATGGGCAAGTACTCTAAGTCGATAAATGAAGGCAAGCCAAGCTCTTTCATCATCGATTTGACGTCTGCCGTTGACGCCAGAGGCAGAGCAACCTCGTACTTCGTTCCATCAATTTCCTGGTAAAGAGTTGCCCTCTTGACGCTTCCAGCAGATCCTGCAGCATCGGTACTCAAAGCAATATTCCCTTCTCGTCAGTCACTAGTCTTTGCACATTCTACTATATCACATTAATCTGACTTCAACACAGACGGCAGGAGGTCACTTTCCACAGTTTAGAAAGATGATAAGTCAGTACATCTCGCGCGCGAATACTGTTTCGACAGTTTAAGCGCGTAAGGTCACGTGTTTTTAGAGAATAAAAAAAAGGGGATGCAGAGGTTCCGACTTTACTAAGTTGGTGACTTCGGCGTTCGAGCCATTCTCAGTTTCGCAAGTCCATAGACAAGTATCCCAACGCCAAACAATGCTGCACCGACGCCAATTCCAATTGCAAGTATCAGAACAGAATCACCCGATCTGTTGAACGCGTTTCCTACTCCGCGCATGAGGCCTGCAAAACCACCTTCATAATCCTTTCCAGTTTCACTTTCCGCAGCGAAAGACTGGTCAATCATGCCAAGGGCTGTTTGATAGTTGGACTTGGCGCCCGCAAAATCCCCTCGAGCATAACTTGCTGATCCAGCAGTACCTTCATTGCGAGCTTGGCTCCACAGCATTCGTGCTTCAGAACTCACAAACGGCATGTACGGGAAATTCGCAACAGGTGGCCAATAATAGGAATAGCCGGTCGGCGGCAAGACACCGAGAGTGGTCAATTGCACATACAAATCCTGTGCATCAGACTGGTCACTTGAATAGACTGCAAAATCTCTGCCTGAGTATGTCCACGTGTTAAAGACACCAACAGAGCCATTGAGTCCATACACGTGTTCTACAAACACGGTGTATGAATGCGTTACCATATTAGAAACATTCGTAGGCAGCTGCAACGTGATCAGGAATACGTGCGATTGGTACTGCACCAATGAGAAACGTTTGCTCATGCTGACTTCGCTCGAAGTGTAGTTTACACCCCAGTCAAACCATATCTTGACAGCGGTGATGTTTGTTGTTGCGTAACCATAGTAGTAGTCGTTGTATGCGGAGACGGCGACAGTGACGTTTGAACCAGCTTTGTAGGCGATGACAGAACTACCGTAAAACGAGTCATTCCCTTTATAGAATGCGCCCATGAAATTGACTGAAGAGACACTTGCACTTACAAAACGCGTTCCAGAAAGAAGCAATGTAGCAACCGCAAAAACCAAACAAACAGTTTGAACCTTCAACTTTATTCCCCCGCTTTCTTTTGAGTTTGTCACTCAAAGCACAAACATGAACATAACGAAATAAAGCTTTCTGATAGAACGTATCATATGAAAAACGCGCGCGGGATATGATTGGAAGCAAATTGCTTTTTGGAAAGTCGTTGTTTTTAGAGGGTAACGGCAGCATTATCTATATATCTTGGTTTCTGCAAGCTAGAACTTTGTAGTAGACTATGCGGAGACGCTCTAATGAGTGAAGAACCGAAAAACCATGAGGAAAGCAAGACGCAACTTGAGACGCTTATATGCGATTTAGACGTAGAGAAGAAGCGATCAGAAGAATGTCTTACAAAGCTCAAGTATGTGCAAGCAGATTTTGAGAATTTGAAGAAGAGAACTGATCGGCAAATTGAAGAAGCGAAGAAATACTGCACAGAACATCTCGTAACAGAGCTTTTGGAAGTCGTTGACGAATTGGAAATGGCAGTTAAATCAGGCCGCTCTTCAAATTCCTTGGAAGCCCTGATCCAGGGGGTTGAGATGACTCTGAAAAAGCTGGAAAAAGTTCTTAAGAACGAGGGCGTCATTCCGATAGAGTGCAGTAACAAACCTTTCAATCCTTCAAAGCACAACGTAATAGATAAGATCGAGAAAAGCGATCTTGAAGATTGTACGGTTATTGAGGAAATAAGGAAGGGATATGTCATGAACGAAAAAGTGATTAGACCGAGTATAGTGAAAATAGCAGTAAAACCTTTATCAAAGCCACAAAAGGAGGCTTGTTCAGATGAGTAGCTCAAAAACAGGAGAAAAAGTACTAGGTATAGATCTTGGAACGACAAATTCCGCAGCGGCCATTTTCGAAGGAGGACGAGCCACGGTAATACCGAGCGCTGAAGGCCCAACGATGGCTGGAAAGATGTTTCCCTCGATCGTGGCTTTCACCAAAGATGGTCAACTGCTGATAGGCGAGTCAGCAAAGAGACAAGCAACCGTCAATCCGGAAGGAACGATTATAGAGATAAAGAGAAAAATGGGCACAAACTACAAGGTCACTGTTTTTGGCAAAGAATATACCCCTCAACAAATCTCAGCTTTCATACTACAAAAAATCAAGAAGGACGCCGAAACCTATCTGGGAGTGCCAACAAAGAAAGCGGTCATAACGGTTCCAGCACACTTCAACGACAACCAACGACAGGCCACAAAAGATGCAGGAGAAATCGCAGGCTTCGAAGTTCAAAGAATAATAAACGAACCCACAGCAGCCTGTTTGGCTTATGGAGTTGACAAGCTAGAGAAAGAGATGAAAATACTTGTTTTCAGCTTTGGCGGAGGCACACACGACGTAACCGTGATGGACTTTGGCAAAGGAGTTTTTCAAGTGCTCTCAACAAGCGGAGATACGCAAATCGGCGGAACAGACTTGGACAGGGCGCTAATGGAGTACGTCGCAGAGGAGTACAAGAGGCAGTCAGGCGTCGACTTTGGCAACGACAAAATGGCTATGGCAAGGCTGAAAGAGGCAGCTGAGAAAGCAAAGATAGAGCTATCGGCGCTGATGGCAACAGACATAGACTTACCTTTCATATACTCAGATGCATCTGGCTCCAAACACCTGCACCTGACAATAACCAGAGCCAAGCTTGAGAACTTGGCCCAGCCGATAGTGACGAAGACAGAAAAGACTATCATAAGAGCGCTTGAAGACGCGAAACTGACTCCAAAAGACATCGATAAGATAATTTTGATTGGCGGAATGACAAGGATGCCTTACGTGCAGAAATTTGTAGAGCAGATTATGGGCAGAACTGTCGAGCGAGGGGTCGACCCGATGGAGTGCGTTGCGGTTGGCGCAGCTATTCAGGGAGCGGTGCTGACTGGAGAAGTGAAAGATCTGCTGTTGCTTGACGTTACACCTCTTTCTCTTGGTTTGGAGACGCTTGGTCAAGTGTTTACCAGAATCATCGAAAGAAACACCACAATTCCAACAAGAAGAAGCCAAGTCTTCACGACTGCGGCCGATTTCCAAACAGCCGTCACAATACATGTACTACAAGGAGAGAGAGCAATGTCAACTGACAACGTGCCGCTTGGCAATTTTAACCTCGAAAATATTCCGCCTTCACCGCGAGGTGTACCGCAAATAGAAGTCACATTCGACATCGACGCCAACGGAATATTGAACGTAACTGCAAAGGATCTGGGCACCGGCAAAGAGGCAAAAATAACCATCACTGCTTCTACAAAAATGTCTAAAGAAGAAAAGGAAAAACTGGTCAAAGACGCGGAACAGTTCGCTGAACAAGACAAGAAGAAACGAGAAGAAGCAGAGCTGAGAAACAACGCTGACGGACTAATCTACACAGCGGAGAAAACCAAAAAAGACCTCGCAGAAAAGCTAACAGAAGATCAGAAGAACAAAATAGACACAGCAGTCACCGCGCTGAAAGACGCGTTGGCAAGCAACGATTCAGAGAAAATGAAGACAAAATCTGATGAACTCTCGAAGACACTGCAGGAAGTCGGAACTGCCATTTATCAGCAAGCAGCAGCTGAATCCGCAAAACAAAGCCAAACTGCGGAAGGCGAGAAACAAACGACAAGCGAAGATAAAGTAGTTGACACAGACGATTACAAGGTGAAATGAGCCTCAGCGAACAGTTTTAATCTCTCCTTTCTGTTTCTGGTGTGATGGCAGAAAGAATGGCGAACAAAAGGGATTATTATGAGGCTCTCGGAGTCTCAAAAAGCGCTTCTAAGGACGCGATCAAAGACGCTTACAGAAAGCTAGCGATGCAGTACCACCCGGACAGGAACAAGTCACCTGACGCTGAAGAAAAGTTCAAGGAAATCTCGGAAGCTTACGCGGTTTTGTCAGACGATGGAAAGCGGCAGCAATATAACACGTTGGGGCATCCAGGGTTTGATCAAAGATACACTACGGAAGACATATTCCGAGGAGCAGATTTTGAGTCAATACTCAGAGATCTGGGATTCGGCTTTGATCTCGGAGGTATATTCAGCAATTATTTTGGTAACCGCGACTTCGGTGAGAGAATCTCTATAGGTCGAGACTTGGGCTATGATCTTAAGATTACGCTCGAAGAAGCAGCAAGAGGCACAGAGAAAGATGTGCAGGTTCCAAGAGTTGAAAAATGCGGTGTTTGTAGTGGCTCTGGCGCCAGTCCAGGTTCTGCCCCGAGGATTTGTCCGAAATGCAAGGGCGCGGGAAAGATTCAAAATGTTAGCAGAAGCGGCTTCGGTATGTTCGTGCGGGTCGTACCATGTCCGACCTGCAAAGGTCAGGGCAAAATCATAGACACGCCCTGCAGAAACTGCAGAGGCACCGGTTTGGTGAAGAGAGAACGAACAATCTCGGTGAAGATACCAGCTGGCATAGACGAAGGCTACCAACTCAGATTGGAAGGGCAGGGAGAAACGCCGCCAGACGGAGGCCCAGCCGGAGACTTATACGTTATAATTCACATGATACCTCATAGATACTTCAATAGAGACGGAGACGACCTTCTGTACAATCTGACAGTGGGTTTTTCACAAGCAGCGCTGGGCGCGGAAGTCTCAGTGCCAACTTTGGAAGGAAACACAAATCTGCCGATTCGTCCCGGAACACAACCTGGGCAGGTCTTGAAATTGAGAGGGAAAGGAATGCCTAAGTTTAGAGGATACGGAAAAGGCGACCTACTCGTGCGTGTTAACATAGCGATTCCTGAAAAGCTAACGCAGAAACAAAGAAGCCTCTTAGAGGAACTGGCAAAGGAATTCGATCAGGACATCCAGTCAAAAAACCGCAGACAGAGATTCTGAAAATAAAAGAAAAGGTTGATTGGGTTACACCGTGTCCGTTTTCTTTTCGTCTCCGTAGTGAAGCCCCAGTTTTTTCGGGATCGTTACTTTTAGCACTCCGTTTTTGTATTCGGTTGATATGTCTTTCTTGTCGATCGGCCTCTTGGGCAAGTCTAGCGTTTTGTAGAAGTTCTTGCCTTTGATCTCGATGCTGTTTTCCGTCATGTTCAGTTTTATGTCGTGTTCCTCTTCTCCTGGCAGTTCTAGGTAGATTTTTATGGCTTTGTCCTCCTCGAACACGTCCGCCAGCGGTTCACGAATCTCCTCCAGCGTGTTCTTCGGCACCTGAAGAAGTCTTTCTGGCAACGGTCGCCTCTTCATGGGTTTCAGTGGTTCAATGGGTTCGAGTGGTGTGGTTGAGCCGAATCGTCCCTGAATGATGAAACCTTTTTTCCTTGGTTCATCGATTTCTCTGGCTTCTATGTTTCCTCTGATCTCGCCTGATTCGATTCCTTGGAGAATCTCGTCCAATTGCGATTGAAGCTTTTTCACGAGTTTGCTTTGATATGCTCCTAGGTCGCTGAACATTCTTTCAAACTCATCATAAAATGACATTCGCTTTCACCTCCCCTACAGGTTTTCCATTTCCTCTAACGATTCTATCAGTCGACGTAGGGCGAGGCTCATCATCATGAAAGTAGTTTGACCGCGTTCGGAGCAACTGTATTGTCCTCTTCCGCTTTTCTGCAGGAACCCGCATTCAACTAATTTTCTGGAGTTTTCCCATACGAGTTTTGGGTTAAGGTCTAAGTCATGCATGAAATCGGCAAAGCTCATTGTTCGGTCTCTTTCTCCGACAAGATGACTCATCATCTGAAGCCGAGTCTCGTGGGATAGAGCGTCGAATATCTTTGAGAATTTCTCGAAGTCTTCTTCGACGGCTTCAAGCTCTCTTTCAAGCTTTTTATGCGGCCAGTCTTCTGGTGACAACGGCATTTCAAATATTGTTTCTCCATCTCGGACTAACAGAAGTTTTAGCTGCATGCTACCTCGCCTTTTATTACCGTCTGGTAATTACCATTTAGTAATATATAACCTTGCCGTTAGCTAACAAGAATTTCCTGCAACTACCTTTCTGACCTTGCACCTTGCAGAAACCATGATTTTAAGAAGAGATTTCACTGCGCCTAGAAAGCTTCAGGAACGCGACTCAACCTAAAGCTCAGTTCTCATAGCCATAATGCTGGTTCAATGTTGTTTACAGGTTCTCTTTGATCATCTTTGCCAATCTTTGAATTCCTTCGTCTATTTGTTGCTCCGTTGGGAACGAGAAGTTGAGCCTCATTGCATTCTGTCCTCGACCGTTACAGTGAAAAGCTGAACCGACAACGTAGGCGACTTTGTTTTCAATGGCTTTGGGGAAGAGATCGTTGGCACTCAACCTTTTTGGCAACGTCACCCACAAAAACAGGCCACCTTCTGGCTTAGACCATTCTACACCTTTCGGCATGTATCTTTCCAAGGCTTCCAGCATGACTTCCAGTTTTCTGCCGTAAATTTTCCGGATCTTTTCAATCTGTTCTGATAACAAGCCGCGTCTTAGATATTCAGCGACTATGAGTTGCGTGTAAGTGGGCGAGCATAGATCCATGCTTTGTTTGGCCACTACCATTCGATCCATCCATTCAGCTGGAGCAACTATCCAAGCCAGCCTTAAACCCGGACCCAGTATCTTAGAGAATGTGCCTAACACCATGACTTGATTTTGAGTGTCTAGGCTATAGATTGCTGGAACATTCTCTCCTGCGTATCGGAGGTCTCGGTAAGGGCTGTCCTCGAGAATAGGAATCCCATATTGATAGGCCAATTCCAAGAGCTTCTTGCGTCTTTCCAGAGACATGGTGGCTCCGGAAGGGTTTTGGAAGTCTGGCACTACGTAGATAAACTTTGGTTTCCTGTTCTTTTTCGCCAGTTTTTCCAGAACCTTCTCCAGCAGATCCATTTTCATTCCGCCGAAGTCTTGAGGTACGCCTATCATTTTGGCTCTGTATGCCGAGAAGGCTTGGAGGCCACCTATGTATGAGGGCAACTCTACTATTACGATGTCCTTGGGATCCAAGAATATTTTGGAAATAATATCCAAGCCTTGCTGCGAGCCAGCAGTGATCAACACATTCTCAGGCTTAATCGTGGCCTTTTCCCGATTTATCCACCTGGCAAGCTCTTCTCGAAACGCAGGCTCTCCCTCAGTCGGTCCATACTGCAGGGCCAAAGCTCCTTTCTCACGAAGCACTTGACAAGATATCTCTTCCATTTCCTTGACTGGAAACGTTTCAGGACTAGGAAATCCGCCTGCAAAGGAGATCATGTCTGGGCGTCGGGTGACTTTCAGAAGTTCTCTAATTTCGGAACGCTTCATGTTAAGAGCATTCCTTGAAAAGAAGGCAGTTATGTCTTTGATCATAATGGCGCTCTCCTTTTTCACTCAGCCATAGTGGATCCTTGTTCGTCAACAGCCGTTGCTCAGGATTTAGGGTTTTCTGTCGTTGTTGTAGACAATCACCAACAATTTAGATAGTTCAGTAGCGTGCGCTTGTTTTTCCATCCAAATTCGGTAAGCCTCGGAAAATGCTAAATGCATTATGCATTATTCTAGCTTCTATCGGAAGCTAGAGAAACATGGGTCACAACGAACTTCGCAAAGACTACCTTCTCGACCGATGGGTTGTCATCGCAACTGAACGTGCTAGAAGACCAACCGACTTCGCAAAACAAAGAGAAAAGCAACCATCATCGACCGCAACCTGCCCAATGTGCCCCGGAAACGAGCACATGACTCCCGCCGCTGTTCTGGCTTACCTGAAATCCGGTAAAGGCATCCGAAAAACACACGACACAGAAAAAAACCGACACAAAAACTGGCTCGTTCGCTGCATACCAAACCTCTACCCAGCCTTCTCCCCGCCAAAAGAAAAGCTCTCGCAAAAACAGATAATGAAAACCGACGACCTAGCCCTGGCCATCGGCCACCACGAAGTAATAGTCGAAACCCCAAACCACGAAGCGCATCCAGCGAACGCAAAAATCCCGCAACTAACGCTCGCAATAAACGCCTACATCGACCGACTTCGCACCTTATCCAGAAAACCCTACGTGAAGTATGTCTCAGTATTCCGCAACCACGGCCGAGAAGCCGGAGCCTCGCTTTCGCATCCGCACAGCCAAATAATAGCTACACCTTTTCTCCCCAAAACCATCAAAGAAGAAATGGAAACGTGCAAAAAACATTGGAAACAACACAAACAGTGCATATTCTGTGAAATCCTCCGAAAAGAGTTGGACGGACCAAGACTGATCTATGAAAACAGAAAATTTGCGGCCTTCGCACCTTACGCAAGCATAAACCCCATGGAATTCTGGATCATGCCCAAGCAACATCAGGGCACGTTGCTAGACATGGCGGAGAACGAAACCAAGATTCTCGCACAAACTCTCCACACATGCCTGAAAGCTTTGAGTGATCTTGTGAACGATCCGCCATACAACTATGGCTTTCATGTAGCCATGAATCGGGACACATGCAAACATTACCACTGGCAACTAGAAGTCTACCCAACGCTTGCCATATGGGCTGGATTCGAAAAAAGCACAGGCATATACATAAACACTATTCCGCCTGAAACCGCAGCCGAGAGCCTCAGAAAAGCAATCTCACCCTAAAACTTCTTTCTCATGCTTCGGCCTATTTTGCACAACGTCCTCAACGTAGGCCCTCAAGGGTTCTGCCACGCTCCAAGCCTGAGCGATACATCCTCTAGGCTTGTGCGGTGGTTCCCCGTCAAAAACTTCACTTATGCTACCTAGACCAGCCTCAAAAACCTGTTTTGAGAGCAACGGCGAAATCAAATTCAACGCGCACTCACGTCTAAACTCTGTATAGCCTTTGGCCTTCAAAAACGCGGTAATAAAGGGGCCGAACAGCCAAGGCCAAACCGTGCCATTATGATAAGCCCTGTCACGGCTACTCCTGTCTCCTGCGCAGATGCCAATGTAACACGAATCACCTCTCGCAAGGGTGCGCAGGCCATAAGGCGTCAAAAGCTCCTGATGAACCACGTCCACCACGCGCTCAGCCTTAATCCCATCGAGCATGCCAAAATCCAAGGCCGCCGCAATAACCTGATTAGGTCGAAGCGAACCATCCTTTCCATGCTCGCTCACAACATCAAATAAACAAGCTTTGTCCTCATTCCAAAACTTCTCAACGAAACTCCGCCTAACCCGTTCAGCCAACTGACCAAACCTTTCCGCCTCAACCTTCTCTCTGAATCGACCAGCCAGCAATTCTATTGTCTTCAAAGCATTAAACCACAAAGCCTGAACTTCAACAGCTTTTCCCGCTCTAGGTGTAACCGGGTCGCCATTGATCGCTACATCCATCCAAGTTAACTGTGGTCCGTGCGCAAGCAAACCATCATCATCCATATGAATGTTGAAAAAAGTTCCCCTCACATGCGAGTTAACAATCTCCTTCAATGTTTCCCAGAGCTGTTCTTTGATAAAACTGAAATCACCCGTATACTTCGCATACTGCAAAACCGAATTCACAAACCACAAACTCGCATCAACCGTATTGTACGCCGGTTCTCCGCCTCTGTCCGGAATGTAGTTGGGAATTAATCCGCTGCGGCAGTACGGTTTGAAGCCCAGAAAAACCTGCCGAGCATCCTCAAACCGGTCTGTTACAAGCAGCAAACCTGATAGCGAAACAAACGTGTCCCTACCCCAACTCTCAAACCAATGATAGCCCGCAATCACCGACTTTCGCTCATCCAATCTCCTGACAACAAAAGAGTTCGTAGCTAACGCAAGCAAACTCGTCCAATCAGAAACCTGAACCTCTGAATGCAACGAATAGAATTTATCCAGAAAGCCGTTGCGCCTCTTAACTTCATCTTCGTACAGGCCATCAACATCATACATCGTAGCCGGCATATCTGTCATAACCTTCCGGGCATCCCTCTCGCTCTCGCTGGCAACCGCAATTACCGCAAATGTCTCGCTCTTGTTCGCCTTCACATCCGATTCAAAAAAACCCAGTTGATAACAATCATCAAAACAGCTCTCGCCACGGAAGCTTTCTTCACGGTAGAATATTCTCTCAACCCACTTTCGATCAGTCTGGAAAACGCCGCCAGTCGCATTCAACAAAAGCGCGGACGGGGGAGTGCTGAAACTCACGCTCACTTCCTTGCCCGTCTGCTTCTGATTAACCTCCGCGGACGTTCTCCACCTGTCCGTCACGGAGTGGAAATGCCTCCAATTCGCTAATGGAAAGACTCTGAGCTTGACACCGAAGGCATTCTTATTCAAAACTCTGTAAACAGTCACAACCGCATTCTTTTCATGAGGCATGAAAATCGTCTTGCGAACTTCCACATTCTGAACTGCGTAGACATATTTAGGAAAGGGAGCAAGCGAAAACTCCTTCAAAAAGCTGTAGCCTTGCGGGAAAATTCCGCTTTGATACTCGTTCGATCCAAGCGGATAAGTATCGCTCCCAACGCAAAGTTCTTCATCAAGCTTCACCAAACAGACTCTACGGTCGCCAGGCTGATGTAAAGCAGCAACAAGCAGCCCATGATATTTTCTCGTGTTAATGCCCAAAACCGTGGAAGAAGCATAACCGCCCAAACCATTAGTGATGATCCACTCTTTCTGAATGATTTCGCCAAACCTCGAAAGAGCATCTTTACCGAAGTTTATTGTCGGCGTTTCCATTTAGGGCATCAGCTTCGCAATGTTCTTTTCTCGGGGCATGCCAAAAAAGTTTGCGACTGGATTGCATTTAGTTCTGAAAAGCAGTAGATGCGGCTTCTTTAGCTTATACTCCGTCAAAGTCTCAGCATAGCCCATGCCCTTCGCAAAAACCATGTCCACGCTGTTGTAAGCTTCAAGAAACTCGGGTGAAACCTCCTTCATTGCCAAACCAACCGCGTCTGTTCCTGTCGTAATCACTTTATCCGCAATTTTACACATGCCGGAAGCCTCAGCATC
>Ga0315277_10010246_pt1 | contig 11894 bp, 11 predicted proteins | sample YL17G05_15_MG_FD_203695 | JGI IMG/M metagenome (GOLD analysis project Ga0315277, IMG submission 203695) | Sediment microbial communities from Yellowstone Lake, YNP, Wyoming, USA - YL17G05_15 | ecosystem: Environmental > Aquatic > Freshwater > Lake > Sediment | place: USA: Wyoming | collected...
GCCCATGATCACGAACGACACGCCGTTCTCACGCGCATGCTCGAGAATCTCACTCGTTGGCGAGCCATAAGTCAGCGCGATTCGCACGTCCGTAGCTCCTGTGTTCTCGAGTTGGTCCTTCAGCCTTTCCATACGCGCGGTGTCCGTGGCGTTGAATTCCTCAAGACGGTGGGCGAGATGCTTGCCGATCTTAGTCTCATCCTGAACGTGCAGAACTGTAACGCGTTTAGCCCCGCATTCGACGACCTTCTCCACGTACGCAAACGCCCGTTCCGCGTTGTCGGAAAAATCAGTGGGGAACAGGACGTGTTCCAGGGGGTCGCACGTCGCTTCCTCGCAGACCACTCTGCCTTCGTCTTCCCGAGTTTTCAAACGCAATAGCAGGACGGGTTTAGTGGCAGTGTGTATAACGGCGTTGGCTACGCCGCCCAAGAATGCCTCGCCAAGCATGGTGTACCCGAAGGAGCCGAGGACTATTAGGGAGCAATCCTTCTCAGCCGCGATTCGATTGATCTCGATGTGGGGGAGACCCAGCACTACCTCAATACTCGTCTGGAAACCCTGGCTCTCCAGGAAGCTTCGCTGCTTCTCGATGGAAGGCTTGATAAGCTCCTTCAGTCTGTTGGCGAGCGTCCCCACATCGCGGATATTTAGGCAGTGGACCAGAATCGCTTCGCGGGTTCCTAAGAGCCGCAGGTTGCCGAGGGCACAAATAACCCGCTCGGACGCTTCCGAAAAGTCTGTAGCAACCAGAATCCGTGAGAACATGTGCGATTCTCCTTTTATTCTAACTTTGTCTCTGCAACAAACCATCCCCTGCTTCGCACGCAGATCTTCACCAGCATCAACATGACAGGAACTTCTATTAAAACGCCAACAACGGTAGCGAGCGCTGCGCCCGACGACAGACCAAAGAGCAACGTCGCCGTTGCGATAGCCACTTCAAAATGGTTCGACGCACCGATCATCGCTGATGGAGCCGCATCCTCATACGTCAGTTTGAGCGCTTTTGCCAGCCCATACGTTATCCAGAAGATCAAGTTTGTCTGAATGAACAGCGGGATGGCGATCCAGAGTATCGTGAGCGGTTTTGTGAGAATGATCTCCCCTTTGAACGAGAACAGAAGCACTAACGTTATCAAGAGAGCACAGATAGACACCGGCGTCAGAAGATGGAGAAACCTCTCTATGAACCAGTCCACACCTTTCGCTCGGATGATCCATTTCCGCGATAAATATCCCGCGACGAGAGGTAGCGCCACATAAATGGCGATCGAGAGAAGCAACGCTTGCCACGGTACAGGCAACCTGCCGACGCCAAGTAGGAACCCACCGAGCGGACCGTACAGGACGAGCATGCTGAGCGAGTTGATCGCGACCATGACGAGCGTATGACCATCGTTACCTCGCGCAAGGTAGCCCCAGACAAGCACCATCGCCGTACAGGGAGCGATACCCAGCAAGATACATCCCGCAAGATAGCTCCGCCAAAGCGGTATCTCGAGCATCTTCCGCCCTTCGTGCATCACGACGGTCCCTGCGCCTTGCACTGCGCCTACTGCCCAATCGGCTCCCGGCGGTAACTTGACATAGTCCACTGCTTCGGGACCGATCAACTTCAGGAACAGCACCCCAAGAAAAAAGGTGGCGATCGCATACATCGTGAACGGTTTGATCGCCCAGTTTGCGAACAGAGTCAACACGACAGGTTTCGGCGTTTTCCCTGCGCTCACGACTTCAGCGAAATCTATCTTCACCATGATCGGATACATCATGAAAAACAGACATATCGCGATCGGAATGGATACAACAGGCGCTTCACCGACGTAAATCGCCAGCCCATCGAGAAACATCGCAACGCGTGGCGCTAAACGTCCAAGCAGAATGCCCGCACCGATGCACACAATCACCCACACGGTCAGATACTTCTCGAAAATGGTTAACCCTCGTTCGGTCGTCTCTTGTGCCATACTGATCTGTCTCCTTTCAATCTCACGCATTTTCCCCACCTCAAGACCCATTCTGCTTCAGCAATTCGTCTCCTCTCAGGTCTTGCCAGAAACGCTCGCTCCATCGAGTGTTGCTTGCGTTCGAGCAAGAAGACTTCTCGTGACGATGTTCTCCATGGGAAACGGGGGATTCTTGCGAAGCCCCGTCTCGATATCTTGCTGTGTAATCACAACGCCCTCCAATTTCAGGAGAACAGCGTGCGGCAGTTGCCCGAGTTTTGCGAACGTGAGGCCACCCGAAACGAGCCCGGGATGAACCGCTGCGAGCGTCTGCCGGTCCTCACACCCGGAAGTGCCGATGACGCCGGATACCGCCATCGCCACTGACAAGACAGCAGTGTGCATGCTATTCATTCGCACTGGCATTGTCTTCCTCGAATTGGATCCCCAACTGAGTCCACGCGCCGAGAATATCCTCCTTTGAGAGCAGCCCTTCATGGCGGTACAGCTCCTTGCCGGACGCGTCGAAGAAAATCTGCGTCGGAATGACCTGAATTCGGTATTTCTTTTCCGCATCAGGGTTCTCCCACACGTCAATAAACTCGACCTGCATTTTCCCAGCGTACGCTTTCCTCAGCTCCTCCAGGATGGGTGCCATCATCTTGCAGGGGATACATTTGCTCGCTCCAAGATCAACGAGCCGAGGAAGCCCCCGTTCCCGGACATGCGCTTCAGGTAGCACGCCGGACGGCACGTTTGCCTGCCTCTCTCGAACCGCGTGCGGCTGCTGCACTCGTCGGACTCGACCGACGAGCTCGCACGCGCATCGAGGTATCCGAGATATCTCGCGGACGGTGTATGCCGCCGCTCCGGCAACGATCGCTATAATGGCGACAATGATCGCCACGGTCCCGGCGAACGAACGCCGCGGTTTGACGTCTTCTGATCTAGATTCATGGCTCATATGCGACCTCCTCGGCAGACGTGTCAGCACCCGCTGTACAAGTAGCACGGCAGCGACACACACAATTGCCAGCCACACCTCTTCATTCTGTGAACAGTTACACATAAGGAAACCGCGTTACGCCGGAGCAGACGGCAACAGCACCCGTTCGAGCCTGAGGCACAAAAGAGCGCTGTCTGCCGGAAACGGCGACGTTCTTTCGCAACCGCTCTTTTCAAGTCTCTTCATCTTCTACTCGTTCACCCTCAATACGCGGGAAGATTACCACAACGCTCTATCGCTCGTTGCTGATCTGCCCAAGACGGCTGAGAAGCTGCCTACGCTCTTCATCGTAGTCTGCCGATGACAGCGCCGGACAATCATCAGGTCCGGCTTCTCCCATAGCGACCGCCGTGGCGAACGCCATGCACGTTTGCCTGCCGCATTCGCCGCAGTTGGTACGCGGGAGAAGCCTGAACACGTCAAGCGCTCTGATCTCACCAAGACTATCATAGCAGGGTTCCATCTGGCCGCGCCGCTCATGTACAGATTCGATGGTTTCCAGCAACAATTCGATCAGCCGGTTCGCTTCGTCTTCGTCGGCAAGCTTGCCTATAGCGATCTTCCGCGGATGGAGCGTCAGCGCCTTGCCATCGTACCGCACTCGCAGGAAAGGAACCTCCGGGGCGTATGTCCCCGGACCAAACTGGGCGTTAAGGTAAGGCAAAAGCTCTGTGAGATCGCCATCGAACTCGACAATAGCCGTTATCGTCTGCTCGAATGGGTTACATAGAGGACGTCCAAACCGGATACGAATGTTTTCCATGACCAGGGCCGTTTTCTCCTAGGTTTGACCTCTTTTGTCCGCAATACTCAACCGAGTTTGCCGGTATCTTTTAGTGCCTTCTTCACTTTCGCCCAGACTTTCTCGCGTTTGTACACTTCGCGCAACTGGCTCAACGACGGAAACGTTATCGCCTCGCCAAGGCACAGGTTCATGCAGGTGGTGCATCCGGGAATACACTCGTTCGGGCGCACAACCTTCGGTTTTCCATCGTGCCACTCGTATACCCCTCTTCCACAATTCATGCACATCCCGCACGAGACGCATTTTTCCGGATCAATGGTCGGATACCACTTCACGGATTCTCTGGGTACTCCAACAAGCCACAGCATCCCATTCACCTCCTGGTTCTGCCTCTTGCGTCCTTACGCGCGTCATTGCTTTGTCCCATCGGCATGCGGGCCGGACTGCGCTGCTTTTCCGCGGCTTTAAGTCGCGCCAAAATGTTTCCCGCGGTGGCAAGAGCAATAGCATGCGCTGTCCGAGCAGTTCTCAGCAACGTGCATTTTCTCCGGAGACAGTGGGCTCCTGGTTTCTTTCGACCAATGTTCGATACGGCGCCTTCGTCCGCGATCGCGGGATCGCCTTCTTTGAAAGCGAATCGAGAACCTGAACTAGAGGCTCCAACATGGCGCCGGGAAATCCGAGCACCGTCTCGTTTGGAGCCAGGTCTGTAGCTTCGCGGCAGCCATAGCAACCGAGGGAGAAGTTGAGCCGCTGTTCTTTGAACGGAATCACCGTGGCGTCCACGCACGTCGCTTGAAGCACAGCGGTGTTTGCGTGCCTCCGCGCGCCTCTCGCCAGATTCAAATCTGCCAGCACGAGCCACATCAAACGTTCCGGTTCACCCTCGATGACCACAACCTCAGGAAGCCGCGGCGCCTTTTCGAGGGGCGAGAGCGCAAGGCAGTTAACCGTCCCCGAACTCAACTGCGGCATCTGGTCAAACATTGTCCTGCCGGTCTCGGCATTCTCAACGATTCCGAAGCCGACAAGCCCCTCCCCGCTTGCCAGACCGTGCGGGAGCGGGCGGAAGCCGAAAGCCGCTGCTGCCGCTGGACACGACAGGTCATCCTTATCCAAAAGGATTGCGGCGCCACGGCGCGCCTTCATCACCGCCTGGCAGTAACGATGGCGCGTCACTCGTTCCCAGCCGTTAAACGGTTCAATCGACCGGTTCTCCAGGAGAAACACACCCACCGGGTCACTCTCCACACAAATGATCTCCTTGAGTCGCGTAGAAAGGTAATCGAAACGGCTCATCCGATATCCTCCGTCTTTCGGTGCTCATCGGGCGGACCGGCAGGACGGAATAGGTCTCCTTTGTCGAGTTCAAACACCGGTTTGCAGTGCGGTCTGAGAGCTCTATCCACCTTGCGTTTCACCACATCGCGCACAAACCGTTGTGCGGAATCAGCATCATTATCCAACACGATCTGTTCCACCGTTTGTATTTCTCTTTCATCCAACGTGATGACAACGCTACGTTCAGGCATCCTCCACCTCCGGTTCGCCAAAGCTGTTCGCGCTTCCGCCCCTGTCTCACGATCGCAATAGCCAGATCGGTCACGATCATGTGGATGTGTGGCTCACCTCACACATGTTTCATACCCCATTTGAGACAGGCGAGCTGGAAACCGCCAATCCCCGCCATACGCAGGAACGGGCCGGTCCCGCCAGCACCGGGTCTTCTGGCATCCACGTTACGCAGTCTGTCCAACGCTCGCAGTACCCGAACAGTCCATGACAACCCTCAGTTGTCCGCCACTGCAACAGCTTCCCTTATCTCCCATCTTTCTTTACCCCAATGCACGTTACCTCATGATTTGCTCGGAGACGGCCTGTCAGGCTGAGTTCCTCCGTGAACAGATTGCCACGCCAGGATCGCAGTGATTCCATACACGATCGTTACTAAAGCACAATCGAAAACGGTATACGAGAATCTTGTTACTGCCTCGAGTGCATCGAGCCGCACCACCATCAGAGCGCCCGCGCCGATTGCGAGCCCGGTGCTACCGCCGACCCATATTCCAAGCGGCACCCAGAATCGCGTCCGCGTCCGGACATTTCTCCACCACCAGTAGCTCGTCGCTAGACCAGCAATCACCAAGCCCAACCCCAACAGGAAATGCAATCGATCCAGCAATCTGCGCGACGGCAGCATGTAGTCACGAAGTTCCGGCTGGCACGCGAAGTATAACGATCCGAGAACAGCAGCTACCACCGCCAATGTCGGCAGGGTAGCAACTATTGGACGGATCGAGGTTATCTCGAGTCTCCGGATTGCCCGAGCAACAAGGGCCGACCACGCCATCAAGAGGCACAACCCGAGACCAAAATAAAGGGTGGTTTTCACCCACTGTTCGCGAAAGGCACCGAGCAGCGCCGACGCGCGATTTAACCCGAGAACGTTGAACTGGGGCTGGATAACCGGTTGAGCGTCGCGGTCAAATGGCAACTGGAGTGTTGGTGCAAACAACACCGGCGATCGCCGAGAATGGCAGTCGGTGCACCCATTTCTTCCACCCAATGCTGCCCGTGCAGGAAAAACGTCGTGGGAGTACTTATGGACATTGCCGTAGGGGGACGCCTCATAATCGTGCTTCCGGAGCGTCCGGTAGTCCGCACCGGACGTGTACACCCTGTCATCGTATACCCAAACGACTCGTTTGCCGTCGAGAGGGTAACCCGTGTATCTCAGGTAGGCTGTGACGGCGTTGATGAGCGCATCAATCTCCTCGGTCCGGTTCACCTCGATGATGGCGTCGCCGTTATCGTCGGTGATCGTGCTGAGTTCGCTCCATCGTGCCGGGTCTTTCAGATGTTGCGACCACATCGTGTATATGTCACCCATTTTCGGCTGCATTAGCCCTGGTTTTCCCTCGACTTCTATGCCGGGCCAAGCGGTGTGAACTCGGTTCACCGGATATATCTTCCCTTTGTATCGGGCTAGAACCGGTCGGTACGGGTCGGTTGGTTTATCGTCGTATCCCATCATCTCCAACTCCCCGTAATGGTTCCAGTACGTCGCATCGGGACCGTAGAAAGTCCAGAGATGTTTGCCAGGGGTCGGTATCCTCGCACCCGGGTTGAACACATCGCTTGCCTGAACCTGAGCCGCCCTAACTGCGCGTTCAGGAATATGGCAGGTCTGACAAGCGATTTTTTCCAGATGCAGCGGTGGCAGCCAATCGTGCCGCGCCACAGGCGCGTTAAGATAGCCGGTCAGATGACAGTACGTACAATCTCGGTGGGTGTTGTCGAGATCGTCCCTCACGAACCCGCCGGGATCGTCGCCCTTGCCCAACTGGTGCACCTCTTTCCCTTTGATCCGTACATCATCGGCGTGGCTCCCGCTAGGATGGCAATCCACGCATTTTAGCCCGGCTGCAAGATGGACATCTGTACGTGCGCGAAAGTTCGCGCCGCGTTTTTTCCACCCCGGTTTCGCATGACATGCAAGACAGGCGTCGTTGCGAGGTTCGCGGACAATGTGCGGCGATACAGTTCCGCTCGGATCAAACTGCGCGACATCGTAGGTGACGATTGGATTCTCCCCTTCCCTTACGGAGCCACGCACTGTGCCGAACCGTGCGCCATCAGTTGCCGCCCACCGGAAGTTCAGCTTGCCCAACTGGTCTTTCCGACGTGAAAAGTCGTACTCCGGCATATGACATATCATACAGTCAGCCTCAAGGACGCCGGTTTCCGACCAGCGCGCCTTGTAGTAATCGCCGTCGAGATTGTTATCGGCGCCCGGCTTGAACCCGCTTGCCGGGTTGCTCATCCACTTGTCGTACCGTTTACCGTCTCTGTCGTGTTCCATGGGACCACCGCCCGGATGGCACTCCCCACATCCCGCCGTTATGAAGGTGAAGGAAGTCATGTCCATGGTACGATCGGTGGTATTATGCTTCGGCGAAAGATACTGGTACAGGGGCGCGGGTGAACACCACGCGCCGCCGTAATTCCCCGGCGTAGATACCCACTGGCATCGTTCACCAAGCTCGGCAGGTGGTGGCTCGTCCGCACCCTGCTGAAAATGGTATCCCTCAGTAATCTTGTTGTAATCGTGACATTTCCCGCACGTCTGTTTTGGTGAGTAGGGTCTATCGGCATTGATACCGTGCACGGGGTCTATCAGGTTACCGTCCTCGTCGTACAAGTTGAACGGCGGACACACACCCAAACCAGCCCGGTTTTCCTGTGTTTTGCTCGCGACCGATGCCGGTCCTTCTGCAAGCGCGGCGTTCGGTAACAGTATGGCAGCGGAGAATTGTGCTGCGATCAGTATGGCTGTCAAACGCGTGCTTAACCGGTCAAACATTCTCATTGAGCTTCCCGCATGCCGCCCGCAAGAGGCGTCGCACATGAGACACCTGCTCTATACCCGCACCAGAAGAATCCAGACCCTGCTTCCCGCGCTGCGTCGCGGCGCAGCCGACAAGGCATGCGAGTATGATGCCACTATATACCACTGTCAAGACCGCACGTTTCCGCTTCTGCATTCTTCTCTCTCCTTCTGTTAACATTACTAGGTGAACCACAGGAGTTTAAATGTCGTCCGAACCCCAAAAAACTGCCGCGACGAATGCGCCGCCTTCAGAAAATAACTATCTCTCCCTCCATCCTCCTCTCCTGCTCTCAAGAATTAGGTACACCGACGGCATAACAAAGAGCGCCACGAATATTTCAAAAACCAGCCCACCTATTGCCGCAACAGCCATCGGCTGAAGCAAGTCTCCACCTTCTCCGAGATTCAGAGCCAATGGCACGAATCCAGCGATTGTCGTCACGGTGGTCATTACGCGCGGACGAAACCTGACTTTCGCAGCCGTTAGGGTGGTGTCGAGCGGCGAGCCAGCACGTTGCTCGCGCAATTCTTCAGCAAAGGTCAACAGAAGGACTCCATCGTTAACGTGCGCGGCAACGACTATGAGCAGACCGATAGCAACCGTAGCCCCGATCGCTAGTCCGCCTGCGTAAAGCCCGTACACCATACCTGCCAGACAGAACGGCAGACAACCGAGGATCACAAGGGGCAACTTCAAACTTTCAAACTGCACCGCGAGGACAACGAACGCAAAGAAGACCGCAAAAATCAGCACCAAACCCGCGGTCCGCCTCATGTCCGCCATCATCTGTGCCTGCCCACCCATCTCGAAATAAACGCCAGCGGGTTGGTCGAGAGTCAGTACCGCTTGCTGCGCACGTCGGATCGCTTCACCAACGCTTATCCCCGCCGAGTCGGCTCGCACGATGACCTCTTTTGCCTGGTCTTCTCGAACGATCTCGACGGGTCCAACAGCTTGTCGCACCTCGGCGATTTCGCGAAGGTAGAACTGTTTGCCCTCATCGTTCTGGAGCACAAGCTGTTCAAGGTCGCGTTTTCCCGTAATCCTCGTCTCCGGTACCATTACCCTGATATTGTAATACTCTGAACCATCCCTGTACTGCGTGCTCACCTCTCCGTGAACAAGCGAACGTAACGTTTCGGCGACCTCTCGAACGGGAATCCCGACTGCCGATGCCCGTGCCCTATCCACATAGACCCGGTATTCGGGTTTCGTCATATCCATCGAGATGCCGACACCGGTCAACCCGTCGGTCGCAGCTAACTTCCCAGCAACTTTCTTGGCAAACTCAAATATTGAGATCAAATCCGTACCTTTTATCTTGACCTCGACTTGCTGTTCGCCGATCTGACGAATCCCCTTGATCTTCATGTGCATGACCGCAATCTTACCACCGGAGACCGGGATTTTCGATACCAGAGGTCTGATCTTGTTGATGTACTGGTCGGTGCTGACCCGCCGTTTGGACTTAGGAACAAGCTGAATATCCACTTCGCCTTCATGAGCAATTTCGTATGTGTACAGTCCCCACACCTTGCCTCCTGCGAGTGTAAAATAACTCTCGACGTCGCGGTCGCCTGCAATCGTGTTCTCAATCTCTCGCAAAATGCGGTCCATCTCTCCGATCGCCGTTCCCGCTGGCATCCTCACTTTAACCATCACACGCCCATCGTCGAGTTCTGGGAAAAATTCCGACCCGACCTGTCTCGCTACCAGAAAGCCCACAGCAAGCAAGCACACGGCAAGAAATACGCACACCCACCGAAGCTTCAGCACTATCCGAAGAGCTCGTCCGTACCCCTCCGCCAGGCGCGCGTTGAGCGCCCCGAGCGCCTGTCCAACCCCTGAACCTCGCGGTTGCTTCGCACCCTTTCGCAGCACTCGATCCGTGAGAAGTGGAGTGATTGTGAGGGCAATCACGAGAGACAGAACCACAATGCCGGCAATCGCCATGACCAATTCCCTGAACAAAAGGGAAACCAGCCCGGGCACAAGGAGAAATGGCAAGAACAAGGCAAGATAGGATAACGTCGCCGCGAAAAGCGCCGACCCTATCTCATCCATCGCGCGCAGACTGGAGTTCGCCTCGCCTTGCCGGTACAGCCGCGTAATGTTCTCCACTGCAACGATAGAGTTATCGAGGATGACGCCCATCGCAACCACAAGTCCTCCCAACGAGAACACGTTAAGCGAGAAGTTCGCTACCTTCATCACCAAGAAGTTTGCGACGAACGTCAGCGGCAATGCGATGATCATCACCACGGTCTGACGCCAGTGCCCCAGAAAGACATATGTTATTACGATGACCAGAATCGCCGCCACGACAACAGAGTTTATGACGCTGTTGATTGCCGCCATGACGTAATCGCCCTGGTTTTCGACGACGCCAAACTCTATATCCGCAGGTAGCTGCCCCCTCAATCCTTCGAGTCTCGCCTTCACGAGGCGGGCGACCTCAACGGTATTTGCCTCGGCTTGTTTTAGGATGCTGAGCTTGACACAGTTCTCCCCGTTGAACCGTGTCAGCACTCGTGCTTCTTCGTGGGAGTCCTCCACGGTAGCGACGTCCCTGAGGTAGACAAGTCTGTGTGAATCTCGTGCGACGACTACGTTGCGCATTTCGTCAAGAGACTCAAACTCACCCATCGTTCGGGCTATTATCTCGCGCGTCTCAACCGTCACCCTGCCGGCAAACATCTCTTTGTTTTCTTCGTAGAGAATCTTTGCAATTTGGGCGGGGCTAAGACCGAACGCGCGTAGCCGGTCGGGATCGAGGTGCACCCGTATTTCTCGCTTAAGACCTCCAACGATTTCGAGTCCGGCTGTCCCCGGCACCGTGACAATTCTGTCTTGGAGCCAGTTGTCGCACCAATCCCGAAGCCAAACGAGGTCCCGGGACCTTGATGAAACAGTTACCTCCATCACCGGAAGCTGTGACGGGTCCGCCTTGACAATGACAGGTGGATCCATGTCCGGGGGTAGCTGTCTCCCCACGCGACCCATCGCGGTAATCACGTCTTGATATGCCTCCTCGACGTCCACACCGTACTGAAAGTTCACGAGTAACGTGTACATGCCTTCGATGCTGCTCGACTCGAGGTAATCGAGGTTGTCAACGGTCGCGAGGACGCGCTCGATGGGGTCAGCAATGTTTGTGTCAATCTCGTCCGGTGTGGCACCGCGCCACCAGATGTGGATTTTGATCATTGGATATATGATCTCAGGCAGGTAGTCCACATCCAGTTGGACGAGACTGAACAGGCCGACCACAAAAACCGATACCGCCAACACCGCGGTGCCGATCGGTCGGCTCAACGCGATTTCGGTTATCTTCATTGTCCAGCCGATTTCTCTCTTTGCGGGGACGCCTCGCTCGGTCGCGAGCTCCCAGGCACCTTCACCGCCGCGCCGTCTTTAAGCCGCTCATGTCCTGCGATAATTACCTTGTCACCGCGGGCAATCCCCTCAAGCACGTGCACCTTACCCTGATACTCCCTTCCTGTCTTTACACTCCGGGCGTGAGCTTTACCGTCCTCGACAACGAATACGGTCTCCGCGCCCGTCGGTGTCGTCAAGATGCCGCTCGCCGGGATTATGATGGCACCACGAATCACATTCAGGATTACGTGGGCGCGCGCGAACATGCCGGGTGAAAGTTCCACCTCGTCCCGACTCTTGACTTTAGCTTCTGCGGTGCGGGTACGTGTGCCTGCGTCCAATTGAGGATAAACACGCGTTATCTTTGCATTTAGAGACTTCCCCGGATAAGCGTCGAAGTTTAGTATAACATCCTGACCATTTCG
>Ga0315277_10010247_pt1 | contig 11889 bp, 10 predicted proteins | sample YL17G05_15_MG_FD_203695 | JGI IMG/M metagenome (GOLD analysis project Ga0315277, IMG submission 203695) | Sediment microbial communities from Yellowstone Lake, YNP, Wyoming, USA - YL17G05_15 | ecosystem: Environmental > Aquatic > Freshwater > Lake > Sediment | place: USA: Wyoming | collected...
TTTCTGTGAAGGGGGGGCATCGGTAAGGGGGGCAGAAGAGGAGGAGAAGAGGAGGAGGAGTTGAAAAACGAGAGTTTGGTGAGGAAAAAGAAAGAAAGAAAGAAAGAAAGAAAGAAAGAAAGAAAGAAAGAAAGAAAGAAAGAAAGAAAGAAAGAGGGCTCCGGCTACGACGAGGCTCTTTTTTTTTTCCGTCGAAAGAGACAGAAAGAAAGGCTGCCGCCTTGCTTTTTTCCCCTTCTTTTTCTTTCCTCCCTGGACAGTGCCATCGACGCTCTCCCAATATAGAAAATATCGATATCGTTATCCGAAAGGGGAGCATGCGCGCGCGTGAATCCGAAAAATGCGGACACACCGGGAAGGGCGTTGCCATCGAGAAAAACTTGCGGCGGCGGCTCTAGCGGCTAGCTTTTTGGCGTTGCGTCGACGCACGAAAAAAAAAAAAAAAAAAAAGCAGCGCCGCCGCTCACGCCGCCGAATTTTTACTAGAATTCCAAAGTAAAGCTTTCGAATCCCGCTTACAAGCCCGGCTATTCGCTCGTATTTCCGTCAAGATCCGCCGGGGAAAAAAGAGGATACGGGGGAAACGAGATTCGATCTGATTTGTTTTTTCAACAAAAACTCCTCGCTTCTTCATTGCGCGCGCAATCGCACTCTCGCCGCTTTCCACCCTCGAGTGCAATGTAGTGCTAAGTTCCGAGATCAATCGCGATTGTTTGAAAGTCATTTCAACATCGACAATGCGAAGCGAAAAACAAAACTCGAAACCCCTACCTTTTGAAGGAAAAAAAAGAAAAGGAAAAAAGTGTGATAAAAAAAAAAAAAGGCAGAGCGTTTTTGCACCTCAAACTCTTGCTTTCTTTGCTTTGCTTTGCTTTTCCTTTCTTGCTTTGCTTTCTTCTTCTTCTTCTTCGGAGCCAAGGCGATCACAGGCAGGGGGGACCGGCCGCGTTGGTGAGGCCGGGAGGTCCCCGCCGCGCTCTTCCGCGTGCCTGGCCACGAGCCTCTTCGCCAGCTCATAGAGCTCCGGCCTGTTGACCAGCCTCCGCCGCATCTCCACGCCGGCCTCGCCTCCTCCCCCTCCTCCGCTCCTCCCCGTTCTCGCGGCGGCGGCGGCGGCGGCGGCGGCTCCGGGGGCAGCGCCGTCGAAGCCCCCCTCCCTGCCCTCCCCGGGAGAGAACCAAGACGCCATCACGGCGTCGATCCCCCGCTTGATCGACGGCGCAAGCACGCGCAGCACCCACGCGACGAGGAACGACGGGACGAAGGGCAGCCGCGGGTCGAGCGTGACCAGCAGGATCCCCCGCGTCCTCTCCGCGCCGGTGGCGGGGCAGGGGCGGATCGGCGCGAGCACGATGCAGGACCCGGGGAGGACCAGGACGCGGTGCCTCCTGGCCGCCGCCGCAGGGAGGTCGAGCGATACGGGGTCCCTGTCGCTGCGGTCGTCTCCCGCACCCGCCGCCTTCTCGCGCGGCCAGCTCTCCAGGCAGACGACGGCCCCCCTCGCGCTCGAGTCGTAGCCGTCGTGGCCGCGCACCCGCACGCACGAGTCCATCTGCGGGAACGGCCTCGGGCTCCACTGCGACGCATAGTAAAAGGAGCAAAAGGCGGCGGTGCGGGCGACGACCGCGGCGTCGACGACAAACCTGTTCCACCTCGGCGCCAGGTCGATCTCGGAGCAGAGCGCCAAGAGGTGCTCGAGCGGCGCCAGGATCGTCGCCTCGAAGCGCACCGTGTGCTCGCTCGTCCCCTTGATGTGGCGGTACCGCACGCGCAGCGTGTCCTCGTCGGCGGCGGTGACGAAGCCGGGGGCGTCTCCGCGGGCGTCCTCGTCGAAGTTGGCCAGGGCGACGCGGAGCTCGGCCGCGCGGTCCAGCGCCACCGCGACGTCGATGCCCAAAGGGTTGAAGTTTTGTCCTTCGGAAGAAGAAGAAGAAGAAGAAGAAGAGGAAAAAGGAGAGAGTTTGGCGCACTCCTCGGCGAGCTTCTCGGGACTGATGCCCTCGCGGGCGCAGAGAGAAAGGATCGCGGCCTCGGTGTCGAACGTCCTCGCCTCTGCCGCGGCCGCGGCGGCTTCCCTGAGGAGGGGCTCGTGTCGCCGGAGCCAGAGCGCGACGGGCAGGGTGAGGTCGTCGCTCCCTCCTTCTTCTTCTCCCGCCGCCGCATCCGCCACTCTTGCTTTCTCTGTCGAAGGCAATGGCGGCGGCGGCGGCGTTGGACCCGAGGAGGGCGGGCGCGGCCTCCTCCGGCCCCTCCGGTCGGCGGGGGGGGTCGCCGGGAGAGCGGCGGCGGCGGCGGCGGCGGCGGCGGCCGCCGGGGCGTCTCCTCTGCCGCCGGCCGCTCCGGCCAGCGCCTCGACCGCGGCGAGCAGGACCGCGTGGTCCTCCTCCCAGAGCCTCTCGATCTCCGCGGAAGAGAGAGAGGAGGAGGCGGGAGAGGAGGAGGGGGGGGGAGCGGCTGCTGCTGCTCGCGCGTGCTGCTGCCTGCGGGCGACCGAGGCCTGGAGTCGAGTGAGGGAGGCGTTGACGGTCGATTTCGAGGGCGGCGAGGAGGTCGGGGCCGTCGTCGAAGGGATTTCGAGGTTCGATTGCGAGCTCCGTTTCCCTTTCCTGTCCTTCGAGGCCGCTGCCGACGCTCCAGGGGAGGCTTGTCCTCTGTCGGAAGAGCCTGCGGGAGTCGAGGGCAGCGACGACGGAGCGGGGGCCGAGGAAGACGAGGGAGCGGCGGGAGGACAGAATGCAGAAACTCCAATGCCGTTTCCGTCGCCCGCCGGCGCCGACGCCGGCGCCTTTGAAGGTGTCGCCGAGCGCCTGCGGGGGAAAAGCGCGCGCGCCATTTCGAGGAAGAGAGAGAAGACGAGGAGTTGTATGCGCGTGACAGGAGAGAGCTCGTCTTGAAGAAGAAAGAAGAAGCGAGAGCGCGGGAGACAGCCGAACAACAGATTCGGAGGGGGGGTGCCGCGTTGCTCGAGGCCTCGAAGGCCGGCTCGAATTTTTGGTTTTTGAGCTTGCGGGTGGGCGCTGCGGCTTGCTTCTCAGCGCTTTTTTTTCTTCAGAAATCGACACAGAAGCAACGAGCGCTCGACTCGTAGTTCCCCCTCTTCTCTCGCTCTGTCATCAGAGCGATGGAGCGCAAGCGCAAAGTGGATCTGGGCGACGACGACCCTTCTCCCGCAGGTGCAGCGGGAACGTCGGGCGGCGGCAGCGACTCGGCGCGGAAGAGGCAGGCCAACGGAGGCGGCGGCGGCGGCGAAAACGGCAATGCTCAGGCGGCGGCGGCCGCCAATGGGAAGCACATGCGCGAGTTCGACGAGAGCGCCACCGTCTCGCCTTACACGGGCAGGGACTACTCGAAGAAGTACTTTGACATCCTCGAGAAGAGGAAAGGTAAGTAAAGCGATGGGAGAAGAAAGAGAGAGGGCGAGAGAGGAGGAAAGAGAGAGACAGAGGGCGAGAGAGGGCGAGAGAGTTTTTTCTTTTTTCCTCATCGACTAGCCAACAACGGGGACAAAAAAGGAACTCAACCTCGTTCAAAACTCCCAACTCTCTCAACCCTTCCAAATCACGACTTAGGCCTCCCCGTCTGGCAGGCCCGCCAGGACTTCCTCTCGGCCCTGAAGTCGTCACAGACCACGATTCTTGTCGGAGAGACAGGATCGGGCAAGACGACGCAGATCGCGCAGTTTGTCGCCGATGCCGGGTTCGCGAGGCCCGCGACGGCGATGGTGGCCGTCACGCAGCCTCGCCGCGTCGCCGCGATGAGCGTGGCCCGCCGCGTCGCCGACGAGATGGACGTGATGCTGGGAGACCAGGTTGGCTATTCCATTCGGTTTGAGGAATGTTCGGGCCCCAAGACAGTCATCAAGTTCATGACCGACGGGATGCTGCTCCGGGAGGCGATGACCGACCCGCTGCTCTCCCGCTACTCGGTGATCATTCTCGACGAGGCCCACGAGCGCACCCTGGCCACCGACGTGCTGTTCGGGCTGCTCAAGGGCGTTCTGAGCAGGAGGGAGGAGCTGAAGATGGTGGTCATGTCCGCGACGCTCGAGGCGGAGAAGTTCCAGGTGAGGTAGTTTTTTCTTTTCGGTTTTTTTTTCGGACTTATTCTTCTCATCTTTCTATCTCCCCGTCATTTTTCTCACCTTTCTTTCCCCTCCTCCCTCCCGCCACCCAGGGATACTTCGAGGACGCGCCCCTGATGCGGGTCCCGGGGCGCCTCCACCCCGTCGAGGTCTTCTACACCCAGAAGCCCGAGCCCGACTACGTCGAGGCGTCGGTGCGCACCGTCGTCCAGATCCACCAGTGCGAGCCCCCGGGCGACGTCCTGCTGTTCCTGACCGGGGAGGAGGAGATCGAGGACGCTTGCCGCAAGATCCAGAACGAGGTCTCGAAGCAGGGCAGGAACGTGGGGCCCATCGCCGTCTACCCCCTCTACTCCACGCTGCCCCCGGCGCAGCAGCAGCGCATCTTCGACCCGGCGCCCCCGGCCGCGAGGGAGGGGGGCCCCCCCGGGCGCAAGATCATCGTCTCGACCAACATCGCGGAGACGTCCCTGACGATCGATGGCATCGTCTTCGTCGTCGACCCGGGCTTCGTCAAGCAGAAGGTGTACAACCCGCGGTCGCGCGTCGAGAGCCTGCTGGTCTCGCCGATCAGCAGGGCGTCGGCGCACCAGCGCGCGGGGCGTGCTGGGAGGACGCGCCCGGGGAAGTGCTTCAGGCTCTACACGGAGGCCAGCTTCCACGGCGACCTGATCGAGCAGACGTACCCGGAGATCCTGAGGAGTAACCTGGGCAGCGTGGTGCTGCAGCTGAAGAAGCTGGGCGTCGACGACCTGGTGAGGGGTCGTTTTTTCTTTCTTCTTCTTCTTTTGATTTTTACAACCCAACCCTTGTTTTTTTTTCTTAACGTTCGAGACAAAAAAAACTGGGAGAAAGAGAGGAAAAGAAAACTTCCAAGAAGCGCGGTGACGATAAAACCAACATTCCTCGTTCTCAGACTTGATGCGGGGGAGCCAGGGGGGCAAGAGCCCTTCTGGATCACTTCCCCGAAAACATGCGGACGACGTTTCAAATTACCATACCATAGAATCCGAGCGCTTTTTCCAAGTTTTTTTTCTTTTCGACCTCGACCTCGACGTCCTCCTCTTGTTCTTTCTTTCCTTCCTCTCTTTCGCACCCCCCACCCCTACACCCCCACCCCCTCTTCTTCTACTTTTTGGCCGGTGACGAACCATAACACGTTAACATTAACCTTATCTACATTGGACCGACGCCCCCTCGAGGGAGGGAAAAAGAAGCGAAAAAATCGAAAGTTTCGTCTTCCTCCTCCAACAAAAAAACTCGTTGTGGGCGGCTGAGTTGAAGTGACACCCGAGGCCAAGTTTGTTTTCACCCTCTTGCACTCTTTACCCCCCCCCCCTCTCTCTGACATCGACGCCCCGACCCCGAAAATCCTCGTCGACAAAAACTGGAGAGGGAGAGCGAGAGAGGGAGCTGGTCGGGGGTCGAGGTTGAGAAGAGGCAAGAGGGGAGCAAAGCAAGCCGCGAGAGATCGACACTACCATAATTCGTTTTTTCCATTGTCTCTCTTCTTCCTTCCTTTCTCCCCCTCTTCAAAAAAGAAACATCATGGCCGCCCTCGCTCACTCCAGGGCCGCCGCCCGCTGCTCGATGGCCGCCCCGGCGGTCGCATGCTCCTCGCGCTCCGTCGCCGCCGTCGCCTCCTCCTCGCGGTCGGCGTCGTCGGCGACGCCGATCGCCGCCGCTCTTCGCGCGCCGCGTGCCCTCCCGGCCCTGCTCTCCGGCCGCCGCGTCACCACGCCGGCCCGCGCCACGCGCCTGGTCTGTGCCGCCGCCAAAGGCTACAAGGTCGCCCTCCTGGGGGCCGCGGGCGGCATCGGCCAGCCGCTGGCGCTCCTGCTCAAGATGCAGCCCTACATCTCGCAGCTCGCCCTCTACGACATCGCCAACGTCAAGGGCGTCGCCGCCGACCTGTCGCACTGCAACACGGCCGTACAGGTGAGAGAAGAGATGAATGTGGGAGACGCAGCGTCGCGAAAGGGGGGATCATGCGAGGAGAGGAGACGGCGCGCGCGCGCGAGAGAGGAACAGGAAGAGAACGACGACGGCCAATTGCGATGGGGGGAGCGACGATCGGAGGAACGATCTATCTTTCGCCTCCCTCTCTGTCGCTCGATTTCGATCCTTTTTCTCGATGAGAGCGCTTGGTGCTCGATCTGCGCAGTCTCTCAACAAAAGGAGAAAGTGAATTGAAGCTTCCTTCTCCTCCAAAGTGCCCTCTGCAGCAGTCGCACCCATTGAAAAAAAAAGAGACGACGGCCGAAGGCGATGCGCCGTGGGCGCTGCCGAAAAAAAACAAAAACTCAACCCCGACCTCACCTTACCTCCTCTTTCCTTCCTTCCTTCTCTCTCTCTCCCTCCCACACAGGTCTCCGGCCACACTGGCCCCGACGAGCTCGCTGCCGCCCTCTCCGGAGCCGACCTCGTCATTATCCCCGCAGGAGTGCCCCGCAAGCCGGGCATGACCCGCGACGACCTGTTCAACATCAACGCGGGCATCGTGCACGCCCTCGCCGTCGCCGTCGCGGCACATGCGCCCAAGGCCGTGGTCAACATTATTTCCAATCCCGTCAACTCTACTGTGCCGATCGCGGCCGAGGTGCTCAAGGCCGCGGGCGTGTACGACCCGAAGAAACTGCTCGGGGTGACGACGCTCGACGTCGTCCGCGCCAACACGTTCGTGGCGGTGAGATCGTTTTTTTGCCACCTTTTCATTTTCTTCCTCTTCTTTCATTTGTCTTCTTCTTCGCCTCTGCTGCTCCATGTTTCTCTCTTCTTTTACCGCCTTTCTTCTCTTCTCATGTTCTTTCTTTCTCTCTTTCTTTCTCTCTTTCTTTCCTATTTCTCTCAATTCATCGCGAAAAACGAAATCTTAACAGGAGGCCAAGGGCCTCGACGTCGCCGATGTCGACGTGCCCGTCGTCGGCGGCCACGCCGGAACCACGATCCTCCCGCTGCTCTCGCAGGCAACGCCCAAGGTGTCGTTCTCTGAGGCCGACGCGGCCGCCATGACCGAGCGCATCCAGAACGCCGGCACGGAGGTCGTGGAGGCCAAGGCCGGGGCCGGCTCGGCCACGCTGGTGAGAAGGAGCATTTCGTTTTTTTTTCTCTCTCTCTCCACTTTTGTTCTCTTCAAAAACTCACCCCCTTTTCTTATCCTCCCCTCTTACCTGAAAACAACACAAAATCAACTTAAACAGTCCATGGCCTATGCCGCGGCCCGCATGGCCGAGTCCGTCCTCCGCGGCCTCGACGGCGAGGACGGCGTGGTCGAGTGCGCCTACGTGGCTTCTTCCGTCACCTCGCTGCCGTTCTTCGCCTCGAAAGTGCGCCTGGGCCGCGGCGGCGTCGCCGAGGTGTTCCCAGTCGGCGAGGTCAGCGCCGCCGAGGCCAAGGGCGTGGAGGAGCTGCTGCCGGTGCTGGCGAAGAACATCGAGGTCGGCGTCGCGTTCGCCGCCTCGAAGAAGTAAAAAAGGTAAAAAGAAAGAGGAAGGAGGATTTTTGAGCAAGGGGGAAGTTAAAAGAAGAAGACGAGATGCGTTTTTTTCTTCTCGACTATCTCTTTCTCTCTTCTCGCGCGCGCACTGGCCGCCGAGAGGAGGGAAGAAAACAGAACTAGAACAAGAGGAGAGAAACTATTCACGAGGTTTACAGAAAACGGTGTGAGCGCGTGTTAGAAGACGGCGCGCAAAAGCAGAGACGATTCTTTCAAAAGTGATTTCTTTCTCCTACTCTGTCTCTCCCCCCCTCTCTCGAGATAGCTAGACAATATACACCCTCGCAAAGTCGGCCACGGCCTGCCCGCAAAAGGGGCAGGGCACCCCCCCCGCCACGGCCCTGCCGACGCTCTCTGCCGCGGTCTCTCTCGAAGAAGAAGCCAAGGAAGAAGAAGAAGCAGCGAGCGACGAGGGGGAGGGGCGGCGGCGGTGAGAGTTGAGAGGGAGCTGCTGCTGCTGCTGTCGCTGCTGGTGCCTCCTGTGCCCGCGCTCTCGTCCTCCTCCGTCGCCATCGTCTTCGTCGGAAGAGGAAGACGCAGCGTCGTCGTCATCCTCGTCCTCGTCGTCGAGGGCAAACTCGGCGTCGTTCTCGGCGTCGGCGAGTGCCGCGCCCTTGGCGGTCAGCAGCCGGATCGTGCAACTCAGACAAGTGCCGACGTGGCCGCACGGAAGCAGGGCTACGGAGGCCGGCGAGTCCCAGCAGACGCGGCAGAGAGGAGAGGCTGTCGCTGCTGCTGTCGCTGCCGCCGCGGGGGCGAAGGGGGCAGAGGGATGCCCCCCCGCTCCTCCTCCGAATCTCGAGGCGTTTTGTCTCCTTTCGGGCGAAGAGGCGGGGGGGAGCCTCACGAGCGCCGAGGCCGTCAGGAAGACCCGCTCTCCGGCGACGGAGTGCCTCCTCGCCAGGGCGTCCGCGTTGATCAGGGAGGTCGTCGAGGCAGCGGGGGCGGGACTCGGAGAAGAGGAACAGGAAGTTTTGGACGCTGCTGCTGCGGCATTTCTGCTCTTCTTCTTGCTGTTGGGCGACGGCGACGGCGAGCGCCGTGCCGGCTCGAGGAGGGAGCTGCCGTAGTGGAGGAGCTGCTGCTGCTGCCGCCGCCGCTGCTGCTGTGGATTCTGGCGATCGCCGCCGTTTCTCCCCCCCATCACGCCGCTGCCCCCGCTGACACCGTCGATGCTCGACGCCAGCGCCGTGAGCGCGGAGAGGCGGGCCCTCGAGACGACGACGGTGCCGCTCCCTTCGTCGTCGGCAAACGCCCCCTCGCCGTCGCTGCCGCCTCCTTCTTCCGCCGCTCGCTCCCTCCCCCCACTGCGCCACGCAAACGCGCTTCTGCTGCTATTATTGAATCCTCTTCGCCTTCTCCCGAGCCTCAACCTGAGAATCTCGGCGGCGGTCGGCGAGCTCGCCGAGTAGAGCTCGAGCGCCTCCGCGACAGACTCAAAGGCGGCGACGGCGACGCGCCAGAGGTCCTGCGCCGCCCAGCCCGCGGCGAGCCACCCGGCGCAGCAGAGGAGGAAGGCGTGCGCCGGCGAGGGGGCGTAGCGAGCCCTCCTCGAAGCACGGGAGGAAGAGCTCGGGCCCGGGCTCGAGGAGGGGGAGCGCGAGGAGGAGGAGGCGTCCAGCAGGGCGCCCGTCGCCACCGCAGAGGCCAGCGTCACGTAGGCGAGCAGCCTCGCGGCGTCCTCGACGCACCGCCGGGCTCGCCTCCTGGCCAGCGGGAACGGGGGGATCGGCGGGGGGCGCTGCTGCTGCTGCCGGGGAGGGGGAGGGGGAGCGGGCGCTCCCTCGGTCGCTGCTGCTGCCGCGGCGCCCGCGCTCGCCCGCGCCCTGGCGGCCTCCTCCCGGATCGCGTCGCGCCGCCGACGCCGAGCGGCCAGGTTGCTCCTCAGGGCCGGCACGAGCCTCCTCTGGAGCCTGTCGACGCACGAGGCGGAGCCGTAGGAGAGCGCGGCGAGGAGGAGCATGGCGAGCCGGCCGGGGAGAGGAGGAGGGGCGCCGTCGCCGCCCTCGCCGCGGCGGGAGGAGCTCCTGCGGCCACGGGGGCCTCGCCGCCGCTGGCGCCGGTGCTCGTTCTCTGGGCCTCCGTCGTCGTCGTCGAAGTCGTCTTCGCCGTCGTCGTCGACAGCGGCGGTCGAGTTTCCGGCGTCCGCAGAAGCGACCGACGAGGAGTGCGGGGAAGAACGTGATCCCGCCTTCGTCCTCCGCAGCGCCGCGGCCTCGATCGCGTCGCGGAGCATGGCGGCGAGCCGCGCCTCGGTGAGCAGAGGAGCCGGCGCCGCCGCTCCTTCTTTGCCTCCTCGCCCTCCTCCGTTTTCGGAGGCCGAGGCCTCTCTGGAGAACGGCGCCCAGGGCCGCAACCACCACCTCGGCGGCTTGTCGCTGTTTTTTCTGCTGCTGCTCCCCTCCTCGCCGCCGCCTCCAAGGGAGCGTGTCGCGCGCAGGAGCATCTCCGCGGCGGCGGTGGCCGTGACCGTGGCGGCGTCCTCGGAAGAAGAAGTCTTTTTTAACTGTTGCTGGGCGGCGTCGCCGCCGCGGCCGCGAACAAGGAGCGACGAGAGAAAGTCTGCAACTGTCGACGAGGAGGAATGGACCTCGGCTATTGCCGCCGCTGGCTCCTCCGGAAGCTCGTGTCTACTTATCCAGCTCAGAAAGCTACTCGCCAGCGTCGAAGAGTTGGAAGGCGAAGGATTCGCCGAGGCGAAGCCGGATAGAGAAAGGACGACGAGGGCAATGGCGGCGGCGCGTCGTCGCCTCCGCCGCTGGCTTGGCGAGAGAAGCATTGCGTTGCTCCAGCCGTCGAAAGTGCACAACTTATTTTCTCTTCCTCTCAGAAGAGCCGAAAAGGGTCGAGCAGAAAAGCATGGACGGGTCAGAGGTCGAGACAAAGAAGAGGCGCGGATGCGCGAGGGGTTCTTTTCTGAAGTGGAACCGAAAAAAAAGAGTGCCCAATTGTGAGCGTCGAGGAACCAAGCCGACATCTGTGTCGGCACTCTCGTGCAAGTTTTTCGCTCTCTTCGAGCCCTCTTCCGATCGCGCCCTTGGGCTCATCTTCTTCGCGTCTCGCCTGCGTTTCTCGCAACGCACCATGAGGCGAACACTGGCCTTGCTCAGACAGGCCCAGCGCCTCGCCCAGAGCAGCTCGTCGTCGCTTGGCGGCGCCGAGGGAAGCAGCAGCAGCAGCATTGCCAGTGGCATCGACGTGACTGGCGGCTCGATGCCGACGCCCTGGTCGTCGCCGTTCTCGTCCCGATTCTTCGCCGCAGACGCCGGCGCTGACGGAGTTGCCTCGAGGTGAGATGTGACAATGTCCTCGCGGCGAAAATCGCGCAGAGAGAGAACGGGAGCGAAGCAGGGAGAGAGTAGGGAAGATGCCTGTTTTTTTGGCGATCGGTCGCAAAAAAAACTCACCCTCTCTTCAACCCCCAACAACAACGACAACAACGACAACAAAAAAAACCCTCGCAGGGCCCCGGGCGCCCCCTCCGGCAGCGGCGGCGGGGCAGGGGCCCCGTCGAGGGGCCGCGGGCGAGGGGCGTCGGGAGGTTCCAATGCTCCCTCCTCCTCTTCGTCGGCGCCGGGGAGGCCCCCGGCCGCGCTCCGTTCCCGCGGCCGCGGCGCCGGAGGTGACGCAGGGGGCCCTCCGTCCTCCCCCTCGCCGCGGTCGCCTTTTCCTCCCCGCCCGCAGCGACAAAACAACTACAACAGCGAAAGCAACAACAACCGCAACCTAACCAACAACATCAGCGGCGGCCGCGGCGGAGGAGGCCAGGGAGGAGGGTATCAAAATCGCGGAGGAGGCGGCGGCGGTCGCGGCGGCGGCGGCGGTCGCGGCGGCGGCGGCGGTCGCGGCGGCGGCGGCGGTCGCGGCGGCGGCGGCGGCGGCGGCTTTATGAGCCGAGGAAGCGGCGGCGGACAAAACGCTCGCGGCGGGAACAACAGCAGCAACTTCTTCCGCCAGTTCCCTCCTCCTCCCTCTCCCCCCGACGACCTCGACGACGACGCGCTCGCGGCGATGTCCGCCTCCGACAAAGCCGCCTGGCTCCGGAGGAGGGAGGCCGCGGCGCGGCACTCCGGCTCCGGCGGCGGCGAAAGCGGCGGCGGCGGAAACGCTCGCGGCGGCAACAACAACTTTGCAAGGGGGGGAGGAGGAGGGGCCCGAGGAGGAGGTTTCGCCTCCTTCCGCGCCGGCGGCGGCGGCGGCGGTGGCGCTGGCCGCGGCCGCGGCGGTCGCGGCGGCTTCGGAGGGTTCGGAGGGGACCGCGGGGGGGGCAGCGATCGAGGCGAGGGCCGGGGGGGGGGGGTAGGCGGAGACG
>Ga0315277_10010248_pt1 | contig 11889 bp, 10 predicted proteins | sample YL17G05_15_MG_FD_203695 | JGI IMG/M metagenome (GOLD analysis project Ga0315277, IMG submission 203695) | Sediment microbial communities from Yellowstone Lake, YNP, Wyoming, USA - YL17G05_15 | ecosystem: Environmental > Aquatic > Freshwater > Lake > Sediment | place: USA: Wyoming | collected...
CTCAAACTAGCTTATGAGAAGCTGGCAGAGTTTGGTGAACGGGCTCACATTATACGAGCCTCGTACATCACTCTGCTTAAGCAACTGGCGGTTTTGATGTGGCGTCATGTGGATGGCATCCTGTTAGACCTGGGATTGTCCTCTATGCAGCTTGACACGCAGGAAAGAGGTTTTTCCTTCCAAACAGAAGCTCCTCTGGACATGCGCTTTGATCCGGATGGAAGAACCAATGCAGCAGACCTGGTGAATCACCTGAATGAGGTTGAGCTGGCTGACCTGTTGTTCCGCTATGGAGAGGAACATCGGTCGAGACAAGTGGCTCGAGCAATTGTAAATGCCAGACCCATCACCACAACGACGCACCTGGCAAAGGTGGTGGCAGACGTGACCAGTGGCGGGAAGAGCGGTATCCACCCTGCCACTCGAACATTTCAAGCCTTGCGCATCGCAGTGAACGGCGAGTTGGAGGCACTCGAAGAAGTCTTACCCCAGACAGTCGAGGCGCTCGAACCCGGAGGCCGGTTAGCGATTATTGCCTTCCATTCGCTGGAAGACCGCATAGTAAAGCAGTTCATGCGTCGGGAAAGCAGAGATTGCATTTGCCCGCCCAACCAACCGGTTTGTACATGCGGTCATAAAGCAACCTTGCGGGAAGTAACACGCAAACCAATACGCCCGCAAGAGGATGAAATTCGTAATAATCCTCGATCCCGCAGTGCCCGATTGAGGGTAGCGGAAAGGATAGAAGGAACAATTTAGAAATATGGCATAAGACTTGCAAGCCTGCACTAGAAACCCGTTTACTTTTGATGATCGTTGGCGAAAACCGAGTAAGTTTGTGAAATTAACAATGAAACATTTCAAAATTATCAAAAGTCGACGGGTTTTTAATAGGTAGAAGATATGGAAAACATACACCAATTTACCCATGCTTACTCACAGGCACCCTGGCGAAGACAGATGTACATGATCGGGGTGATTTTACTGTTTCTGGTTTGCGCAGCCATCATTGCTGGGATCTACTTGAATGTCACCGCCCGGGCAGCAGCCGTTGGAAGACAGATCCAGGAAATGCAGGTGCGCGTTTATGGATATCATTATCTGACTGGGGATGCAGGAGAGAAATACGTTCCAATCGAGGAATTGGAACAAAGAATTGCCAATCTCACCAGTCAATTGGCGTACCTTACTTCATATTCCATTATGCAGGAGCGAGTTAAAGACCTTAATTTGATACCCATTGATGCTGACCATATCGATTACATGGAGGTACCAGGTTATGTTGAAAGACAGACCACATCCTTGGCACCTCCCCCAGTGCCAGTAGTTGTTAATGCCTCCACCATCGATCCGGAATTTAAACAATCGTTATTTGACTGGGTCGCAGATCAGGTACGTAAAACAGCCAGATTATTCAGTGAGGCACAGCCATGAGAAGATATATGGCAGAGCATGTAGTTCCGGCGGGTCGCATCCGACGGAAACAACCTGTTCGTGAAGTCCCTGAAATTACACATTCAGTGAGTGAAAAAGCCGGTCAGACTCTGACCGGTTGGCGATTTAATTTATTAGGAGTTTTATTTGTCTTAGCTGGGGTGATGATCATCATCCAGCTGGTCAGACTGCAGTTCAGCCCTGAGAGAAGCGAATTTGTTTTACAGGGAGAGCAATATTCCCGCACGCTGCACATTTTCTACCCACCGCGTGGTGATATCTATGATCGCTGGGGTCGTCTGTTAGCAGGTAGCACATTGGTGTACGAGGTGGGTGCACAGGTAGACAATGTTGATAATCCCGATTCGATCGCCTTTGCATTAAGTAAAGTCTTGATGAGCCACCCTGAATATGACTATGCGGGGTATTCCGATGATATTTTTGCCGTCATTCATCAGGCTCAAATTTCCGGGACCGCGTATGTTCAGCTGGCAGATTTTGTTTCACCTGAGGAACTGACACAATTACAGGATTGGGCGCGTAACTACGCCAACCTACCGAATGTGGATTACGGGGAAGCAGGCCGGCCCAGCCTGGATGGTATGGTTTACCGGCCACGCCTGGAGCGGTATTACCCTGAGAACGAGCTTGGGGCAAATGTGCTCGGTTTTGTTAACCGTGAGGGCACCGGGATGTTCGGAGTGGAGGCGGAATTCAATGATTTGTTGGCAGGTGTTCCACAATCCGTTTGGATGACTTTGGATCCGTACCAGGTGACCGAAATCCCGCAGCTTAAAGCCGGGGCAGATATCGTCCTGACCATTGACCGGGAGATCCAGGCGGCGGCTGAAGATGTGCTCGATAAAGGCCTGAATGATAGTGGTGCAGATGGTGGTGTGATTTTGGTGATGGACCCCAATACGGGTGAGATGCTTGCCATTGCCAGCACTCCACGGTTGAACCCCAATGAGTATTGGAATTATGCCAGTGTTTTCACGGATAACACTCCCTACAACCGGGCTGTCAGCCAGGATTACGAGCCTGGATCAGTTTTCAAGGTTTTAACCATGGCAGCTGCGTTGGATAATGGTGCGGTCACACCCGACACTGAGTTTGTGGATACAGGTTCTATCCAGATTGGTGGCATCACGATCCATAACTGGGATTGGGGTGCCTGGGGTCCGCAGGACATGCAGGGCTGTATGGCACATTCTCTCAACGTTTGCCTGACCTGGGTGGCAACTCAATTAGGAGCAGGTCCTTTTTACCAGTACATGCAGAGTTTTGGCTTCGGACGAACTACTGGAATCGATCTAGCCGGTGAAGCCTCTGGAAGATTAAAACTACCTGGGGATACCGATTGGTACGAGGCCGAGCTTGGTACAAATTCATTTGGGCAAGGCATCGCAGTCACCCCCATCCAAATGGTCATGGCAATTTCATCCGTTGCTAATGCTCGTGGAGAGATGATGATGCCACATGTGATGCGATCTATGGTGCGGGATGGATTTCAATATACCCCCACCCCCCAAATCGTGGGTAAACCCATCTCTGCTGAAACCGCACGCCATTTGACCGAGCTGCTTGCCAAATCGCTGGAAGGGGAATCTTCCGACGCCTTGGTGGATGGCTACCGGGTGGCAGGTAAGACGGGTACAGCGGAAATTGCAACCCCAACCGGATATTCAAGCGACGCGACCAATGCCTCATTTGTTGGCTGGGGACCTGTGAGCGACCCACGCTTTTTAGTTTACATCTGGCTCGAGAAACCGACCAGCTCTCCATGGGGTTCAGTCGTTGCTGCCCCAGTTTTTCGGGATATGGTCGAACGCCTGGTGGTTTTAATGGACATCCCACCGGATGGAGTTTTACAAGGTTTGGCGAATCATTAAGGGTACCGTCTGTGATCTCACTGGCAGATGTTCTCGAAGCATTGACAGGGATACGCCCCGAAACGGCGACAGCGGTGATCACCGAAGGCGCGATTGATTCGCGCCAGGTGATTCCTGGCGCGTTGTTTGTGGCACTGCCAGGAGAACATCACGATGGGCATGATTTTGTTGGCGAAGCTTTTGCGGCTGGAGCGAGTTATGCTTTCGTGCAACGCGATCTGAGCAGCCAGTTCGATACATTGGACTTGCGTTTTGCCTCACAACCTGATGAGCTCATCGCCAGGTTAGGTAAGCTTGAGGGGGCTTTCTGCATCCGGGTGGATGATCCGCTAAAAGCCTTGCAGCAGGTGGCGAAATTCTGGCGAAATAAATTGAATGTGGAGGTCATTGGGATTACCGGCAGTGTGGGCAAGTCAACCACTAAAGAGGTGGTGGCAGAGGTATTAAGCCAACGATATCACACTTTGAAAAACAAGGGCAATCTGAACAATGAAATTGGGCTTCCCCTGACCATGCTCAGCTTAAGCGAGCAACATGAAAGAGCCGTGTTGGAGATGGGGTTCTATGTTCCTGGTGAAATCGAATTCCTGTGTGACATAGCTTTACCCCGTATCGGAGTGGTGACTAATATTGGCACGGTACACGCCTTACGTGCAGGATCCCAGGAGGAAATCGCCCGTGGTAAATCAGAGCTGGTTCAAGCCCTACCGGAAGATGGATATGCCATCCTGAATTATGATGACCCGCTGGTAAGGAAAATGGCTGAGCAAACACACGCCCATGTCTTTTTCTATGGCATGGATAATGTCGTGGACTTGTGGGCAGATAATGTTGAAAGCCTGGGATTAGAAGGGATCCGGTTTTTTCTGCATTACCGCCAGGAGACAAACCGCCCTGCTGAAGTCTTGCAGCTACGCGTACCTCTGATTGGACGGCATTCAGTTCAAACAGTTCTCCGGGCAACCGCAGTTGGATTGGTGGATGGTTTAACCTGGCAAGAGATCGTCACCGGGTTACGCTCAGCGAGCAATAAGCTGCGCTTGATCGCTGTCCACACCCAGAATGGCGCTTTGATCCTGGATGATACCTACAATGCCTCACCCGAGTCTATGCTGGCAGCGCTCAACCTGTTGAACGACCTGGAAGGACGCAAAGTAGCTGTTTTGGGCGATATGCTCGAGCTGGGTCAATACGAACAACGAGGCCATGAAATGGTCGGTATCCGCGCGGCTGAGGTGGTGGATGAGCTAGTAACGGTTGGTATGCGTGGGCGAATTATTGCTGAGGCTGCTAAAGAAGCAGGCTTACCAGCAAGTAAGATTACAGCTTTGGAAGAGGTGGAGCAGGTGATTCAATACCTGCAACCGAATCTCAAACCAGAGGATGTTGTTTTGGTTAAAGGCTCAAATCTTATGAGGATGGATCGCATCGTGTCTGCATTGGAGTACCATTCATGAGAGAGAGTTCCTACGCCTTAGCCTTGGCTGGTTTCGCCTTTATGTTAACCGTGATCTGGGGTGAGCCATTGCTGCGCGTTTTACGCCACCTGAAAATTGGTGAATCAATCCGTTTGGATGGTCCTCAAGGACATATATCCAAGCTAGGCACGCCCACATTAGGCGGAGTGTTGTTTATCCTCCCGGTTCTGCTCATCACGGTATTGTTCAATGCAGCATCTTTGCTCGGATTAACCATTACTGGTCGATCAATCTTCCTACCTATGGGTACGTTGATCGTTTTTGGCATGTTGGGTTCCGTGGATGATTGGAAGAAGCTGAGAGGCAAACGGAGTGATGAGCGTGGGATGCGCGCCCGAACCAAGTTATTGATCCAGATCATCTTCGGGATCATTATATCGATCGGATTGCAATACGTGTTGCAAGCTCCTGAATTGTATTTGCCATGGATGAACCGGGAGTTTTCCCTGGGTATTTGGTATGTGCCCATCGCCACTTTGCTCATTGTTGGTTTCTCTAACGCGGTCAATTTTACAGACGGCCTGGATGGGTTGGCAGGGCTGATCTCAGCTACCTGTTTCGCAGCATTTGGGATGATTGCTTTACTGCAGGGACAGCTCTACCTGGCACGCTTTTGCTTCACTTTGGTCGGTGCCTTGTTCGGATTCCTCTGGTTCAATGTTCACCCGGCGATGCTTATCATGGGTGACATCGGTTCCTTACCTTTGGGTGCGACACTGGCAGTGGTGGCGTTGATGACTGGACAATGGATTTTACTGCCAGTGATTGCCGTTATCCCCCTTAGCGAGATGGTGAGTGTAATTATGCAGGTGGGTTACTTCAAATGGACCAAGGGTAAACGGTTATTCAAAATGGCTCCCCTTCACCACCATTTTGAGTTATTAGGATGGAGCGAGACGCAGGTGGTCCAGCGTTTTTGGCTGATTGGTTTATTAGCAGCGATTATCGGCGCTGCGATTGCACTTGGATGAATGGTTGGAGATTGTGAGAAGCTGGAATGACTGAGTGGAAGGATAAGCGAGTGATCGTCATTGGAGCTGCCAGGCAGGGAATAGCCTTGGGGCGATTTTTGGCATTACACGGAGCACACGTGGTGATAAATGACCAAAAACCTGCCGAACAGCTCGAAACCGCCAGACAATCACTGAAGGAGCTTGACGAACATTTCACCTCACAAATTGAATGGTTCTTCGGGAGTCACCCACTCTCTTTGCTAGATGGAACCGACTTCGTGTTTGTATCGGGTGGCGTGCCGTTGGATCTACCGTTGATTCTTGAGGCGAAGCGTCGGGGAATCCCGCTCTCAAACGATTCACAGGAATTCATTGAAGAGTGCCCATGTCGTACGATCGGAATCACGGGTTCGGCCGGGAAGACAACCACCACAACCCTGGTCGGGAAAATCGCTGAAACTGCAATCAACGCAAGCTCAGATGGACAAACTATATATCGAAAGGTTTGGGTGGGTGGCAATATCGGGGCACCATTACTGGCCGTGGTGGATGAAATGGAAGCGAATGACCTGGCTGTGATGGAGCTTTCCAGCTTTCAATTGGAGCTCCTGACGAAATCAGTCAATATTGCCTGTGTGCTGAATATCACACCCAACCATCTGGATCGGCACGTCACGATGGGAGCCTATATAACGGCCAAGAGACGGATTTTGGATTATCAAACAGAAGGCGATATTTCCATCTTAGGACGTGATGACCCAGGTGCCTGGGATTTGCTTCAGTGGGTACATGGTATGCCATGTACGTTTGGAAAAGCACTGCCACCTGAGGCAATGCAGGGAGCATTTATCGAGGGTGAATGGGTCTGCTTATGGGATGGATCCGCCGTAACCCGTATCCTGCGTCGGTCGGAAATCCCATTACGCGGTTGGCACAATGTGGAAAACGTGCTAGCAGCCTGTGCCATCAGCCAGGCAGCAGGATTGCCAGCCAAGGCGATGCGGGATGCGATCATCTCGTTTTCCGGGGTACCTCACCGGTTGGAATGGGTGTATTCCTGGAAGGGCGCCGACTGGTACAACGATTCGATTGCCACTGCTCCAGAACGGGTTATGGCAGCTATTCACTCATTTGACTCACCTGCAGATATTCAGCGCACCATTGTGTTACTCGCAGGTGGACGGGATAAGAATTTGCCCTGGAATGAGCTGGCTGATTTGATACACGCAAGAGTGGATCACTTGATTTTGTTTGGGGAAGCAGCAGAAAAAATTGCTGCTGTGGTGGGCAATAACAAACCTAACACACGTCCCTTTTCAATTGAATCATGTACTGGTTTAGAACAGGCAGTTAGAGTAGCAGCCTTGGTGGTTGAACCAGGTGATATCGTCCTGCTCTCACCCGGCGGCACAAGCTTTGATGAATTCCGCGATTTTGAGGAGCGCGGGGAGGCTTTTAAACGATGGGTACTCAATCTTTCGTGCATGTGAAGGGTGATCGCGGGTCGGTAATCCAAGGGATGCCGGCCAAAGCACATCGCCCGACACGTTTGGGGTTTGACGTGCCATTATTATTGGTGGTCATCTCTCTGATCTTGTTTGGGATGTTGATGGTGTATTCCGCCAGTGCGGATTATTCCTACCAGATATACGGATCGCCTGCCTATATTTTCATGCGCCAGCTCCGTTGGTTGGGACTTGGCAGTCTGGTGATGATTGTTCTCGCTTTACTGGATTATCACTGGTGGAAGAAATTTGCCTTGATCCTGATGGCTGGGACTATATTTGCCCTGGTGGCGGTGCTGATCATCCAGGATACGCGTTTAGGATCGGTGCGCAGCTTATTCCGTGGATCAGTTCAGCCCTCAGAATTGGCGAAATTTGGGATCGTTATTTATCTTTCAGTGTGGCTGCACAACCGGCGAGACATGCTTAGAAATATCTATCTAGCTTTGCTCCCCCTGAGTGTGATTATGGGTATCGTTGGCGGGTTAATCGCCTTGCAGCCAGATTTGAGCGCGGTAATAACCATTGGTTTGTTAGGGACGTTGATGTTTTTCCTGGCAGGAGGTTCGCTTAGGCATTTTCTATTTATGATGGCAATCGGTTTCCTTGTGGGTGTGATTGTTATGCGCTCTGGATTATTTCCCACCGGTCCAGATAGAATTAATAGTTTCCTGGCGGGACTCAAAGACCCACTGCAGTACTCTGAGCATGTGCGCCGCTCATTGGAAGCTTTCATGAAAGGTGGCTGGGTCGGCGTGGGGATTGGTAAATCACAAACCAAGCTCAATGGTCTCCCCTTTCCTCATACCGATAGTGTGTTTGCAGTGGTCGGGGAAGAAACTGGTGTACTGGGAGCAGGGATCCTCGTCATCTTATATCTGGTGCTAATGTGGCGAGGATGGTCGATTTCCCGAAGAGCTCCGGATGGATTGGGAATGCTCCTGGCGGGTGGATTGACCTTTTGGATAACTTTGGAGGCATTAATTAACATGTTGGTGATGGTCGGATTACTACCCTTTGCTGGAAATGCACTCCCATTCATCAGCTCGGGTGGATCCAATTTGATGGTCGTTTTATCATCCGTAGGAATCATCCTGAATATTTCACGGATGTCTGAAAAATCCAAACTACATGAGGAGAAGGGTAATAATGCGGTTGTTAATTTGCGCGGGGGGGACAGGCGGCGGCGTGTATCCCGCCCTGTCAGTCCTCAAGCAGCTGATGAAACCGAATCCTGAGCCAATGCCGATTGTCCAGGCAGAAGCCGGGCAGACCTCAACAGATGAGCTCCAGGTGCTGTGGGTGGGAGGCAGTGGGGGCATGGAGGCTGACCTGGTGAAGAGGGAAGGGATTCGCTTTGAAACCATCCCCGCCGCGGGCGTGCATGGGGTGGGCATACGCACCATACCAGGGAACCTCTGGCAAGTAGGAAGAGGATTTATCTCATCAAGGCGTATTTTGCGTAAATTTCATCCGGAGGTGTTGTTTTTTACCGGTGGGTTTGTGGCAGTCCCAATGGCACTGGCAACCCGGGTGTTCGGTGGCACCAAGAGCCTGTTGTATGTCCCGGATATCGAGCCAGGCCTGGCACTCAAGACGATTGCCCGGTTTAGCGATTGCATCGCCCTGACGGTGGAAGAATCAGGTGACTACTTCCCGAAGCACCGGTCGAAAGTGATCACTGGTTACCCGATCCGACCTGGATTGGACTGCTGGACGATTGATGAGGCGCGAAGCTTTTTCGCACTCCAGGAGGATCTTCCTGTCCTATTGGTTTTTGGTGGAAGTAAGGGTGCACGTTCCATCAATCAGGCATTGGCTGGAGCGTTACCCGAATTGTTGAAGGAAATGCAGATCATTCATATCACCGGGAGATTAGATTGGCAAATGATGGAAAAAGCCCGAGCGGATTTATCTACTGAGCAGCTTAACCGCTACCGGCCATATCCATACCTGTATGACGAGATAGGTGCTGCCTTGCATCTGGCAGACCTGGCTCTCACGCGTGCAGGGGCATCCACACTGGGTGAGCTGCCATTCTTCGGATTACCTGCCATTCTGGTGCCATACCCCTATGCCTGGAGGTATCAACGCGTGAATGCCAGTTTCCTGATGAAACATGGTGCTGCTGAGATCATCGAAGATTCACAGCTTGCTCAGAAAATTGCCCCGAAAGTGCTTGAATTGATGGCAGATACCGCCAAACGGGAGAAAATGTCTCAGGCAATGCATTCATTGGCAAAGCCAGAAGCCGCAACCAGGATTGCCAGCCTGCTTACAGACCTGGCAAAATCAACCAGCCAAACAGGTCCACAAAATGTTCCCAATCCGCCTGATTAGGAGCGTGCGATGGTATATCTGAATTTTATTTTCTTCTGTTTCGTGATTTTATTTGCCGTCATTGGTGCAATGCGCGGCTGGGCTAAGGAGATGATGGTCACTGCCAGTGCAGTGTTGGCATTATTCGTTATTACCGTGCTTGAGACGTACGTGAAGGGTTTAAACCAAACCTTTGCTGAACCAGGATCAACCGCACAATTTTGGCTGCGAGTGGCAATCCTTATCCTCCTGGCTTTTTTCGGATACCAAACACCCAACCTGCCTCGGTTGGGCGGTGATCGATTTGCGCGTGAACGGCTGCAAGATTCATTGTTGGGCATCTTTTTGGGTGCATTAAATGGCTACCTGATTGTTGGCTCGATCTGGTATTTCTTATCTCAAGCCAATTACCAGGCGCTCGCATATATTATTCCACCCGATCCAAACTCGGTCCCCGGTCAGGCGGCGATAAAACTCCTCGCCTGGATGGCTCCTGCCTGGTTGGGCGTTCCTTTTATTTATTTTGCCATCGCATTGGCGTTTATTTTTGTGATTGTGGTCTTTTTATGACAAATCATAAATCAGTGCATTTCATTGGGATTGGAGGTACAGGCTTGTCAGCCATAGCCCGGGTACTGCTGGAAAGCGGTTACCATGTGACTGGTTCTGATCGCACCCTATCCCCTCTTGCAAAAGCTCTAGAGGCGGAGGGTGTGCGGGTTGTTATCGGTCACCGTGCCCAAAATATTGAAGGCGCGCAGCTGGTGGTCCGCTCGTCTGCAATTCCCGATGACAATGTGGAAGTCTTGGCGGCTCAAAAGCAGGGCATCCCAGTGCTAAAGCGTAGTGAATTTTTATCCAGCATAATGAGCGAACACTATGGCATCGCGGTGGCAGGGACACACGGAAAGACAACCACGACTGCCATGATTGCCTGGATGCTCACCTTCTTGAGGCAGGATCCGACATATATTGCCGGCGGTGTCTTGAATAATCTGGGTAACAATGCCCACGCCGGAAAGGGACAGGCATTTGTCATCGAAGCGGATGAATATGACCATATGTTCCTTGGGCTAAAACCGAATTTAGCGGTGATCACCAACATCGAACATGACCATCCGGATTGCTACCCCACGGAGAATGATTTCTTCAATGCATTCGATGAATTTGCCTCACAGGTGGGTAATGATGGGACGTTGCTGGTGTGCACGAATGATCGTGGCGCCACACGATTAGGTCGAATCGCCATGGAACGTGGGCAGAGAGTATTCTCTTACTCCGTTCATGATTCCAAAAATGGTTCTTCGGATCAACCAGCAGACTATGTAGCAGATACACTCATCCCCAACCCATATGGAGGCATGAGCTTTGATGCCAGATGCATGCTCACGGGTAATCAGTTTGAGCTACATCCTGCGATCAACCTGCGTATACCGGGCAGACATAATGTCCAAAATGCCCTCGCCACTCTGGCGGTGGCTCACCAGATGCAGCTTTCCGTTGAACAAGCCAGTGTAGCAATTTCCGAATTCCTAGGCACTGGGCGCAGGTTTGAAGTGCGGGGTGAAGTCAATGGCATTGCCGTCATCGATGATTATGCTCACCATCCCACAGAAATCCGGGCGACGCTATCCGCCGCACGTATGCGCTACCCCATGAGCAAATTATGGGTGGTATGGCAGCCGCATACTTATTCACGCACGCGATTGTTATTCAACGATTTTGTGGCAGCTTTTGAGCAAGCGGATCATGTGGTGGTGACGGATATCTATGCAGCGCGAGAAAAAAAACCCGAGGATGGATTGTCTTCGCGGCAGGTTGTGGCGGCTATGACTTTTCCGGATGCCAAGTATATCCCAGACTTTTCTCAGGTAGCGACTTACCTGATAGATCGACTGGAACCAGGTGATGTACTGATGGTACTATCCGCGGGTGATGCGGATCAAATTAGCACGCACGTGTTGGCTTTATTGAAGGAAAGGAGCGAGAAAAGTGAATAACACAGTTACAACGATAAGACCAGGGTATTACTCCAAAGTGAAAGGTTCCCAAAGCGCCGATGCAGAATTGGAACCTTATTCGTCACTGTTCCTGAAACCTTTCGCCAAAAAAAAGTGTGAGTTTTCAAAAATGGAACTTGAGGTGATGTGTAAAGACCCACTGCACTCACCCAGGCTGATCCTTTATTTGATCGATTTTGTCAAAGGAATGTGACTGGTTTGAAAGGATCCTTGTGACCATTTCGCTGGCTAATATCCAAACTTTGCGTAATGCATTTGGTGAACGCTTGCAGGTGAACGTCTCCCTG
>Ga0315277_10010249_pt1 | contig 11885 bp, 8 predicted proteins | sample YL17G05_15_MG_FD_203695 | JGI IMG/M metagenome (GOLD analysis project Ga0315277, IMG submission 203695) | Sediment microbial communities from Yellowstone Lake, YNP, Wyoming, USA - YL17G05_15 | ecosystem: Environmental > Aquatic > Freshwater > Lake > Sediment | place: USA: Wyoming | collected...
AATTTCAATTATTTTGTGTCAGCAGAAGAAATGGGAGGTGTTTGACAAAGGGCGCATACCTGTGAAAGGATAGGAAGAGCGAAAAACTATAATAGGCACTGATGTGCCGCCAACGTGATGGAAGAAGCCTTCTTAGGATCCAGGACTCTTCACGGATAGGGAAGGCCTGAAGGAAACGGACTATTTGTGAATGATTCAGGGAGGTTGGCAGAGTATGGTGGTCAAATGGGTTGGAATTGACTTTGGCCAATGCTTGATGGAGCCGACAGGATTAAGAAGTTACTTGCTTCTAGGTGACGTCCTGAAGGCGCACGGCAAACCTGACATAATTCGAGAAACACAGAAGAAGTTCCGCGTTTTGGTAGAGGTCTGTGGGGGACACAGTCCTATGAAGGAATCCCACCGGGACAAGATCCATTCCTATGTCTTCGATGGGGACGATGAGGCGATGGAGTTGTTCAACTCCTTGGAAAGGGATTATCTGAATGTCGGCGAAGGGGCCGAGGAGGCTCTGCAATACATGAACGACCAGGGGCTGAGCGTCAATGTGGTGGCCGAGTTGAAGAAGACACTGGGGGCTGTGGGAAAGGATGCGGTCAGTCGATTTCTGACCGGGAAAAAACTCACACACTATTTCGAATGCATGTATACGCCCCAAGGCAAAATCGATTTGAAGAGCGGCGCCATCGACGAGGGTTACAGGGGCAAAACCAAACAAAGTGGGCAGTTGTACGAGAGGCTCTTGGAGGAACTTAAGCCGAGGGGAATCACGCCGGAGGAAATCCTGATGGTGGGAGACAAGATTGAAACGGACATCAATCCCCCACGCCGTTTGGGCATTAAGACGGCGCAGTACATAGGGTACAGTGATCATGGACCCTCCGAATCGGATTATAGAGTCTCCAGTTTTCATGAACTGAAAACATTGTTGGAGGGGATGAAAGCATGACGTTTAGAAAACCGATGAAGTTCCCATCATAAGAGTGAAGTTTTGAACTTGTTTTTGGAGAAAAAGAAACCCTTCTGGAAAGATGAATCACAAGCAACAGGAGGCATCGAACAAGCATCTTGAGTCAGTTCCAATCCCGTGGAGTCCCTTGCCAAAATGACTTGTCGGGCGAACGCTTAAGGACGCAGGGAGTGTGGATCAGGCATACCTGCAATGGGCCCTGCACATCCTTTTCGTCTCCTACAGGTTAGTGGGTGTATCCCTGAGAACCTGCTTCCCGTATCCCATCAGATCATCAGCTCTTATGAAAAGGGAGTCAAAGAAGGGTACCCGTGTCACTGCGGTCCGGACAAATGCGTGCATCAATCCTTTAGGTTTATTCCATGGACAAACCCTGATGCAGTTGGCACAACCTGTACTTCCATTTCGGTACCACCAGTCAAGGCATTTCTCCGCATCGATGGGCCATTTCAGTACGCCTGAGTTATTGCAGATGCTTCGTGGCTGGTCTGTCCGTTCTTCCTTCAAGATGGCCTGACCCGGGCAGTGGACTGCACATTTGTTGCATTTCTCGCAGTAATCCTGAACCCTAATGTTTACCGGTTCATCAGGCTCCAGGGGCAGGGTAGTGAAGACCTTGCAGAGTCGGAGTCGCGGCCCATAGTCCTTCGTAATCAGCAGGCCATTTCGACCGAGTTCACCGAGCCCGGCGTCAACAGCGAGAGGAATGCTTAAGGCCATATCATTTCCTGAGGGAATGGCATCGTAGCCAAGAAGACGAATGAACTCGGCCAGGGAAGTGGCCGCAAAAGCCATCTGCGAATATCCCAAGTCCGTGCTCGGTATCACTGCGGGCGACCGCTGGATATCTTCATAGTCCATTCCAATTCCCATGACGATGGCATATCGGTATTCTTCAGGGATCTCTATCGGATCACCGGGATTGGCCATTTCGGAAAGCTTCGCATTGTGATCACCCCAGTGTGAGTAAACCCAAAGAGGGTTCAGCTGACAGATGCCCACTAAATCCGCTCCGAACCATCTGGCCACCCTTTTCACCTTGTTCGACATTTTTGTGCGGTCAGCCACAACCGTTTTGTCCCAAGGGATCGACCAGCGTCGAGGCAAGCGATCTCTACTGTATGCTGTTTTCCGAACCAGGGTATCGATAGCCCGGCCTGCCAGATTGAGGGCAAAATCTTCACGGGTGAAACCGGGAAGATCTTTCATCGCCTTGGTTTCCAAACCCCGTGCCAGAGCTTCTTTCAGGCTCCGAATTTCACCGCGATCCGCTCTTGAATAGGCGGTATGGCGTTCGTTGAAACGCTGAATCTGGCCAGTGACAAACCTCTTGTAGGTCGGTTCTCGTGAAGGTTTTTGCATTCTTCATCCTCTCCTCTCGAAGTTTTTCAGTCATTCTCAACCGCCCACCTTGCCTCAAAAACAGGTCTGCAAGAAAAAACACAATCGATCATATCCTAATGCTTTTGAATCCCTCCATTGTTTCTGCAAAGGTTTGATAATTCTCTTTCATTGTGGGCCAGAGATAGGGGTGTTTGTAGATGTCCGAGGCCTTTAGAGTTCGATCGTAGTCCTTAATCAAATCGAGATCCCTTTTCTGAATGGCTTTTACTGCTGCCATAGCACCGTAGTAGGCACTGATCATTCCATGGATGATCCCATGGCACCCGGAGGCATCTCCCACAAAGAGAATCCCCTTATCCACCACTCTTTCACAGAACCGCCCTGCGTCAACGCGCGCCCTGCATCCGCCCATCTCTATCATCTGTGCGTCTTTGATCTTTCTTGACAAGAGATTATCATCTCTTTCTTTTATCTCGTTAAAAAGATTGATATTCGCGATGGTCATGAGACAAATGTCTTTGGAATGGGTCCAAAGATTTCTCCCCGCAAGGACAGGGTCACTGCTGACATAGCTTTCGATGATTCCTGGCCGTACGTCCCTTACCCCGCTTAATTCTAGCAGCAGGGCTGGCCTGTATTTTTCCTCTTTGTCCTTAAGTAGTTCACTTTTCCCAAAGCCGTTACTCAGAGAATGGATGCCGTCCGCGCAGACGACCACTTCTGCCATGAGCCTGGAAAGATGTTTGTGATCGGTCTCGACTCCGACTACCTGATCCCCCTCTCTGATCAGGCCCGTGACTGGGGTGTTAATGGAGATATGGGCGCCGGATTTAAGCGCCATCAGGGCCATTTCCCGGTCAAAAGCCCGGCGATCAACGAGGTATCCTCCCCAGCCTGTATCCGGAATGTTGAAAATGAGTTCACTGGATTGGGGATCATAAAACTCAAACCCGTGAACCTTCTGAAGTTTCAATGAGTTCTTCAAGGATTTGACCAGCTCTTCTGTAAAACCAGTGCCCAGAAGCCACCCAGGGCAATGCCTGGGCTGACCTATTGCAGCATGCTCTTCCAGCAAAAGAACCTGAAGCCCATTTTCAGCCGCAACTTTGGCGGCATGGCTCCCCGCCGGTCCAGCTCCTATAATCACCATGTGCCACCTTTTCATGAACCTAACTCCTCCGAATGCTGAGTCTGCTCTTTTAGTATCTTTCCCTTAGGGGTCTGTCAAGTGGAATCACGTATTTTTTGAACGTATTTTTTGAATTGTTTTTTCGGCCTATCCACTGTAAAATGATGTTGCCAGGCTATTGACGTAATGACAGAGGGGAGAGAATGAACGAAGAAGATCTTATTTTCAAGAAAGAAGGAAGTATTGCGTACATCACCATTCACAGGGAAAAAGCTCTGAATGCATTGAATAGCGCGGTTCTTCAGAGACTCGAAGAGATACTCTCAGAGCTCGAAGCAGACAGCGAGGTCGTGGTTGCCGTCATTACCGGGACGGGTCAAAAGGCCTTTGTGGCAGGGGCTGACATCAAAGCGATCAAGGAAGCGGGTGATAAAAGAAGGGAGCTCGCGAGGAGAGGTCAGGAAATTTTTTTAAAGATTAGGAATTCAAGCAAGGTATTCATTGCCGCAGTGAATGGATATGCCTTGGGTGGAGGGTGTGAACTGGCGCTGGCCTGCGACATCAGAATAGCTTCGGAGAACGCAACCTTCGCGTTTCCTGAAGTGAAGCTGGGGCTCATGCCCGGTTTCGGGGGCACACAGCTACTTTCAAGGCTGATTGGAGCCGGAAGGGCCAAGTCCATGATGTTCACAGGAGAAATGCTCACTGCCAACGAGGCCTACGAGTTTGGGCTAGTGGAAAAGGTGTGTCGCCTCGAAGGCTTAATGGAAGAAGTGACCGCCTTGGCAAAGAAAATTGCTGGGAATGGTCCCTTGGCTGTAAGAGCTTGTAAGAAGGCCATTGATGGAGGTGTGGAGCTTCCCTTCAGTGAAGCACTTAAGCTGGAACTTGAGGAGTATGATAGGGTGGCTCGTTCAGGGGACGCAGAGGAGGGCATCGCTGCCTTTTTGGAGAAGAGAAAGCCGAGCTATAGGGGAAGATAACTAGGCCACGATAGGAAACAGATGACCGGTATAACCGGTATCAAAGATTCAAAACATGGGAGTTATCCGCCTACGCAGAAGACCACGGGCTCTGCCCGTGGATGAATGCGTGAGCGGTGTCTGTGCTAATCCTGAACCGAGGTATCACTGCTTCGGCGGATTTCGCCACTGGCGGATAACCCTCCGAAGCCTTGGCGCCTGCGCACCGAAGCGCTTCGGCGCTCAGGGGCGTAGGAGGGTATTCTTGTGGAGGTACCACGGGCTTAGCCCGTGGGGCTCCATTAACCCATTATCTAAAAAGGAGGACAAATCTTATGGCACAACGAACGGTTGACGTGCACTGTCATTGGTATCCGAAAGAGTACATGGATTACCTACAAACCAGGGGATCGAATGAGACGGTCTACTGCGTCCACGACGGAGGTACCCATTACCGTATGTGGTACAAGGGGGTGTGTGTGGCCCACATCGACAGAGCTGGCCACTATGATTTAAAGGCACGCATAGAAGATCTGAATAAGGGAGGTCTTGACACACAACTTCTTTCGGTGACGATTCCCGGTCCTGAAACGCTGGAGAGGGATAAAGGCGTCTATTGGGCCAAAAAGTGCAACGATGCTCTTGCAAAGGCGGCGAGTGACTATCCAGGACGTTTCTATTTTTTGGCATCGCTGCCCTATCAGGATGTGGGCGAGGCGTGCAAGGAGCTGGAGAGGTGCCATCAGATGGGATGTGCGGGCATCCAGATGTTTTCCAATTACAATGGTGAACCTGTTTTCCTTGAAAAATTTCATCCCATTTATGAAATCGCAAACAAGAACGAACTCCCTATGTTGGTTCACCCTGCTGTACCTCTCACTGCCTCGGTCATGGACATGATGAAGATTCCTTACCAGCTTTGGGGGTATACGCTCGATACGAGTATGGCCGTGGTCAGCCTGATCTTCCAAGGGGTATTGGCAAAGTATCCCAAGCTCACCTTGGTTCATGGACATTTGGGTGGAATGGTTCCCTACTTTGTCCGGAGATTGCAGGATTCGTTCAAGGGCTATGCGAAGGAATGGGGCATTGAATTGAAGGAGTCTCCAGACGTTACCTACAAGAAGAGGGTGTATCCTGACACAACGTCTTTCTATCTGCCCGCCATGAAGTGCTGCTTGGAATGGGTGGGGCCTGACCATATGATTATTGGAACCGACTATGCTCACCGGGTTGGGGACCCTGAAGGCGCCATTAAGGCTGTCAAAGCCCTGGGTAAAGACGCTGGTCTGAAAGTGGCAGAGATTGATCTGATCCTGGGCAAGAATGCTGAAAAGCTCTTCAAGCTTCCACCGAAGAAATAGAGATATTCTCCCCGGCAGCAGGACCCCCCCGGTACTAACCGGGAGGAGAAAAGAACGATCAAGGAGGGAGGAAAGATAGAGCGTGATTTTCCGGGGACTTTTGGGCTGTGCTTTTTTGTCGCAGTAAGATTTCTATCGGTCGACCGGTTCAACCCCATCGTTTCTTTCCTTCTCCTGGAATCATGGGAGAGGGAAGGGAAGAAACGGCTTGAGAGGAGAAAGGACAGTGAAATACGAAAAGTTATTTTCACCCATCACGATGAGAGGGGTGACATTTTCCAATCGGATTCAACGGACCTCGATGGTTTCCGGCCTGTCGACCGAGGACGGCTTTGTCACGGAGGATCAAAAGAAGAGGTACCAAAGGGAAATGAAAGGCGGAGCGGGCGCGATCGTGGTGGAGGCGGCCGTGGTTATCCCTTCCAAGAGTCCCTATAACGTTCGGATCAGTGATGACCGTTTTATCCCCGGGTTGACAGAACTTGTAAAAGCCATGCGGGAGGTGAACAGAGAGGTCAAGATTGGCATCCAAATCATGCAGCACCTGAAACTTTCCAAGACGGGCTGGAGACAGAAAGTGGAGGATTTCAAGCCGGAGGAGTTACCGAACATCGTCAAGGATCATGTCGCAGGGGCCAGACGGGCCCTATCGGTGGGTTTCGACTTTATTGAAATCCACATGGCCCACGCCTATGTTCTTTCGTCGTTCCTGTCGCGCGCAAACAAAAGGACAGACCCCTATGGAGGTAACCTTGAAAATAGGATGAGGTTGCCAGCAGAGGTCTATCAAGCGGTGCGTCAGCTTGTAGGAGGGAACACTCCTCTCGGTGTCAGGATCAATGGTGAGGATTTCCATGTTGAAGGAAACACCCTTGCCCAAAGCAGCCGGATCGCAAGGAGATTTGCCGAACTCGGGGCTGATTATATCAGTGTCTCTGCTGGCAGTCGTTTTGAGGATGCGAAGACCCCAACGGAAGGGAATCCTCCGGATCCCATGTCCGGCTACAGTGGCCATCGTATGAGCCCTTGGTTCTGGTGGCCTGATGGGTGCCATGTGTATTTGGCAGAGGGGATCCGAAAGGCTGTGAGGGAAGCTGGGTTGGATACTCCCATCGTGATTGCCGGGAAGATCAGAGAACCCCAGCACGCCGAAGAGATTTTGGAACAGGGCAAGGCCGATATCATCGGTCTGTGCCGAGCTCTTCTCTGTGATCCTGATTGGCCCTTAAAGGCGAGGGAAGGAAGGGAGAAGGAAATTGTCAGGTGTGTCGCGTGTAACTGGTGTCTCGAGGCAGACTCGAGGTATGAAAAAGTCAAATGCGACCGCTGGCCTAAAGACAACCTGAATGCCCCTGACCCCTTTCTGCCTAAGATGGGATCGCCTGGCCAATTTAAGAAAGAAGATCTGTGATGGACGTTCCCTGAGAAAGACGAACAGATCGCTCTCTGCACTATGGATGCGAAAAGGAGTGGAGGAGGATGAGCTCGATTACATACCCAAAGCATGGAGAAGAAGATAAGGAAAAGTATGCCCACCATCGGTGGTGGCTTGGAATCACCTTGGGCGATATGCTCGACAAGTCAGCGGATCTCTATCCCAAAAAAGAAGCCTTAGTGGATGATCGGGTGAGACTGACTTACGCAGGGCTGCAGGAAAGTGTGAATCGGCTCGCCATCGGTCTGATCGATTTAGGCCTCGAAAAAGGAGATACGGTTTTGCTGCAGCTCCCAAACTGGGCTGAATACGTCCTTTCCTACTTTGCCTTACAGAAAATAGGATGTATCCCAGTGATATTGGTTTCTGGGTACAGACAACTGGAAGTGAGTCATCTCTGCCGCTTAACAGAAGCAAAAGCGTGGATCGTCCCCGATGTCTACAGAAAAATCGACTATCTCTCCTTTGCAGGAGAAGTAAGGAAGGAAAACCCTCAGCTCCAATACATCCTCTCCGTGCGGGCTCATGGGGAGGACAGCCGGGTTACGACAAGCCTGGAAAGACTCATGAAAAAGGGTTTGAGCGATATAGACAGGCATCGCTTGGGTGCCAGGAGACCTCACCCAACCGATATTGCTCATATTCTTCCCTCCGGAGGAACGACGGGCTTGCCGAAGGGGATTCCCCGTTCTCATAATGATTACATCTGCAATGCGGAATATGTGGCAAGGATTGGAGAGATGAGCAGTGAGGACATCTGGCTGGTGACCGTTCCGGTGGGGCATAATTTGGGGCTTCTGATAGGGGTTACCGGGTGTCTGTTTATGGGTGCCAAACTCGTGTTGCTCGATTCGACAAGACCGGAAGATGTCTGCAGTACTCTACAGAGAGAGAAGGCCACCTTCATGCCCATTGTGCCCAGCCTGCTCAAGAGGATTGTCGACCTTGAGAGATTGGGAGATTATGATCTCGGTTCACTGAAGAAGGTCTCTGCGGGCGGAGAGGCGAGCTCCCCCGAGCTTATCCGAAAGACCAACGAAAAGATAGGGTGCATTTACATCAATGAATTTGGGATGAGTGAAGGGTTGCTCTGTCGGACTCGTCCGGACGATGACATCGAAACTGTCTGCAGTACCGTCGGAAAACCCTGCTGCCCCTATGACGTCATCAAGATTCTCGATGAAGAAGGCAGGGAGATGCCTCCCCATCGAGACGGAGAATTGGCAACAAAGGGGCCGGGGATCTTTGCCGGGTACCTAAAGAATCCGGACGAGAATCGAAAAAGCTTCACGAAAGATGGTTTTTTCAGAACCGGCGACCAGGCGAGAATCGATGACTCAGGGTACCTGAAGATAACAGGAAGGATAAAGGACATCATCATTCGGGGTGGGGAAAACATCAGTCCGGCTCAAGTGGAAGGACTCTTGGTCTCCTGCCCAGGGGTTGTTGATGCCTCAGTCATTGGAATACCGGATAAAGACTTGGGTGAAAAAGTCTGTGCTTACGTCCGTGTGGCTTCTGGAGTGAGACTGACCCCTGAAGAGATTGTGGCGTTTATGGATGCGAAAGGGGCTTCAAAATTGTTGATCCCGGAAAGGTTTGAATTTGTTGACGCTCTGCCGATGACTGAGGCGGGAAAACATGACAAGAAGGCCCTGCGGGCGGACGTGAAACGAAAGATGGGATTGAGTTAGTAGATAGCGTGAGATGGATAGGAGAAATCAGCCGTTCTCCATGGGATGAAGGAAGACTATTAATGATAGGTGAGGGTAAAAGCTACTCCAGGAGGCATCGTTACCCATGAGCAAACAGGCAAAAGTCGTATGGACGGATTGTACGTTATGTTACCATAGCTGCGGCGTGAAAGTGACCGTTGAGGACGGAAGGGCAATCAAGGTCGAAGGACTCGAATCCCATCCTCTCAACAAGGGGAAGCTTTGCCCAAAAGGGGAAGCAGCCCTTGATAACGTTTATAGTCCCAATCGGCTGAAGGTTCCAATGAAGAGGGTGAAGGGAGGCTGGGAGAGAGTCACCTGGGATCAGGCCCTTACGGAAATAGCGAACAAGCTGCTGAAGGTCAGGGAGGAGTACGGACCTTCTGTCCTGGGAATGTTTAACGGGTCCATTGGGGTTGAGAATCTTGAAATGGTGGGCTTGACCCAAAGGTTTAAGGCTGCCTTTGGTTCCCCGAACTTTTTTTCTGTTGAGAGCATCTGTTATCGGATGCGGATTCGAACGAGACAGATTACTTTTGGCAAATATCCTACCGAGGAACTCGATTCGAACCTCTACGTCCTTTGGGGACATAACCCCGATGCCTCTGACTTTCCATTACAACTGGCGATTGAGGAGAACTTAAAAAAGGGTGCAAAGCTGGTCGTGATCGACCCCAAGAGGATCCCATTGGCTGATCGTGCCGAGATGTATCTCAAGATTAGACCGGGTACGGACGGAGCCCTGGCCCTTGCCATGATCAACGTCATCATCCAGGAAAAGCTTTACGACACGGAGTTTATTGAAAAATACACGGTTGGATTTGATAGGCTCGTCCCCCATGTGCAGAAGTATACTCCGGAGTGGGCGGAGAAGATCACTTGGGTTGCTGCAGAAGACATTCGCAAACTGGCCCGGCTGATTGCCAAGACAGAAGGAGTGGGTATCTATCAGGGGACCAATACCCAAGATCAAACTGCCAATGGCACTCAGAACAGTCGTGCCTTCTCTGTTCTTCAAGTCATCACAGGGAACATCAATAATCGAGGGGGCTGGGTCATCAGTCCAAGGTTACTCTTGGGCAACGTCGGGATGAGTGTTGAGGGGAGACCCTTAGGAGCGGACCAATATCCGCTGTTCTATGAGGTATGGGGAAGGAAAAGCCCTTATGGTGTAGTGACGTGCGTTCCTGAGAGTATTCCCGAAAAAATAAGGGCTTTCTTCGTGATTGGAGGAAATCCCATCCTCTCTTTGCCAGACACCAACGCCTTCAGGTCAGGATTTGAGAAACTGGACCTTCTGGTGGTCCATGATCTATTTATGACCGAGACAGGAGAACTGGCCCATTATGTCTTGCCAGCCTGCTCCCACCTTGAAAAATGGGGGCTTGCCTACACGTATAATGTCTGCCACTGTTTGCCCTATCTCATGCTGAGAAAGAAGGCCATCGAGCCTTTCTATGAAAGCTGGTCAGAATGGAAGTTGTTTACAGAACTGGCAAAAAAGTTGGGCATGGGAGAGCAATTCCCTTGGAAATCCGAAGAGGATCTCGTCGCCTTCGAGTTGGGGCCGACAGGGTTGACTTTTAAACAACTGTTGGAAGAAAAACCGGAAGGGGCCTTTTATCAAGAGAAACAATATGGAATGAAAGATGTAAAATTCTCGACGCCGACAAAAAAGATAGAAATTTATAGTGACGCACTCGAGCAGGCTGGATTCGATCCCCTTCCCACCTACCTGGAACCTCATCGAAGCCCCTTGAGCACACCTGAATTGTTGGGGAAGTATCCTTTGATCCTCTCCACGGGGAACAGAAACTTGTTTTATACCCACGGACAATTCCGGGATATCAAATCATTAAAGGAGAAAAATCCCGAACCCAGGGCGGAAATAGGGCCAAAAACAGCTCTCCAGTATGGGATCAAAGAGAAGGATCAGATCGTCATTGAGACACATAGAGGCCTTGTCCGGATGAAAGCTCGCGTCGATGAGAGAGTGGCAGAAGGCGTGGTCCTCGTTCCTCATGGGTGGCCTCGAGAAGCCAATGCAAATCTCCTGACCGACACCGAGTGCAGAGAACCCATTATGGGTTATCCAGATATGAAATCGCTGCTGTGCGCCATCAGGAAAGCATAGATGACGTGAGTCTCTTGAGGGAGGAAGGTCATGGAAATCAAGAAATTGGGAGTATTGGGATTCGGCCAGATGGGAACAGGCATTACTCAGGTATGTGCTCAGTCAGGATATGAAGTGATCGCCGTGGATTCGAGTGAACAGATGGTGGCGAAGGGATTCAAAGGGATCGAGAAAAGACTCATGGGCCGTGTGGAGAAGGGAAAGTTGTCCCAGGCTGAAAAGGACAGCATCATGGGTCGGATCAAGACCAGCACGAAATTGGAAGACCTGAAGGAATGTGATCTGATCGAAGAAGCTGTGCCCGAGGATCTGGAACTGAAAAAGAAGGTATTTGCCCAATTGGATAGGATGTGCAAAGAGCAGACAATATTCAGTTCCAATACCTCCTGTCTGTCCATCACCGATATGGCCGTGGCGACCCAAAGACCTGGAAAGGTCATAGGTCTTCATTTCCATAACCCTGCGCCGGTGATGCAGGTGATAGAACTCGTGCGAACGATCCTGACCACCGAGGAAACCATTGAATCGGTGAAAAAGTGGGGGACCACCTTGGGAAAAACCGTTGTGGTTGCTCCGGATGTGGGCGGGTTTATCGTGACACGTCTCCTCACACCGTTCCTCTTAGGTGCCGTGCGCATGCTGGAAGCAGGGATTGCCACGAGAGATGAAATAGATACCTCTATGAAATTGGCTGCGAACCATCCGATGGGACCCCTGGAGGTCGTCGACCTCATAGGACTGGATACAGAATTATCCATCGCGGAGAACCTCTATGCGGAGACCAAAGAGCTCAAATATGCTCCTCCCCTGCTGCTGAGAAAGATGATTACCG
>Ga0315277_10010251_pt1 | contig 11884 bp, 12 predicted proteins | sample YL17G05_15_MG_FD_203695 | JGI IMG/M metagenome (GOLD analysis project Ga0315277, IMG submission 203695) | Sediment microbial communities from Yellowstone Lake, YNP, Wyoming, USA - YL17G05_15 | ecosystem: Environmental > Aquatic > Freshwater > Lake > Sediment | place: USA: Wyoming | collected...
ATAATATAGGTGGCGAATATAACAACTTGCAATATTGCATAGGACGGGAACTTTGCTGTCATCACAATAGGAAGAATGACACCAATGAACCATACAAGTTTGTAGCTCAGCTGGAGTAATAAAACAGGAGAAAATTTGAGAGGAGAGCGCAGGCCCAATATGGACAGAAGTGCGAATGACAGATAGACGCTGCCAGTAATACCCAAAACGATTGGATCTTGACCAGGCCAGCCGAATATTGTTCGGATCGCATCAGGCATGGTAATTATTCCCAACCCGAATCCACCTGCGCCAACGATAGTATAAATATACATTCCCTTGAGCCAGCCCCATCTAACCTTGTTGTCTTGAGACATTCTTACCCCCCCTTTCTTGTAATTGTTATTTGCAGGCTTCCCTCATATAACAATGATTATGTTGATGCGATATTTCTACTAAAAACCAAACCTTTCTATTTTCTTAGCGTTCACCTTTTTCATCCAATTTTGCTACATTGAAGGTCCGATCCTCACATTTGCCTTAACTTTTTGGCAGGTGCTGCCCTTTAATGGGTAACCCCAATTTTCTATGTTCTTTCTTTCCTGAGTAAATTATAATTTACCTGTCCACAAAGGCATCTTAAATCCTGTGGTTCTTTGTCTTTTAAAGTTACGAATAAGAGGCCCTGGCACTTCGAGCATTTGAACAAATCGTGAAGGTCTCTAAAGGCTTCGATTATGGGCATAAAATCGGTTTTCGAAAAATCACCCCATTTTGAGTAATGGACATTCTCATTGATTCCCCATTGCTCCGCCTGCGAACGTTTTATTATCTCGTTGACCACACTCTCAATTTCTTCTATTTCCCGGAAGACCTTCTCATTCCCCCAGCTTTGAGCAGCTGCTTTAGACTGTTTTAAATATTTCTTATATGCTTCAATAGTCCCCGGCAAATAGTCCCCCAATTCCCATCTACCGTCTCCTTTATATGTTATTTTCCCTAGTAAGTAATCGCATGCACTCTCAAAAAAGTACTCTGAATTCCGCCTAAGCTTTGCCGCGGCCGAAGGAATGTCATTATCATCTACATCCTTTTGAATCTTATCCCAGAAGTCGACATCTTCCACGTAAGCAGGACCGGTGTCCACCGACCAACTCTTGAATTCGACCATGTTCTTTTTGCTTATAACCCCGTCTGTATTCAATTGCCGAGCCCATGTGCGGTCATGTGTGGTGAGAAAAAACTGACGATCAGGGAAGTGGGATTTCAACAGCCTGCATAGATCCCGGCGATGGTCACTATCTATTGACATTACTACGTCATCCAAAACTGTCAATGCAATTTTCCCCTCTGATAGCCTTTTACTTAACGCAAGATAAAGACAAAGCCCCATACTGTCCTGATGACCTTCGCTATGTAAAGCAATTGGAGGATGGTACCCACGCCCATAGAAATCAACCCCAAAATCGAGCCCAGCCCCACTGGATTGGAGCTTTGCATCAAAACCATTCTCATCCTCCCCATGGAGTTCTTTATAATACTCAATGAAATCATTCTTTACAGAATCGTAAAGAGAGGTCAAAATTTTGTCCTTTGATTTTTCATACTCATTTAATGCTATCGCCGCTCTTTTAGAAAAAAGCTCAGCGGTACCCTTTGTTTCCTTTCCATCAAAATATCTTTTAAACTCGGAACTCATCCGAGTTAAGGTATCCCAAGCATTCTGCTCAGGAGACAAATCCGGAGCGGCAGCAATTGATTCTTTCTTTATCGTCTCAAAGTCTTTTACATAATTACTGTAAGCATAGAACACTTTCGTATCTACGGGGATTGTTTCATCGGCATCATGCTTTTCGATTGGATCCGTAAGACCTTCAGACCATTTTGAGAGAATATCAATCCATCTCTGTATTTTACTTAGGATCCCATCTTGTTTTAGAATTAGGCAGGAATTGTTTATTTTTTCCAAATGATTTTTCAACGTTGATATCTCACTGTTAATATCAGTTGACAATTTCCTGATTTCAGTTTCTATCTTTGAAGCTTCTTCTGCCTTTAGTAATCTTCCCTCTAAGAATTCTTTTAATTCTCCAGGTTTCCAAACAGTAAGGCAAAGAGGACAAGCACCACTTGTGTCTATCAAACTTAACCCCAACTCAAGCAACCTCTTATTGGCCAACTCCTTTCTTAATGTTTTGTCTTCTCTTAGTTTTCTCAGGATTTGACTTAACTTCTCCTCATTTAGAAAAGCGACTTCCCCATGGTCCGTGATAATCTTTTTTACTGCATCTAGGTCTTTCGTCAACAAGTCAACATTGATAATGGTTTTGTTTTCCACCAGTGATGGTGGTTTCATATATTTTTGAAGATTTTCGTAAGTGAGTGTGGACAGTGACTCGCCTCCGAGGGTAGAACGGAAGCCATTGATTTTTTTAAGTACAGCTTCTTCAGAGAAACTATCCAAAGATAATACGGTTGTAATAACTGTTTTTGATGTGTTCAGCTGAACCTGTGCCATTTGGTCATCTTTTTTTGCATCTGTTTCCACTTTTACCAACGTCTTTCTTATCTCTTCCAGTGTTTCCAGGTTTAATACAGCTTGAACCTCCGCTGCCCTTTCCCCAGATTCCGCAGCAACAAACTTCAAGATTTCCCTTCGGGAAAGCACGTAATGTCCCCTTCTTGCAATTGCAACAACCTCTTCGAGAACATCTCTCTTATCTTCTGAACAAATAAGATTATTTGAAGCCGACATTCTTCTTTCAATTTCTATCGTGTCTGTGGCACCCGGAATTCTTATAGTAGCTTTAACGGCAGCATTTTCTGGCTTCTTTACATCTATGTGAGGCCCGTGCTTCTTTAGGGATATACCTTTGGTTCCCTTGCCAATAAGTCTTGATATCCTTCCAGAAAAAAGAAAATCAAGAGCATCCACTATAGCACTCTTCCCCGTACCGTTTGGTCCATATACAAGGAAGTTGTCCCCACCAGGAGAAAATATTAACTTATCTTTAATTCCCCTAACGTTTTGTATTTCAATGCTGAGGATTCTCATTTTCAGATTCTCTCTTTTTAAGAAGTTCGGCAATCGCCTCTTTGTTTCTATATTCCCCCTTCATTATAATCTCCCGCAGCGATTGAGTAATTTCTGAACCAAAATTAGAGTTTTTTGATAAAGACTCAGTGAAATCGTCAACGATTTCTTCCAGAAGCGATTTTTCACTCATATTTGAAACCCATGCAAATTAAAAGTTGAGAGGTAAGGAGGTCAAGTTTATTTTCTTAGCGTTCACCTTTTCTACCAAATTCCATGAGGAGATTTGCCCCTCATCTTCCAGACCCTTATCTTATAAGGATCCCTTTTTCAATATATTTTCTAAATCCCCTGACATCTCTCTAACAATAGTATTCAGTGCTTCACCAACACCGCGATACATGTAACGATATGCATTTGAAAACTTTCCAACCAATGAACTTTTCGTTTCTTCATATTTTTTATCCATGATGATGCGATTTTCGGAGGCCGTTTTGAGGGTAGAATGAATTTTAACCGTGCCTTTTGCCACTCGAACCCCTTTATCATAACTTCCAACAAGTGACGATAATTCTATCTCTAAAATTAGAGACGGCTTGGATTCATCAAAATCCACTGACTTAAACATGTTGCTTGATCTCATCTCTTTTAAGAAAATCTTACCTACCATTTTTACAGGTGGTTCCGTCCAAATTTCATCGTTTAAGTATTGGACATCCTCATCATAAGTCTTCTCTTGCTCAGGTCTTTTATCGATAATATTTATCAACACCATCTTTTCAGATTTATAGGATGACTTATAATCAACGTACTGATAATATCTGGTATCAGAACCAAGATTAAAAAGAGCTTTGTATTTGGGCTCTTTTGATTCAACTGGTATGCTTAGAAATAGGGCAAATGAAATTGTTGCAATAATCAAGTAAAATTTTCTCATAAGCACCCCCTTTGAAAACAATGGCCGCGACCCTGTAATGCCTTTAAACGCGAATCACAAAAAGCACCAATGGACATCAATTCTCTTTTCTTAACGTTCACCTCTCCACAAAATTCTATTAACATTGAAGACCTTATTCTTGATCCGCTTCACACTTCAATAAATTTTTCTGCCAAGTTTCAAGGCCAGGCGCCATTCTTCCACTGATTAAGTCCTCATTATGCCATTTCATAGAAAGGAGTCCGGGGCTTCTTTTTGGCACTCTCGAACTCTTCTCATTAACTTTGGGATTAGGCGGCCTTTTTCATCCCTTGTTTTTTATAAAAATCGTTTCTTTTCTTCTGATCTTTTGGTGCAACCTGAAGACTGACCTCCCCCCCTGCTGCCCTTACCAAACGCACCATTGAATCTAATGTGAAATTGACATTGCCACGAAGCACCTTAGTAATATAAGCAGGGCTGACTTCAAGGCGTCGTGCAAGCTCGCTCCTGGAGACCCCGTTTGCTTCCATAATTTTATGAAGTCCCTCAGTAAAATCGAGAATGAGAGAGGCAACCCAATAAGTATCCCGTTCCTTTGCCTGATCGAAAAGTTCTTTAAACGATTTTTTCTTCATTTAGACACCTTCTTCCCCGTATATCTGTATTTGCGCTTTTTTCTTGTCCTCGAAATAGCCATCCATCAGCCTAATCGCATGGTCAATCTCGCCCCGAGGGGTTTTCTGCCCCTTCTTAACAAAACCACTTGTGCAAATAATTAGTTTTCCTTCGTCGTAGAACCAGAGAACCCTCACTCTTCCTTGTATAAATTCAAATAATTTCCCCTTGATCTGATGGGAAATCTCTGTGTTTCTGGGTGGCCCTTCCATTGCCACTCTACCCAAAAGGGCCAGCATCCTATCAGAATCTTTTTGAAGGGTATGGCCAAGTCCTTCGAGAAATTCGAGCAGCTCGCAGTGTTCCCTGCTTTTCGCTACAGCGTAAACAGTATAGAAACCTTTTGAAACAAGCAGCAAATTCATTTTAACCTATAGGTTAAATAAGTCAAGTAAATTGTTTGGCTCCTCTTCTATGAAAGACCGTGTCAAACCTTGAAATGTGAATCAAGCTTTCTATTTCAGTTGTCAAAACCTCACATTCACAATTCAGGTCAAATCTATTTTCTTAGCGGTCACCTTTTCCACCAAATTCTGCCAAGAGAATTAAATATACTCTCAAAATGCTAACATTAAGGACTTTACCCTCTCGAACTTTCAGCAAGACCAAGGAAAGGTGTCACCCTTCCGGCGGTTGTTCTCCCATTGGAGGGGCTGGAGGTTGGAAAGATCGTCAGAGCCACCTTTCGACATGGGCTTAATATGGTCAACCTCCCAGCCATGATCTGAGTCCGTTTTTCCATACTCCGAGTATCTCATCGGTTGACCACACATATCGTAACGCCAAGTGTTCGGATCGTATTGCTCAATCGCGCGGCCTTTTTTCCATACCGCATCTACTGTTGTCCTTGCAAAGGGCTTACCATTTAAATCCGTGTTCGGACTTCTTGCCATAAGACTCCTCCTTTCTGTAAAGCTCAGATGTCAGCCTACACTTTTTAATCCAGCCTATCGCCCAGCGGCCTGTAAACTTTTATCGTACCCCCTTTAATTCCTACTTTAATAAGGATTAAATCTGTTTTGAGCGTTCACCTTTTCCACCATATTCCACCAACATTGAAGACCTGATCTTGGATTCCTATGACTCATCTCAAAGAAATGGGATGTTTCCTTATTTTTCACTTCTTTTATTTCTTCGGAGGTTTCGGCGCAGGGGGTGGATCTGGGCGCTGTGGTATAATAGGTTGATTTGGCTTTTGGCCCTTTGTGGTGCCCTCAGTTAGTGGTTTGGGTGGTATCGCTTTTTTCACTTGAATCCTCCTTTTCTGGTTGTTTGGGCATTTCGATGATTATATCGTTAACCGGAAGACACAAATATATTGCAGGGATTTCATAAAGAAACTCAGAGTCTTCGTATCTGTAAACTTTTACATCACGAAGGACAACTTCTCGCATAGTCTCGCTTTCTGAAAAAGATTCTCTGTAGCCTTCGTAGGTAAGATTCTTCGATGGTATTCTCACCCAAACCCAACTAATTTCCTTTGCATTGAGGAAGAACGAAAAGAGATTCTCGTCGCCATACTTTTCGGAGATTCGAAGCCAATTGGCGATTCGATTGATGACTTTGTTTTGAATGATCCCCGACATTATCATGCCAAGAAGGATGCTAAAGGCGCATGTTACGAAAACCTCTTTCGGGGAAATTGGGACTTTGGCGCTCAAAAGTGAACCCCAAAACGACAGTCGATTGTATGAAAAGGTATAAGTGAATGGCCAAGAGATTACCCCTCGTATGATTTCAAATGATTGGTATGAAAAGTAGGAACCGAAGCCCAGAAGAATTGCGTACAAAACAAACCGGAATTGACTCCACTTTGTGTGTACCGTGAGAGTTTCAATCATGAGAGCCGCAATAAGTCCCGGGATAAGTAGAACAATTAATCGAATCGTCAATTCAGATGTTTCCATTTTGCCCTCTGCTACTCTGGGATGGAAGCCAGACCTATTTTCTTAGCGGTCTTTTCCACCAAATTCCGCCAAACGAAGCAAATGAATTCTCAAAATAGCAATATTAAAGACCTGACCCCGGGTTTGATTACTGGTTGTTGTTCCGATATGGGTTGCTCGATACCCAATAAGGGCTGCATGATTTCAATTGTTAGACGTTCTTTGCGTTCTTGAATGCTCCGCATTTCTGCCGCTTCATCGCCTACCAGTTCCATCGCCCCATGCTGATATGCCCTTTCGCCTCGATTAAGCAATTCAAACTCCCTATCACACTGTTCAAAATACGATAGGATTTTCGGATCGTCTCGGAGCGGGCGACGAACATTGTTCACTTGACGGCCATCATATTTTCTTTCGGGATCAGGGAGGAATAGTATTCGATCAATGTCTGACTGTTTTGGTGTGATGTCATGCATTTCACCGTCCGGGTCCCGCCAGACAGCATGGAACTCGCCTTCAACCATAAAATTCGGAACTCTCCATATTTGCCATCCATAGCATACGGAACCTCCGTGTTGTTCTATATAGCGTTCGACGGCCCGAAAACAATCTAGGGACTCTACGCCTAGTCCAGGTGTAACGCGGATGAACACCAGTTTGGGATCTGCGACGAGTTCCCTACAAAGAGCAAGGATATCACTCGTTATCGAATGCGGTATGGGACGCCTTAATTGTTCCTCTGTAATCATGGGGTCTTTATCTTCCTCACAGGATACACTTCCGAATGCCTCTCATGCTCCTGCTGGTTCCGAGTGTAGAGGTGATGGAAAGGGACCGAGGTGGCTAATCGAACCTCAGCCCCCCGTTTTTATAGCCTAAGCTTTTGAGCCTGATGGCTTGTTGTCAGCACGACCGTCTATCAGGATTATGTGGGGGCTATCCTGAAGTTTGAGACGCTTCAGTATATCGATTACCCTTTCAAACTGCTCATCAGAGAAATAAAGAATGGCCTTCAAAGACGGGTGGGTGGCGTCGCTTGCCTTTTCATATACCTCGGACTGTTTCGCAAGATTTCGCTCCAGTTGAGTATTCTTTGCAAGCTTAAACTCCACAAGCGACTTATCCCTCGCACCACGCGATACCTTGAAGTCAGCGGGGCCTCTGCCGTCGTTTACCTCCCGGCTCACGTCAGTTTCTGTGGCAAACCAGGTTAAACGGTATAAGATATGTAAATCTGTTTCCCGTTCAATTGGTCGCCCATTAAGATAGAAAATGCGGTGCCCCCCCTTGTTCTCAATAACATCCTTGAGAAACATGAGTCGCTGGCGTGCCTCCTCATAGGTATCGCCAGGTATTCGATAGAACCCAGATGGTTCAAGATGGTGCTTAACAAAATCACGGACGTGCTCTATGAACCAAGTTTCGACCTCACGGACCCGTGTTTTTGAGATCGAAACAGCCTGATCTCCATGCTCCTCTTTGTCTCTGATATAGTAGTCGAGAACTTGAGGAAACATATCAATAACCTGAGCGATTGCCTGGGAAACTTCTTCCTTACTGGGTTCCGGACCTTTTGGGAGGACTCGAATCAAATAGGCATTGACCTGTGCTCGAAGTGCTGAATCGGGTAGCGCATTCGCGATATCGGGAAAGCGATTAATCAGTTCTGGCCTGTTAATCCATGCATCGTCTCTGGTGAGCATGTCTTTTGGTGTGAGCAAGATATAGTCATTTCGGAAGAATGGAAGCTCAAATGTTTGTGACATCCACGATTGGGTCTGGTAATTGAACTTCGTCTTTGACACAGAGATTTTCTTTCGTTGATTAGTGGAAAGGAAGTTGAGAGCAAATTCCTGGGTGTATTCAGACAGATAATATTTAATTAAGTTTGTGGTAAAATCGCTGATATTATCGCGACCTACCCCGTCACGAACCAAACAAAGCTTTTCTAGGTGACTTCCCTTGGTAAGCTGCTCTTCACCAAAATTACGAAATACCGAGTTGAAATTCTTATGCAAGACGCGAGCGAAATCCTTGCCAAGGCCATGTCCCCGATTTCCGCTGAGACTGAATCCAAACCAATTCTGGCGCACCTCTGGAAATGCAAACCATGCGTCAACGAGTGGTGGACTGATGGTGCCGGACAAGGTCACCTCCTTGAGGAATCGCATGTAGCGAATAATCTCGGCATGAAGTTCCTGGTATTTGGGGTCGTCGCTGTTAAAAAGGAGAAAGGGATCTACAAAGAGGGGGAGATCTCCGATTAGTGATATATCAAGCGCCCCGAATTCTTCAAGGGCATCGGGGGATACTCCGAAGAAGTCAGAAAAATAGATGTCGGTCATCTTATTGGGCCTCCCAAAGTTGAAGAGGTGCGCACCCCCTAAGGCTCTGGGGTCAGGTCTTGCTTTTTGATGTTTTCAAAAAATTCAAGATTAAAGATCCAACCCCTTTCTTTTGCTCCTCGATTTGATGTTCCAGAGGTAATGGCGCTCAAGTCTCTTTTCTCAGCGTTCACCTTTTCCACCCAATTCCACCAATATTGAAGACCTGATCCCTACATTCGTTCTCATCTTCTCGGCAGGTGCCTCTTAATGGGTGCCTCCAATCCTCTTATCGTTAAAGAGGCGGGATTGGGGGTTTTGGGGGTAATGTTTTACCACCCGCCAACGGGTCCTCGAAAAACCCCTTTTCGTCATCGGTTCCAAAGCATCGAGCCGGGTCTCGATTAGTTTCTGCGAGACACCCGATCACCCCGCCAGGCTCAACCCGAACTATCTGTTTACACTTTTTTGCCCAGTAGTCCTCAAAAAGAATAGGCAGTTTCGTCTCAAGGAGTTTGCACATGAGTTTATCGATAATCCTATAGCCAAGTTCCGAAACCTCCATCATAATTGCTTGCTGTGCGAGAAACGATCGAGCAAAAGCAGGATGCTTTTCCATAATCACTTTCCATTCTGCCGCCATTTTTTTCCGCTGTACCTTACTCATCTCCAATACCTCCCTTCTGTATATCCATTCCTAATTTGCAGTGAAAGCTGAGTCTATCTTCTTCCCATTCACTTTTCTCACCATACAAACCTTTCGTGTTAGGCTTCATTAATAAGGCATTCTGCATTTTCTTACCGTTCACCTTTTTCAGGAAATTCACTGAAAATGAGAAAACTAATTTCACGCTTCAAGACCTGGCACTTTTACTTTTTTAAAGCCAAACGGCTATACAGGCATTGTTACCCCCCTAATAGAATCAATAAGGCCCGCAGAATTAATTTGCTTTTTGGTTTTTAGATATTTTTCGAGTTTATAAAATCAAGTGGTCAGGAAGCGCTCCAAGAAGATAAGAACATCCCCTTAGAGCTTTTGTTGGGGCATCTTTTGAAGACCTTTTCTCATCTTTCACCCCTGAAAAGTTTAAAATGGATTTATAAAGGTAGGGATGTTTCAAAAACTAATAATTCCATATAGCAAATTCTTTGCCAAAAGTCTAATATTTTGTTGGATTCTATAATCTATCGAAATTAAAAGATTAATTTGATTTTTATGAAACCTGCATATATGAGGAAATGGGCTTTGGATTGTAATGTATTATTACAGTTGCCAACTATCGTTAACAGTCACATAGCTTAGTTTTTTAGGGTATATCTATACAGGGAAACGATGAAATGGAGAGGCCGGGGGATAAGGTGATTGAATTGCATGAATCATTGACAGGCCCGGATTAATCTGCTTAAATAAAATTGTAGCATCAATTTAGCGGTTTGAAATAAACTTTTAAAATCCCTCCCCGCCTCCCTTTGCCAAAGGGAGGTGAAACACTTCCTTCTTTTGATAAGAAGGAGTAAGGGGGATTTGAATCCTATGAAGATCACTGCAATTATTCCTGCGCGATATGGTTCGACACGGTTCGAGGGGAAACCTCTTGTCGATATTCTCGGCAAACCGATGATTCAATGGGTCTACGAAGGGGTGTGCCAGTCGAAATTGGTCGATGAGGTGATTGTCGCCACTGACGATCATAGGATTTTAGAGACGGTTCAGAAGTTCGGCGGAAGGGCTGTGATGACCTCTCCGGATCATCCTACCGGAACCGACCGGGTGGCGGAGGTGGCACGAAAACTCAGATCTGAGATCATCGTTAATGTTCAGGGAGACGAACCTCTGATAAAAGGTTTTATCATCGATAAAGCCATCCGCCCCCTTCTGAAAGATGAGAGCCTGGATATGTCCACCTTGATGACAAGGATTGAGGATGTGAAGGACTGGCTCAATCCCAACCAGGGGAAGGTGGTTGTGGATCAAAAAGGCTTTGCCCTCTACTTCTCACGGTCTCCCATCCCCTTTCCCCGCGATCTTAATATGGAACAAATTCTCCGTAAGCCTGTCGAAAAAAGAGGTATTTTTTCAAAAAGGGTTTTTAAAACGATCGGCCTCTATGTCTATCGACGTGCTTTTCTCCTGCGGCTCGCAAAAATGAAGCCCACCCCCCTGGAAAAAATAGAGAAACTGGAGCAACTTCGCGTTTTGGAAAATGGCTATAAAATCAAGGTTGTTCCGGTTGATTATGAACCCATTGGCGTGGACACCCCCGGAGACCTCCAAAAAGTCATCTCATTGCTCACCCGCTGCGGTTAAAATCCATAACAGATTGTTTTCACTAATTTTTTTAAAATTCGCCGATTGATTTTAAAAAAAGAAAAAACGATGTTTTCCTAACCCCTCAATTAAAGACAGAGGAAAGGGTCAAATACCACCCCATCACTAAGGGGTTACATGTTTTCCGATTTCTGCGTTGATTTTTTCACAATTTTAAGGTATACTAAATTGTTTGCTTAAAGGAAAAGATGAAATCAAACGGAACGAAACGCTATCTTCCTGTCTTTCTCTTACTTTTCACCTTCTTCCTTCTTTTCGCCTGTTCCACTCCATCCTGGTTCCCGATTAAAAAGGGGCCGCCTCATAAGGCGAAGATGAAGGAATTGGTGGATAAAGAGGTCATCATCATCGATAGGAAGGAATACGTGAAGGTCCTCAATCCCCGTGGCTCTGAAGGAGGGGATCAACCTAAATATCTCTATATTCCTGTGGAGGAATATCTGGCGAAAAGAGAGGCCTTTGCCGCCCCCTCCCTGCGAGGTGAGCAAGAGAAAAGAACCTCCCCTGCTGCCACAACTCTCTCCCCTTCTTCCGGGCCGGAAAAAGAGGCTCTTTCAACCTCTGTTTCAGTTTCCCCCGTTGCCCACTTAAAGAAGAAGGTGGTGATCACTCACTTTGATGATCGGACCACTTCTGCCGAAGAGACCTTCGGCGACTGGTTGGCCGAAAGGCTGATGAAAGAAATGATGCAAAGGTCCTTCCAGGTTCTCTTTGTTGACTATCAGATGGTAAAAGAAT
>Ga0315277_10010252_pt1 | contig 11883 bp, 10 predicted proteins | sample YL17G05_15_MG_FD_203695 | JGI IMG/M metagenome (GOLD analysis project Ga0315277, IMG submission 203695) | Sediment microbial communities from Yellowstone Lake, YNP, Wyoming, USA - YL17G05_15 | ecosystem: Environmental > Aquatic > Freshwater > Lake > Sediment | place: USA: Wyoming | collected...
AGTCAACGCTCTCTCATTGAATCCATGTTCAAAGAGTTGGGCTACGAAATCTCCACGACGATCTTCCAGAACTTGCTAAGCTTCAGGCTCAAGCAACTCGAAAAACCAGTTCTTGAATCCATTCCCCGCAAGAAAATGATGAAGGCATTGATAGATGAAATGTCGGCCAGCTGCGCAGATGAAGCGTTCGAAATGACAAAGGGCCTCATTGAAGAAGCGTTTCCGGAGGACTATCCATGGACGATAAGGGAAGTCGGGGACAGAATTACCGAGATGTACAGAGAAGTCGACGTTGAGGTCGAAGTGGAGTATTTTGAGGGAGGCTTCACGCTGAAGTACAAAACATGTCCCTACTACACGCTTGTCAAGTCTGGGCAGAAGACTTGGCTTTGCAGTCTCCGGAAAAAAACCTTAGACTATATCATTTCAAGAGTCTCACACGGAAAGAAAGCCAAAATAAAAATAATCAAAACGCTACTGAAGAACGAACACCCCTGCGAATACGCAATCTTCCTAACTGGATTCTTGGAGGAAAGCTGAAATCAAAAACCTTGATCTGTGTTTTCTCATTTCTGTCACGAGCGGAACAGTCATGAGAAAAGAGCTTAGGGCTACTAGTGGATGCTCATACTCTTTAAGTTGTGTCAGGCTTCACTCTAGTAATCGAGACGTTGTGCAATGTTCGAGAAGATTTTGGTACCTTTAGATGGTTCTGAGCATTCGGTCAAAGCTTTGGATGCCGCGATTCAAATAGCCAAAAAATTCGCGAGCAAGATAACTCTTATCCACGTGTACCATGCCGCTGTTACGACGGGCATGAATTATGAAGCGAGCTACGAGCCGGGCATGCGTGCGACAAGCATTCCTGTTATAACAGCTGAAGAAATGTCTCGGTTTGATCGGTATGCCCGTGAGACAGGTGACAGAATTCTCGCGGAAGGTGAGCAGAGAGTCGGCATGGAGAAAGTAGAAGTTGACTCCTTACTTAGGGAGGGGCATGTTGTCGAAGAGATTTCAGGGGTGGCAGAAGAAGGCAAGTTTGGTTTGATCGTCATAGGGGCGCGGGGAATCAGCCACATCAGAGAGATGCTTCTAGGTAGCGTAACCGAAGGCTTAATCCACCATACATCTTGTCCGATCCTCGTTGTCAAATAGGAAATTTTCACTTTGCAGCTTGCTTGAAAGGCAGGCAGTATACGGACAGATTGAGTTTGGATCTACTCGAGACTAAGTAGCAGCTAATGTCAAGTTTAAGCTATTGCTCCTAAATCTAGATGATTATTTGTAATCGAGCTAAAAAAAGCAGCTGTAGTCCTTACTCATATCGAATCAAATACAATGGCTCGTTCGCCTCTTTCTTTTTTTGTTCGGCGGAGAGCTCTGTTTTTTCCGTGGCATCCACGGCTTTCTGACCGCGATTCTCCTCTATCGAGATCTCAGAGACACTTACAATAGATGCCTTTTTTCTTCTTGAAGTCTTTTTCATATTCTTCTCACGAGGCAAGAACCCATTAGTACCTTCAATAGCCCTAACGCTTTTGCACTTAAAAATATTCTGATCCTTGTCTACAATTGAAAGAGAAGAGCTTTCGAGCGAAATTGTCCGATTGGATTTGTCGAATGTTTTTCGTCAGCCAGAACCGACTCGGTCTATGAGTTTAGTCATTTCTTTTTTGAGTTCGGTGATTCTTTTCTGATCTTCAGCCTCTATTGATAATCGTAGCTCGGGCGACGTGTTTGATGCCCTGATTAGCGCCCAAGAATCTGGAAATACTATTTTTGCGCCGTCGATCGTATCTACGTTCTTGTATGTTCGCGTCGCTCCTTCTTTTATCCTGTCTATGACTTTGAATTTTGTTTCGTCCGAGCAGTTTATTTCGATCCTTTCAAAGAATCTGGCTGGTAGTTCATTCACGACTTTTGACAGTTTCTTTCCCAAGTGCGAGACTATCTCCATCATGTACGTGCTGTTTATTATCGCGTCATCAAACCAAAAGAACTTTGGCACGCATATGTGGCCAGATTTCTCGACACCGAAAACAGCGTTGTGTTTCTTGGTTTCCTGCACTAGAAATGTGTGGCCGACCGGTATGCGGTACACTTTTTCTCCGTATTTCTTGACTTCGTCCTCTATGATGTTTGAGCATTCTATGTTGGCTACGACGGGGCCTCGTTGGGTTTTCATTATGTCTCTGATGAAGAGGATCGCGGCTTGTTCGGTCATCATTACTTTGCCCGTGTCATCAACGAACATGGCTCTGTCGCCGTCGCCGTCGAACGCTATGCCGAGATCAGTCTTTTCTTTCGGAACCTTCTTGCAGAGAGCGGACAAGGATTCTGGTTTCGGTTCAGGGTCTCTGTTCGAGAACGTGGGGTCAGGCCAATCAAACAGGAAACTGGCTTCTACACCCATTCTCTTGAGAATCTTCGGCACCAGAAGGCAAGCGGCTCCGTTTCCGAAATCGGCGACGGCTTTTATCCTTTCAGGCTTTATTCTCTCAACCACGAAATTAGCGTATTCTTCGTCCATGCCTTCAAGTTTTTGGGCTGATCCTGTGCCCGTCTTGAAATTTCCCCTGGAGCTGATCTCTCCTAGTTTTTTGTTCTCATTTTCGAAGAAGCCGACTCCGTCTTGATGGAAGAATTTGATGCCGTTCCACTCTGCAGGAAGATGAGACGCGGTTATGTACGCCGTTGTGTCGTTTCTCATTTTCCAGTTGGCAAAGACGCAGAGGCTCGCGGGGCAGGTTCCGATCAAGTGGGCTTTTGACCCCGTTTTTATCAATCCTTGAACGAATGCTTCCTCGAGCTGTGCTCCATGCTCCCTGAAGTCTCTTCCAATCGTGAAGGTGCCGGGACAAAGGGTTCCGGCTGCCTGACCGATTCTGGTCATGATTTCGCTCGTCAAGTCTTTACCGTAAATTCCTCTAATATCATAAGCTCTGAAGATACTCATCTTTCATCACGATTATCAGTTCTAATCGTTCAAGTTGGTGTCTTTTAGCTAGCTAGCGCGCGTTGGTTGGAGAAGTCCTTCATCAAGATTCTGATCTTTTGAGCTATCTCTACGGCCTTTTTGAATGGTCGTTGCCACAGATTTCTACCAAATACCAAGCCTGTCGCTCCTCCTTCGAGAGAGATTCGGACCTTTTCCATGAGTTCCTTGTCTTCCATTTTTTCTCCTCCGGATATGAGCACCATCGTCTTTCCGGCTGACTTTATGACTTTCTCAACAGCTTCCTTTGCGTTAAGCTGGAGTGTGTCGTACGGCTTGGGATATAGTCGACTTTTTTCTTTGTCATACTCAGGAATGTTTAATTTGACCATGTCGGCGCCCAGTTCGTTGGCCACTCGAGCCGCGTAGTCAACTGCGTAAAGGCTGTCTCTGCCGCCCTTGGCTTCGATTGCCTCCCCTCTTGGATAGGCCCAAACGATGATGGGCATGCCGAACCTTTGGCAGTCTTCTCTTATTTTGGCAAATTGAACAAGATCGTTATCTTGTGCAGGCGAGCCGACGAACAAGGTGTATCCAACGGCGTCAGCCCCCAGTCGGACTGCATCTTCTACAGAGGCAGTTTGGGGTGAAAAGGCGCGTGCGTCAGATGGGATTGATGTTTTTCCGTTCAGTTTGAGAATTAGAGGGATTTCGCCTGTGAATTCTTTCATGTATTTTTCAGCTAGGCCGATGTGGAAGACTATTGCTGAAAAGCCGCCTTCCTTTGCCAATTTCAGCTGGTAGGCAGGGTCAAGGCTGTCCGGGTTTGAAAAGAAATCTCTTGGGCCGTGTTCCAATCCGTGGTCAATTGGTAGAACAAGGGCCATTCCGTTGCCGACTCCGTGCTCGTACAGAATTCGATGAAGTCTTGTCTTTTTGCCAAGGTCAAGGTTCAAATCTTCAAGTGAAGGTCTTTTAACTTGAACCATAATCGACACCGATTGCATTCTATGCGTTTCCGTGTTATAAATTTGACCCCACTGGTTTGCACCCAGCTCGTGCATGCGAAGTTTCAAAAGATTAAAAGCTGCAAAATCGTATCGGTCTCGTGGTGTGTGATCATGTCTGGGATAATGAGGGTCAGGGCAAGAGAGATCCTTGATTCGAGGGGTAATCCAACGGTCGAAGTTGACGTGTTCACGAAAAGAGGCTTGTCAAGAGCTTCTGTTCCTTCTGGTGCCAGCACGGGCAAATATGAAGCGTTAGAGCTCAGGGACGGCGGAAGTCGCTACTTGGGGAAGGGTGTGCTGAAAGCCGTCAGCAACGTGAACAATATCATGGCCAAGAAGATCGTTGGAACAGATTGCACCCTACAAAAGCAGGCAGACGATTTGATGATAGAATTGGATGGGACTCCTGACAAGTCCAGGCTGGGAGCCAACGCGATTCTCGCAGTAAGCATGGCAGTCTGCAAAGCGGGGGCACTGGAGTCGAAGCTGTCTCTTCATGAATATGTCGCTAGACTCGTTGGTTCAAGGGGCGTAACCTTGCCCGTTCTGCAGATGAACGTGATTAACGGTGGAGCGCACGCGGGCATAAAGAACGATTTTCAAGAGCACATGATAGTGCCGTTAGGGGCCAAGAGCTTTTCTGACGCTTTGAGAATGTGTTCGGAGACTTATCACATATTGAAGAAGAACTTGAAGGAGAAGTTTGGAACGTCTGCGATACAGGTTGCAGATGAGGGCGGTTTCGTTCCTCCTGTGAAAAGCGTTGATGAAAGGCTCGAGTATTTGCTTGACGCGATAGAGGAATTAGGCTACGCTGGAGAATTTGCCTTGGCGATTGACGCTGCCTCTTCTGAGTTCTACACGGAGAGAGAGAGACGGTATAGGATCGGAGAAAAAGATTTTTCTTCGTCGGGGTTGATCGATTTTTACTCTGAGCTATGTGGGAAATTCAAGATTATCTCGATCGAGGACGGCTTGAGCGAGGATGATTGGGCTGGTTGGGGACGATTGAATTCTGAGCTTGGGAAAAAGGTTCAACTTGTCGGGGACGATCTCTTGGCAACGAATGCTGAGAGAATCGAAAAAGCAATTAAACTCCGTGCTTGCAACGCGTTGCTGCTGAAGCTTAATCAGATTGGAACCGTTACCGAAGCCCTGAATGCCTTCGGCTTAGCCAGGAAAGCTGGGTGGAACGTGATTGTTTCTCACAGGTCGGGGAGCACTGAAGAAACTTTCTTTGCGGATTTGGCTGTCGGCCTTGATGCGGGGCAACTGAAATATGGCGCGCCCGCAAGAGGCGAAAGAACCTGCAACTACAACCAACTGCTCAGGATTGAAGAAGAATTAGGAAGGAAAGCTGAATACTCAGATGTTTTCGGTTAGAGCAAGAGGCGGCATTAGAATGAAGGGCATAAGCTTTTCGTTTGAAGCCGCGTTGGTTCCTCACGAGCGTATTGTCCAAAGCGCAGAAAGGCTGAGGCCTGAGATTCGAAATATGGCAGCTGCTGTTTCTAAGGGCTACTCTGATGATAGGGCTTCGATCAACCTGTGTGACGACAGAAGCATGCTAAGCAAAGTTGAACGAGCTGTAAGAGATAAGCTGCGGTTAAAGCCGGAATACCTCGTTGTCGTCGGAATCGGAGGCAGCAGCCTCGGGACGATGGCTGTTCAGGAAGCTGTTCTTGGGAAGCTGTACGATCAATTGACGCCCTCCACGAGGGTGTTGTATGCGGACACTGTTGACTCAGATTATCTTAATAACATATTAGCGTTAGTTGAGCCCGCTCTGAAAAGCGAGAGTAACATTGTATTATGCATAGTGAGCAAGTCGGGAACTACGACGGAAACCGTAGCTAACGCCGAGGTGCTCATAGAGTCTTTAAGAAAGCATAGCAAGAATTATCAGAAGTGTGTTGTTGTTATTTCTGATAAGGACTCGAAACTGTGGAAAATTGCGCTTAGAGAGGGGTTCAATGTTCTGGAAACGCCTGAAAGGGTTGGTGGAAGATATTCTGTTTTTTCGCCCGTGGGGCTTTTTCCTCTTGGGGTTTTGGGAATAAACATCGGCGAATTGTTGGCTGGAGCGAAGTCCATGAGGGACGCTTGTGTCGATACGAATGTCGAGAGAAATCCTGCGGCGATGAGCGCGACTGTACAGTATGTTCATCATGAGGTTGGGAGGAGCATTTCTGACGTGTTTCTTTTCGCGAACGATTTGGAGTCTTTGGGTAAGTGGTGTAGGCAGTTGATGGCCGAAAGTTTGGGGAAGGAGTTCAGCAAGGAAGGGGCGATGGTGAACGTGGGCATGACCCCGACGGTCTCCATCGGTTCGACAGATTTACATTCAATGGCGCAACTTTACCTCGGAGGTCCATGCGACAAGTTTACGACGTTCGTAAGCGTTGAAAATAATAATTCACGTGTGAATGTGCCGAGACTGCAAGGCTACTCTAGGCTTGTCGGTGGGATTCAGGGGAAAAGTCTGGCAGACATAATGCATGCAATATTGGAAGGGACGAAGGAGGCTTTTAGGAAGGGTGGAAGGCCCTTCATGGAGATAGGGCTACCGTGCAAGTCGGAGTATTTCTTAGGGCAGTTTTTGCAGTTCAAGATGATGGAGACCATGTATTTGGCTTATCTTTTGGACGTGAACCCTTTCGATCAGCCTAACGTCGAGAGCTACAAAGAGGAAACTCGAAAGATACTGCAGAAGAAAAATGACCTTGACGACTAGAACCATTTGTTGAATGCTCGACCAGAAAATCATTGAAGTGCGCGCGCATGATCATGACACTGCTTGCAACCATAGGCTCCAGAAGAAAATGGCCTAAACATTAAACAGGCTCTCGGCAACATCCAGCGCATGCCTGAGCTTAGACACCGCGATATTTCGACCGAAGTTCTCGGTCACATTCTAATCTGTGTCGGAATATGCTTGCTGAAAGACTATTCCGATTTTTGAAGCCATGCTTTTAGCCTAATCCGAGGGTATGCATCCTCGGGAGAAAGGAGAAGGAAGGATGTTTGACAACGTGTTTTCTGACGCATCATTAATGCTCGTGCTAACGTTCTGGTCGATGTTTGCCATGATAATCATAATCGGTGCGTGGTGGGCACGCCAAAAATAGAAGAAGGGAAAAACAATGAAGCTAAGCAGTTTAGCTAGATACCGAAGAAAGAAATACTCTCAGAAGACACTCATTGAATACGACGAGAAGCTTCAGAGGCACTTGGAGAATATCGACGATCGCATGTTCGACCGCGAAACACGAAATTCGACGCTCAAAAACGGAGAATTCAGTCCCCCTTCTGGCACACTTTTCGATGCAATATACAAAGAACTAAAACACAAAGAAGAACGCGAAAAGCAAAGTCACTCATTTTCCAAAATGCTCTCTAGACTCCGCGAAAATCGAGCTAGGAAACAACTCACTGGACTTGAACAAAGTAGGTAAAGCTCTCTGCGCTCCAGTCTTGGAGGATCAATAAGAAGGTAAAAACTATGAATAAAGAAAATATGACCAAGTTCCTAGTATGGCTAGACTATCAAAGAAGAAAGAAGAGTAAAACGTGAATACCAGAAAGAGCGCGCGCATTGATTAAGCGCGCATAAACATTTTTAACTTTCTCTCCAAGACTAGGTTCAAGGTGTAGACATGCAGGTCGAAGCTGTGCTTTTTGATCTCTTCGATACTCTGCTCCTACTTGAAGCCCCAGAAGTTTACTATGAACCTAGTTTGAGAAAGCTTCATGAATCTTTGATCAAAAACGGAATCAACGTCGCTTTTGATGACTTCATGCGCGTCTACTTTGAGGTTCGGGATAAATTCTATTCCGAGTCTCGCAAGACCTTGGAGGAACCCCATTTCAACGTTCGGGTCGCTCAGACACTGCAGAAGCTTGGCTTCAAGCTTGATGTCTCCAATCCGATTGTGTCAAAGGCGACGGGGGCATTTGCAGACGAATTCATGCGTTATGTGACTGTGGACGACGACGCGATCAGTGTGTTGCGAAAACTATGCGGAAGATACAAGCTTGGCTTGATATCGAATTTCGGCATCCCCGAATGCGGCAGACAACTCTTAGAGAGTTTTGGTTTGAGCAAGTTCTTTGACTTGATAGTGATTAGTGGGGAAGTTAACCAGAGAAAGCCTAGCCCCAAAATCTTTGAAAGGGCATTGAATGCTTTGAATGTTGATCCTTCAAAAGCCGTCTTTATTGGAGATATGCTGGATTTAGACATCATAGGTCCAAGAAATGTTGGCATGAAAACCATCCTGATCGAAAGAAGACCCAGTGAAGCCCACGTTGAGGTTAGACCAGACAAGGTTGTTAAAAGCCTAACCGAGCTCCTTGACGTTCTCGATGATTGTTAACCGAAAAAACCGATGCCTTGCACACGTGAGATTGTAACAAATTGAAAAGTGTGCGCTATTTATGGCGTTCGAAGCTGGAGCTCAACTTTCGGTTTATGTCTGTTGAGTGTAGTCGAAGTTGTCTTCTAAGAGATTGTCCTTGTACTTTGTGACGTCGGTCTCTTGTTGCATCAGTCTCGTCAAGGTCGACGTGCCTTTTCGGTCTCCTAGAAGTATTGCTCCTACGATTTTGCCTTGGTCCAGAACGATTTTTTTGTAGCCGCCTCTTTGCTTGTCGATTTTTTTGATCTCCTCGTATTGGGGTCCTTCGGGGTTCACCAGTCCTATTGAGGTTAGGCTTATTCCCGCGATTTTTAGCGTCGTGGATTGAATTGTGCCCTTGTAAACATGTTTATCGTCTTCAAGCATGTTTTCAGCTGCTACGTTTGCTTGTTCGATAGCCGGGGGGATTATGCCGTAGACCTTTCCATGAAACTCCAGAACGTCTCCAGCAGCATACACCTCGTCAGCGCTGGTTCGAAGGTAATCGTCGACGATTACGCCTTTGTTTACTTTGATTCCTGCGTCTGCGGCCAGTCGGATGTCAGATCTTACGCCTGCTGATATCAGAATGAGCTCGCCTGAAACTTCCTTTCCATTATCAAGTGCTACTCCGGCAACTGCTTCCTTGCCAAGGATTTGGGTTGTTTTGACGCCGAGCTGCATGTCCATACCGAGTTTTGTAAGGTCATCCTGCAGAATCGTTGAGCCGTCTTGATCTAGCTGCCTCGGTAGCAACCTGGGGAAAATTTCTACGACTTCGACTTTTTGGCCCAGCTTCCTTAAGCAATCGGCAAATTCTATGCCTAGAAGTCCGCCTCCGATGACTATTGCTTCCCTTGTTTTCGTTGCATACTGCTTAATAGCGATGGCATCTTCAACGGTGCGGAGAGTGAAGGTTCCCTTCTTCTCTATGCCCTCTATAGGCGGAACGAATGCGTGGGCTCCGTTTGCCAAGAGCAGTTTGTCATAGCCTACTTTTAGGCCGCCTTCAAGCGTGATTTCTTTGTTTGTTGGGTCTATGCTCATGATTTTCTTGTTTAGTTGAACCTTGATGCCGAGCTTCTCATACCACTCCGGCGCGTAGGAGTAGATCTGTTGCGGTTCTTTTTCTCCGGACAGAACCTCGTATAATCTCGGGCGAGGATAATACAGATGGTTTTCATCTGTGTAGACTGTGACTTCGTGTTCAGGAGCAGCACTTTGCCTTATGGCTCTGGCTGCTGTGACGCCTGCAACTCCGCAGCCGATGATGGCGATATGCATTGGGATATTCACCGAATCCTTGATTGAGATTCCATTTAGCAGCATTTTCTTAATTGTGGTTTGTTATTTTTTGGTCAGCTCTAAGAGTTCTTTGATGTCGTGTATCTCGATCAGATTGCTTGAATGCTGTTTGGAGGTTCTGAAGGCTGCGGTGAAAAGAATTGTGTCTCTGTCGCGGATGATGCCCGTTGAATGGAGCTTGTTTGCGGTCGCTAGAATGTGGTCTCCCGCTTTGACGTAGTCTATGTGCACTGGATAGACGCCGAAGGACAGTTCAAGTTGTTTTTTCACGCGGCTATCAGGCGTAACGGCGATTATCGGCTGTGCGAGCTTAAATCTTGACATCATCCTTGCCGTGTAGCCTGATCTGGTCAGCGTGACAACTTTGTCTATGGGCATTTCTTGGCATATTCTTTGAACGGCTTTGCTTATCGTGTCTGAGGTGTTGATGAACCCTTCGTCTTGGACGTGGCTTTCGACTGTCTTTTCGGTTTCGTTTGCGATTCTTGACATCATAGCGACAGATTCTACGGGGTACTGCCCCACCGCTGTCTCTCCTGAAAGCATGGTTACTTCTGTTCCGTCCAATATTGCGTTTGCGACGTCGCTGACTTCGGCTCTTGTCGGATTCGGCTGATGCGTCATTGATTCAAGCATTTCTGTTGCGGTCACGACGGTCTTTCCTCTCTGGTTGCATTTTCTGATTATTGATTTCTGGACGTGTGGGACTTTTTCTGGTTTTGTTTCAACGGCCAGGTCCCCTCTTGCCACCATGATTCCGTCTGCGGCGTCGAGGATCTCGTTGAAGTTTTCGACGCCTTCCGAGTTTTCTATCTTTGCGATGACTGCGCCTTTGAAGCCGCCAGCCTCTTTCTTCAGGTTGTTCACGTCCTCTGCATTTCTTGTGAATGAGAGGGCTATGAATTCAACATCGCTTTTCTTTGCGAGATCTATTATTTTCAGGTCTTTGTCTGAGAGGGTTGGAACGGTCAGTTTCTTGTTGGGGATGTTGACTCCTTTTCCGTCGTCTATTTCGCCGCTCGTTGTTGCAAGCAGTTTCAGGGTATCTTTGCGTTTTTCTTTGACTGTGGTTTTCAGTCTGCCGTTGTCGATTAGAACGGTGTCTCCGACATTCATTTCTTCGTAGATGTTGTTGTTGAAGCTTATTTTTTCGTTTTTGCCTACGTCAAATGTGTCGCCTTTGTTGACGATTTTTTTGTCCTTTGCTTTGATCCTTATTTCGGGACCCTTTACGTCGATGATTATTGGAATGTCTGCTACTTCTCGCAGACTGCTAATCACGGTTCTGTACCGATCAAGTGTCCCGTAGGCCGTGTTGATTCTGGCACCGTTCATTCCGGCGCGGTACATCTTCGTAAGCACGTTTCGAGAAAGACTGGCCGGACCGATCGTGCAGATGATCTTCGTTTTCTTCACTTTTTCATGCTCCAGTAGTCGGCTCAAAAGTTGTTTCTCGTTTCAATCTGAGGAAAAGTAACAAGTCCTATTAGAAGATTGCATCATTCTGTGCCTTGATGATCGATGATGAAATCAGTATTTTCTGTAATATATTATGAGGAAGGGCAGGAGCCTCATCGTTGGTTTTGGCGCGCTGATTTGTGATTGTGATCCCTAGCGCGCGACAAGGGCATTCTTCAGCTTTCAGCAAGAATAGATCGTTCATCCGCAAGTGTTTTATTCAGTTAAACTCTATCACTTTGTGGAGGCTCGGAGAAGTAACGTCTAGGCGAGCAGTTTCTGCAGTAATAATCGCAATGTGGTTAGCGGGCATTTTTACAGTGGCGTTTAACGTTCAACCCGTCAAATCCGATTATACTTGGACTGAGACCATTTACATACTGGGCAGCGGAGGTATACAGCCGTCAACGGCGCCGATTTCCAGTGTTGACGGCGTGACTTACACGTTGACAGACAACATCGTGGGAAACGTTCCAGCTGGTTCTAGCGCGATCATCATAGAAAGAGACAACATCATTATAGACGGAGCAGGCTACACGCTAACGGGCACGCAAGCTCCATTGTATTCTGGGGCTTCTAAGGGAATATATTCGACGGGAAGAAGCAACGTAACAATCGAAAACATGATAATCACAGCATTCTCTTATGGTATCGAGTTCGATTTTTCTTCTGGTAACAGCGTGAGCGGAAATAACATAACAGCAAACCACGACGGTGGCATCCTGCTCTATTATTCTTCTAACAACAGCGTAGGCGGAAACAGCATAACAAACAATGG
>Ga0315277_10010253_pt1 | contig 11882 bp, 29 predicted proteins | sample YL17G05_15_MG_FD_203695 | JGI IMG/M metagenome (GOLD analysis project Ga0315277, IMG submission 203695) | Sediment microbial communities from Yellowstone Lake, YNP, Wyoming, USA - YL17G05_15 | ecosystem: Environmental > Aquatic > Freshwater > Lake > Sediment | place: USA: Wyoming | collected...
TCTCTACCCATATCCATGCCTTGTTTAAATAATTGTAACATAAGCATAGGATTGTTTTGTTGAGCATTACGATCATGCATCATTTCCAGCATAGTAACCATTTGTAAATGACTACGTTCTGATGCTTCCATTTGTTGTCTATGCGCTTGTTCTGAGTTTTGACGTGCAGTTTCAGCCATTTGTTGTTGTTGTTGTAGGATAGAAGCAAAGAAACTTTGTGTAGAAGTAGCTTGTCCTGAATAAAATTCTCTATCTCTAGTTGCTGATGCTTTAGCTGTTTCTGTAACCATTGAGGTATGTTGTTGAGCAAGTTCTTTTGTAGTTTGAATTACAGAAGCATTTAAATCAGCGCTTCTTTTACGTTCTAGGTTATGGGCTATATGGGATAGTCTAAGGGCGTCTAGGTTTTCTTTGTTATCGGGTCCGGGATCTCTTGGGTTATCGTTATTGCTTCCTACGGCAATTTTGACGCCTTCTCTTTTCTTTAGAACTTTTTTCTTGTTATTAATGAATTCGAGAGTATAAATTCCATCTCCCCACATATTAGCAATATAATCTTCGTCGGCTCCAATATGAAGTTCTCCTTTATATCCAGAGTTAGGATTATTAAGTTTATGAACTTTCATTGCAACAGCTTCCTTAGCTTCCTTTTTATTTGCATTAGGAAGTAAAGGAATAAATTCATTATTAGTTAAAGCAATATCATCTTTATTGGGGGAGTTGTTTCTAGGTCGGCGGCCGAAGAGGTTGCGGGGATCATCATCATCTTCATCAGCAATTTCTTCTTCTTCTTCAATAAGATTATCGTCTTCAGTATTATCAATTACTTCAATAGTCATACATTATCCTCCTCATCATTAGATTCAATAACTTCTGAATCTTCATCCATTTCTTCACTCATATTATCATCTACAGACATTAACATGAATAATGCTGCCATTTCTAATATTTCATCCTTAGACCACTTATCAGTATTTTGAAGAACATTATCTAGAGATAAAAACCTATCAATGATTAGTTCTTGAAATATACTAGTTTTTAGAAAAGAATTATTAGTTACATTTGAATAAGTTTCTGCTGCTTGATCTAAAAGAGTTTTAATCTCTTCTAACTTGTTTGAAAGAAGTTCATTTTGCATTTCATTAGACTTATCGGACATTTATTATACCCCATCCAAATATTGTGTAATTTCTGTTGATAATTCATTACGAATACGCTTAATTTTGTATGCTTCTTGACTTAGTTTTGTAGCCATAATCACTACTTCATCTCTCATATATTCTCTGGGAACTGTAATATATAGATTGGTTAATATTAAAGAAGCCTTAGAAGCAAAATTATATTTTACTGAAAGACTTACAAACTTGTATAGATTCTTTAATAGATCTACTTTCCCCATTGTGCATTTTCTCCTTCTATGAGGGTAAAAGCCGGATAGACCCTCACTATAGGGCTAGGTCTTGGGCTTGTCAAGGAATGCCTCTTTTAGCGTTTTTCCCTGCAATTTCAAGGGGTTAACCAACTCTTTCACGTCCTCTGGTAGCCTATAGTGAAATTTTTCGAATACACACGCAATCTCATAAACTACATTCGACGCTTCCTTTAACTGTTGAAAGGTCTTTGCTCTATTTAACTCCTGCATTACCCTATCAAGTTTATCAGGATTCATTACTTGAGTCATTATACCCCCAGCAACCATAAACTTACTTAACTTAATATTGAGAAAATCGGCCATTTTAATTAAAATATAGGCATTCGGCACTCCTTTTTGACCTGTTTCAATCTTAGATAAGTAATTTGAGGTAACTCCTAAGACTGAAGCTAGTTCTGTTTGATTATATCCTATCTTTTTTCTAGCGGAAGATAAGAATCTGCCGAACATATTGTTTAATGGAGCTTTAGTTCTACTCATATAACCTCAATCTTTCTCATTTCGCTTTTTGTCCTTTTAACCCTTTTAACCATTTCTTTTTCTGCTTCGATCTCTGCATACAATACATCCCAGTCTAGAGGAAGGCTATTACCATTTTCATGTATTCGTTTGGAATCCATTTTTCTCAAGGCACGTTCCAAAGTAAAAGCTCTTGGAGCGGTAGTTCCTTTATTAATATCTTGAATAAAGCTGCTGATACCATCTTTCGGAACAGCAATTCCAGAAACATAATCATCGAATCGTTGTTCTGATTCTTTAGGATCTAATGCTTTTACAGGAATGCCTTTTACTTTAAATATCTTTTCTCCTTTAATCGTTGTAGCCTTATATACTTTAGGAGAAATAAAGGTGGCTTCACTAAAGGTTTCTTCCAATTTAAAGTTACCGAGTTCGTCAGAAAACATAGGAAGTTCCACATCTGTAACAATAGAGTCAGTATCGCAATAATATATTTGTCCACCATTTGCTAATGCTATTCTCATACCTTCTAACAGCTTTAATCTAGACCTTGCAGTTATATAAGCTCCGGCGGATACATGTCTAAAAGGACCATCCGATACAGAACATATAATATAAACACCAGGAGTATTAGTAGGCTTAATATATTCTTCTTTGTTTTGATCTGTACCATATTCTTCTAATGCTTTCTCTACAGTATCATGTCCATAAACAACAGAAGTTCTTTCGACACTTTCGACTGTTTTGCCGTAAATACTATTTAAACAAATTTTATATGTATAACTCTTGAAGGAATCTCCTTTATCTATAGCTTCTTGTCTAAGACCATAAAATGTAGTTACGAAGGATCTCAAGAAAGGTTTAGGCGTAAAGAGTGCCTGTGCATGAATGATATCTATGCTTACGCCTTGCTTTTTTGCTTCAACCAATTCAATATTGGTCCATCTACCTCTAAAAGTTCCAGTGGGAAAAATTAATTTTCCTTTATATCTAACACATAATACTGGTAAATAAGTATCCCTCGGTACTGTTACTGTAGCTTCGGATATACCACATCTAGCTAGAGCTTTATCAATATTTTCATTAGGTATAGCAAATCCAGTAAAATAAGCTGGCAAATCATGTAACATAGACCAAGGATAACTAGACCTAATATCGTAGTAATAAAGAGGACCAGTAAAAGTTCCTTGCTTAAAGACTTCCACGCGGCCTCCGAAATAAGCAGGTTCCGCAAATTCGTCAGATAAGAGCATTTGTTTTGAATAAACTTTTTGTTTGGTAGTTCTGTCATAGTCATAAAACCTATACCATTTTAAAGCCGGAGACCGTCGTACCCAACGTGTAGCTATGGAAGCCAATGTGTAAGCAAAGTCTGCTCCGACACCTTTGAATGCTTTCTTCATTGATTGTAAACCAAGTAGAACTATATCGCAGTCTCTTAAACAATATTCCACTACTTCTTGATATGTTAATTTCTCTATGTGGGAACGGTCCACGTCTAGCTTCGGTAAACCTACGGTCTTTCCTATCTTTGCTACTGAGTCGGGCATTAGTCTTGCACTTTCGCAAAACTTTATAGTTTTTCCCAAATGCGTAATAGTGACGATAATAATCATATTCCCGCTTTGGACTGTTTCCCACTCCCATCCATTTAATGTTGCGTGATGGATAATAAATCGATGGTCGTAATGGCCTCCCCAATGTGCCCAAACGTGATCGCCTTGGAACTTTGTAAATAGCCATTCGGTATACTCCGCAATACTTTTAAAGGTTACTCGATTTCCAAATTCATCTACATGTCCAACTAATACAACATCTACCCAGTTTTCTGCTTCTATGTCATAGACTGCTAGGGCTGGCCATTCTGTTATGCCTGCTACTGGTTTCATCTTGAATCTCCAAATATTTCTTCAGTTTCAAATTCGATTCCCCAATATACATCTCCATAATCAGCTAAGAGATCATATAAAGAACTAATCACATCCTGATTACGCTCTAAACCTTTTAGAACATCTTCAGCATCAATCATCTTCTTATTATTACCAAATCTTATTAATAGAGCATCAGATTTCTGTTCGTTTATAACATCTATCGTTGCTTTATGTCCTGCCAATACATCTTTAATTTTAGTTATGGTATGTCTAGGTATTCGTTCAGGAATACGATAAAATATACCATACCGAAAAAAGCTAAGGTCTTCTCTACTAAAAGGACTTGATTCTAAAAAATCTTCTATAATTTCATCGAATACTTCGGTAGGAGTTAACACATCTGGATGTTTCCTGGCTAGATTAGAATAGTTTTGATTATAGGGAGAACGAAACTTTAAGGTATCGAGATTATAGTAACTTCCTTTTTCAAAATGTTCTTTATCGCTACCACGTATAGGCATCTTTTTCTTTTTTGGATTACGGAGCAATTTCTTATACTTTCGTATTTTTCTTTTTTCGGCCATATCAACTCTTAAGTGAAGTTATAATTGTATAGAAGTTTTCTAAACTACTGGATATATTATTAAGAATATCATCGGTAAGGGCGTTGACATTTTTAATATTTCTTAAATCAAGGTCAGGATTATTAAGGAGTGATTCCTTGATTGCTGTCCGGCAGGTTTGGGTTATGGTCATCAGTATAATATTTTTTATCATAGCCTAGTCTTTCTATGGTAGCAAGATATACGAGCATTTCTCCTACTACTTCGGGCATAACGAGGGGAAACTTAGTAGCAGCTCCTATGGTCATTAAGAGTAATTTTAAGGCTTTGTTATATTCCTGTTCAAGATTAAATCCTTTATTGATAATACATTCTGTGCAGGCTCCATAACTAAATCCAACATGAATAGTGGCCTTCTTACACATCTTGCAGGCTTTTAAAGGATAATCCTTTTTACAATGATAACAAAAAGCCTCATTTATTTCTCCGAATTCTCCTCTATGATGATAGATTAAGTCTAATAATTGATTACAGCCCGAGCATATGGTGTTAAGTATTTTCATGGGTATTTTTATCTCTTTCACTCTTTATAGGAGAAATAAAACTATCCCCCTTCTTACATAATCCTACTTTTTTAAATCCTCCTCCATTATCAAATATAATTTCTCCCTTAATAGATAAATAACCAATAAAAGTATAAGGACCACATTTATCTTGCATTTCATTAAACGGAGGCATTTTATTATTTTTCACTCCTTTCATAGCCATCCTAATGGCCTTACTTTTATGAGTAGGTCTTACGACCATAACCATTTGACCGGCATCATCTAGTTTAGGTTTTTCCATAAAACCCTTTTTCTTCTATCATTTTAACAACTGTTTCAAATCCTGTAGCTCTACCCAAATAAAAATTATCTCCCGTTTCTTTATGAGTAACCAAACAGGTTTTCATCATTTCTTTTAATACTTCAATAAATATCGGCCAATTTATTTGTGAGTATTCCATAATTTTCTCCAAAAAGAAAGCCCCGCCCCCAATAAAGGGAACGGGGCTAATCTTAGTTATGAAATCTTAGATTTCAATGAGCTTGACACCCTTAGCAACATCTACTTGAAACATTTTCATAGGAGTGCCATGCTTACTTGGTTCTGTTCCCATATAAGTAACCTTAATCTTAGCACCAACAGGAATAAGAGCCATTCTCGCTTCCAAAGAAGCTCCAGAAACAGAAATCAAATCATCTTCTGCATTCTTGAGCTTGTAGATAGTAAAGGGCTTGTTATTATGTCCACTGATTTCCCCCATGCCCATATACTTACCTACAATACTATCTCCCTTATCCATATCCTTCCAGGGTTCGGGAAATACATCATCCACCTTTACGAATTCATCATCATCGTTATCATCAAAAGTTTCTTTGTTTGTTTGTGTTGTTGGTTTTGCCATTTTGTATTATCTTCCTTTTACTGTTGTTTTCCATCCTCGTCATTGAGGATTAGGAACCTTACCGCGTCTAGGTCCGTTTGTCAAGAAAAATCGGCCAACGCGCGAGTTTTTGTTTATATAGATCAGGGTTTAAAATTAATCTTATTTTCCCATTCAAGCCACATAAGAGCTTCTTGAAGCTTAGTTTTTACTAAGGATAATTCTCTATTGGGAATAAGAGTTGAGATATCCTCTAAAACAGATACAATAGAAGATCTAATATCATTGTATTCATCGTTAGTCATTTGTAACCACCTTTAAATGCTTCAGTTTAAGCCACATTTCAGCATTAATCTCCGCTAACTCGATAGTGTCTTCTAGGGTTTTACCCGGCAAGAGATCTTGCGCATCCTCCATCATACACTGCATAGCCTCAGTCATCGAAACATCAGTAGTCGATTCATAACATTTATGAAAAATATCTCTACCCAGATTACCCACAATAGAATATAATAACTTATTAGTTTTAGGTTTATGAGTAATTGCAAACATTGTTCTTGTCGTTTGCCAATCAAGTTTCATGGTTCATCATTCTCCATTGTAGGTATCGGTAAAGGTCTTACTGATAAGTTAAATCCTAAAACTTTTGCTAATTTAATAGCATGTTTAGTATGCTCATTACACATTTTAGATTCCTTTCCTGGCCAGAATACATCAAACTCTGCCCCCTCTACACATTTATTATTGTGGCATTTCATCTATTTTAGATCCTCTCGGATAAATATCTACAATAGTTATACTCTCACACAAATATCCCTGTCCTAATAATTTATGTCTAGTAAACCTAGATGTTTGATAATACGCATCTTCTGCGCTGTAAGCACATATATAATCTCGATATTTAAGATTAGGAATAGTGGTGGTGCCGGTTGCTATAATAAGATCTACGACATATACATTATATTTTGTTATCATGGTTCCTCCTTTTCAAAATGATCTGTAAAATGTTCCACAGTATCATGGAATGGTGTAGGGTCATCTGTGTACTCATAAATAACTCTAAGATTAGATGAATCACTCATTCTAGTTAAACGTAAAATAGTTACTCTACGTAGAGAAAATTGAACATTTCTCCAGGTTTCTCCTATTACTGGTACCATATATCACCTCTTGGATAGTTCTGTAGAACAGGGTTTACAATATAGAGCAGCAAAGTTTTTGCATTCACAACAGCGTAGTAATACAGGAGGAACCTTAACTATAGGAAAAAGAGTAACAACAATCATTCCACAAATCCCACCAATAGTAAAACAAATCCACATGCCCATATTAAATCTCCTCAATATAATTTGTAGAAGGAGACTTAAAGAAATAAGTATCCTCCATAGTCATTTTATTGGTTCTCTTGGAAACTGTATAGTATACCCCGCGCCATTTATAAGGCCCAGGCCCGTGAGCATTAAAAATCTTTTCTACAATCTCCGACCTCTTTTTAACTACTCGGGCCGTATTTCTTTTAATAGCTTCAAACTCCTCCTCAATTTCAGAGTAAGTTTCAAACATTATCTGTTTTTCGTCTTTGGGCATATTGTCTCCGGTTAAGTTTAGTGCCTTGGGCGGGAGTCGAACCCGCATACTATTACTAGTCAGAGATTTTAAGTCTCTTGCGTATGCCAATTCCGCCACCAAGGCATAAGCTAAGGTTTTTCATCTATAATTTCAAGATTTATTCTAAATAGTCTTACTTGTTTCTTGCCATGAGTAATTTCCAACCAATCAGCAGCATCCCTAGAAGATTTAAATAATCTAGCATATATCAACGCAGGATGTTTAGGACCTTCATTAGTAAATTCTCTAGTGTAGTATTTACCATGGAGATCTTCTATCACAAAATATGTTTCTTTTAGATTCATAACTCCTCAAAATCTATTACATAATAATTAGAAGTGGCTAATATCAACTCCATAAAATCCTCATGTATTTCAGGAAACATATGGTATTCCCGTAGCAAATTAAATCCTGTTAATTCAATATTTACTTGTAAATACCATTCCATATTATCTCCTAGCGTCCCCAAAAGGACTTGAACCTTTAACCTACAGCTTAGAAGGCTGTTGCTCTATCCAATTGAGCTATAGGGACTTTATATAACTGCGACGTTTATTCTACCTATTACGCCTTCCCTACCAACTGCTGCATCCCCCTGTTCTTCTCAAACTGATCTCTCGTCATCACTATAAACACCATCCCAGGCGCAGGATTAATTATCACCAAAGCCCCATTCGCATCCATTATAAAAGACTTCCCCTCGTTAATCTTATCCATGAAATAAACCGTGAGATCGAACTGATTCATCTGATGTTTATAAGGAATCATCATGGGACCAATACTAATCATGTACTCATTCATACCTTTAACTAATTCCATCTTACTCTCCTTTGGGTTTTTCAAAATAGGCTAGAGATAACTGATTTTCAATTCTTATTGCTTTTTCCATTAATTGTTTTGCAATGGTAATACAGGAAAAACAAATAATTTTCTTTGTTTTGGTTTTCTTCGAGCTTACATAATGTGAATGAAACGTATCACAAAAACTACATCTTGTTGATTGATTCATTTTTCTTTCTCCATCGTTAGCTTTTCTAATATAAGTTTTTGTTCAAAGGTTATAGTATCTTTACCTTCCCACCAACATAGGCCGCATACAGTGGCTATGCTTAAATCTAATTCTCTCCCAGCTTCTAATAGAAGTTCTCTTTTGCAACCAAAACACTTAGTTGTTAAGTCTTGAAATATACGTTGTTTCATAGTGCCCCCGATTGGAATCGAACCAATGACTGTCAGATTAAAAGTCTGCTACTCTACCAACTGAGTTACAAGGGCTCTTTAGTTTTATGAATACAACACGAATCATACATACAATCCTCTACCAATTCAAAATATTCTAAAAAATTTTTGATTGTATCGGAAACAACTATATCACGCCCATCTAGTTTATACATAACAGCCGCTATTCTATACAATTTAACAACTACTGCCGTATAACCATGATATTTATGTTTCCACTTTTGGCCTACTTTTGGATTCATAGTGAACCTACCTTGCGTCGAACAAGGAACCTTTCCCTTATAAAGAGAATGCTCTAGCCACTTGAGCTATAGGTTCGTGGTTAGAGATCTTGATAATAATTACTAAATGCCAACAACACCTCATACAAATCATTCTCAAAATATGGTTGATATTTTCTCTCACAAAGAACAACAACCGAATACTTGATATCTTGCATCAATCTCCACAAAAATAATTCCTCACTCATAACACGCTCGCATTACTAATCAAAACCCCTAAATCCTTATTATAGAAAATTCTCTCCTCCTGAAACGGCTTCTTCCTAATGATATACCAAGTATCGTTTTCTCGCCACAGAGTGATGTGGGAGAGATCTTGCTTCGAAAACAAATAGAGCAACTTCTCTTCTATTGACATTTAATTATCCTCCTTTCTTATTTCAGGCACTTGTATAAATAATTCACCAATTAATACATCAGAATTATTATACATAACGACTTGTGTAGCGGCTTCTTTTAGAATAAAATATATATCTTGAGCATTCATAGTTTCATATCCTTTTATAATAACCTCACACATTTGGTTATCATTATTTATTAATATGAACTGAATACTACTTTTATTCTGTTTTGATATCATTTTGTCTCCATTATAAAATAACCCATTATAAAATAACAACCCACAAACCAAAGCCTCTCCCCGACATAGCAGGGAAAGGCTTAGGTTTATGGATTCTTTTTGTCTTTCTTTTCTGGCTTCATTTTCTTTTTGCTTTTCTCTCTACGCTTAGACTTTGTTAGTTGATTCTGATATTCTGTTTCCTCAGAATCATCTGTTTCAGGATATTGGTCGAACATGTTTTGGTATCCCATTATGACTTATAGTTCCTTCAATCGTGTAGATTTATTTGTTCGATATAATACCCATACCCATATTCTAAGTATTCATTCATGCTATCTACTCCTACATGCTCAAAATCATACTTGGTTTGTTCTCGTTCTTCTAGCGCTTTATTCATTTCGTTACAATGAAACAACGCCGATTCGTAGGTGAGAAATACCCCGTAGGGGGATATTCCATCATCGTATGTATTCCATGAAACTAACCATGCTTTTACTGTATCATCCTTTTCTTTTTCTGCGAGGATAGGAGGCTCGCAGATACCACACTTACTTGATCCGGCAAATATCAAATCAACCATTCTTATTTCAGGATGAAACTCAAGTAAATGTTTGAAACAAATAGACTCGCCTCCTTCATCATTTTTTGTTAGAGCAAAGAACACTATGTTTTTGAAGTTTGTTGTCATTTTTCATTTTCCTTTTTATTTGTTGTTATCGTTTAGGCGATTGTTTCAACATCACGTTTTTGTTTGACAGTCTTAGGTGTGGAGACATGATTGATTGCTCCCTTGATAACAGATCGACAGAAAAAACAAATCTCTTGACAGTTTTCTTTCAATGGGTGTCCGCGATGCACTGTTACCTTACCAGTAGATACACATGCAGCGCATACCGTAGCATGGTAATCAGTATAGTACATAGCCGACGCTAGCAAATCCCCATATTGATCCCTACAGTTATCTAATCCCTTGATAGTCATTTCTTTGTTTCCTTTATAGAGAAGTCGATCTTTTGTTGTTTGAGTTGATTCATAAGAACAACACACTTTAGGTAGAGTTCTTTGGGAGTAAGATATTTGGATTTAGTCAATGATTTCAAAGTCCGAAAGTTCTTCACCATCTTGCATCTCCCGCTTATTAGTATGGATAATAATCTGTCCTTCATTATCTTCATCGAAAACAGCGTTGGGGATTATTTTATAGATAGCATCTACCAGTTCTTTTAGTGTCATTTTCTTCTCCTTTATTAGATAACAGTTACAGGCTTATAAACTAACCAGGATAAGGTTATAAAATAACCAGGACAAGGTTATAAAATAACCAGGATTCATTCCTACAGGTTTATAAAATAATCGGGAATGGTGTCACCGGATTATAAAATAACCGCCTCCCATTGATGGAAGACAATCCATACATTTTCATGTATGGATTGAATCCAGCAACGTAGGCTAGTTTCAGCCGATTTCTTGGATCTCGTTATCAGATGGACGCTTGAAGAAGTACGTCTTGCTTCCATCTTTATTGTTTCGGCAGATAGCCGTCAAGATTGTTCCCTTATAGTTGAAGGGACCATTGCCGAGTGCTTCCATGATGGTTTGGACGAAACCACCTTCGGCATCCTTGGTATCATCGGCAACCTTTTGCGCCTTGATACTTGCCTCGTGCGCAGTCGCATAGGCCGCAAACATGGCTTTCTTTTGTTCGACGTTGAAAACCTTTTGTTCGGTCTTTACGTCAATATTCATCGGTTGTGCGTTCATCTTCTCAACGTGTCCGTTCTTTGCCATTTTGTCTTATCCCTTGTTATGCTCCCAGGGGAGCGGTAATCAATCTCTAACTGTCCCTATCCTGTCATGAGCTAGACGGCGCGTCAAGCTATCCGTTCACGGCTTAGGTCGATTTCTTGGGCGCTCACAAAAATAAATCGGCGTCAACAGAAATCCGACATAAGGCCCGGTCAAATATCGTGCCAACTTATTTTGGGGTGGGTGTCGATTTCTTTGCATAGGGTATTGCATTGAGCGTCCACTCTGTGCGAGGATGAAACAGGCTCTAACAGGGAGATTGAAAAATGGCCTACACCGAAAAAAACTACAAAACGAAAAAGGAACTAATCACAGATTTCAACGCCGGACAAGTGATCCGAATCTACCAGCCGGGAGGAATGTTTCCACTCGAAAACGGTTACGTATGCTTGGAAGGACCGCATTATCCCAAACCGCATAAATGGTATGCAAGCGGCACCCAGAAGGACGGTATCCTAACGTCGGTGAAATAATCGACTAATCTAAATCTGTCATATGATGAAACAGGCTCTAACAATGAGGATGGAAATGTACACTAAATGCGTTATGTGCTCAGCTACCACGACACACCGGATGTATGGCGGGCGAATAACTATGTGTGAGGATTGCGAGGAAATCCAACTAACCCGGAAAGC
>Ga0315277_10010254_pt1 | contig 11881 bp, 18 predicted proteins | sample YL17G05_15_MG_FD_203695 | JGI IMG/M metagenome (GOLD analysis project Ga0315277, IMG submission 203695) | Sediment microbial communities from Yellowstone Lake, YNP, Wyoming, USA - YL17G05_15 | ecosystem: Environmental > Aquatic > Freshwater > Lake > Sediment | place: USA: Wyoming | collected...
AAGGAGAATAGAAGCGCCCTGCGGGGCGCTTTTTCACGTCAAACCCACGAGGATACCACCATGGCAACCGCACGAAACGTCGAACCTATCGACCCCCAGTCGCCCGAGTGGCGCAACATGCTCGACGCGAGCGGCAACGCGCTCGCCGACCCCGCAGGCGAGATCGAACCCGAACAACCCATGGACCGGGTTGCGCGCATGCTGGCGAACAACAGTGGCGGGCGCGCCGTTGTCAAGCTGTACCGGGTGCGCGCCGGCAAGCGCGAATGGTGCGACGACTACACGCCCGCCGCATTCGAGGCGGGCGGATTGACGGCAATTCGCGAGCAATGGGGCGCGGGCGAATATGAGGTACAGCTATACGGCGAGCGCGACCTGCCCGGGGGCAAGAAACACTACGGCATTCGGGGGCGCGAATCGGTCGAGATTGCCACGCCCCGGGGTATTGCGCCCGGGCCAGCGGCGTCGAGTCCCGAGCTGATCCGCGTCATGGAAGCGCTCGCGCAAGGTCAAGCGGCGATCCTGCAATCCCTGAACACGCGCCCTGAACCTGTGCCCCCGGCGGACCCGCATGCCCAGATGATGCAGATGATGCAGATGATTAAACTGGCGCGCGACGCATTTGCGCCGCACACTGAGCCGCGCTCGCAGATCTCCGAGATCGTTTCGGCGATGCGCGAGATTCGCGAGGCGAGCGCGGAGTTGAACCCGAACATGCAACCCTCTGATCCCTTGAGCGAAGCGCTGCCGGGCATGATCGACCTGATCGGCAAATTCGCCCCAGGCGCCGCGAAAGCCGCGCCCGCTACCATGCCGCTGCTCACCTTGCCCGAGTCGCTCAGTGGGGCGCCTGGGGCCGTTCCCGAGGCATCCCCGAGTTCCGCCCAGTCGGCGCCGCCCGACAATCCCGAGGGGCTCGCCGTGGCGACCCTGAAAATGCACCTTGCGATGTTGATTGACATGGCCGACAAGGCGGCGCCGGTCGCCGATGCGGCGAATCTGGTCTATGACCGTGCCCCGGATGAGATCATTGATCTGCTCGCCTTCCCGAACTGGTTCACCATGCTCGGACAATTCGAGCCCCGTGTGATCCCGCATGCCGCTTGGTTTCAATCAGTCGGCGCCGCGGTCGCCGCGATGATCCGCGCGGAAGTTGACGAAGCGGGCCCGACGAAGTAGCGGCCTACCGGTTTGCGCGCGGCCATAGTCTCGGACTATCATCGCGCATGATGCTCGCGCCTGTGGTCGCACTGTCGGGGACAATCCGCGCGCTCGCGCCGGGCGAAGCCGGGGTCTATCAAACGCTTGGCGTCATGCGCGCCATGGTCAACGCACATCGCACCGATCTGGCGATGCGCAACGCTGCCACGTCGGCAATTTTCCTGACACCCGAGCGCAACGAATTACACGAAGTCGAGGCGCTATTCGCGCTAGTGCGCGACAACGTTCGATACGTGCGCGACGTGTACGGGGTCGAGACACTCACGGCGCCGGGGAAAACGCTTGCGCTGCGCCTGGGCGATTGCGACGATCAATCGGTGCTGCTCGCAACGCTGCTTGAGTCCGTAGGCTATCCGACCCGTTTCGTTGTCGCGGCATATCAGGATGCGGGGCAGCTCGAACATGTGTATTTGCAGACATTTGCGGGCGGGCAGTGGATCGACATGGATCCGACGGAACGTCGCCCGATGGGATGGGCGCCCCCGGACCCGTTGACGCTGTTGATTGAAAGGGTTTGAGATCGTGTATCTGAATCGAGGCTTTCGAGGTTTCGCGCGGCGCGGCCTGGGCGATGATGGCGGCGGTGACGGCGGCGCCGCGGGGGGCGACGCGGGTGCAGCGGGCGGCGATGCTGGCGCAGCGGGGGGCGCGGGCGACGTGGGCGGCGATGCGAGCGCTGGTGCAACCGGCGACGTAGGCGGCACCGCGGGAACATCCGGCGCGGCGCCTGGCGATGCCACGGGCGACACGACCAGCGCGGCGATTGGCGATACATCCGACGTGGGCGTGACAAGCGCCGAGGGCGCATCCGTGTCGATCTCCGACGCCGACATATCCGCCGCGGTCGATGCGGCGATTGCGGCGAACATGGCCGCAATCGCGGCAGACTCGGCGACCGATGCGGCAGTGGTTGCGTCGAGCGAAGCATCGGCAATTGCCGCGGCAATCGCTGACACTCCGAGTAGTGTCAGCGCTAGCACAGTGGCTACCGTTTTCGGGCAGATCGTGTCAACCATCGCAAACATTGCGATGGGGGTGGCAGCCATCGCATCGGCAATGAGCGGCAACGTCGCCGCGGCGCCTGCGGCAGTGGCGGCGATTATGGGGGCCTTTGCGGCGCTCAGTTCAGCATCGGATGGCATGGCTGCCGCCGCCGATGCAGCCCCCGCGGACCCGGGCGGCTCGCTCAACCTGGCGCAGAATGCGCTCGCGCAGGCGCAATATGCGGCGGACCTGGCGCGCCAGGCGGCGCAGATTCCGATTCAGCCGCTTGACCCCGGGCAGCGCACTGCGCCCGTGCAGTTCCGCGTGAACCCGGACGGCACGATCTCGACGCTCACGCAGAATGCGCTCGGGCAGTGGGTCGAAACCGATGTAGGGTCGGCGCTCACGGCGACCTATAACCCGGATGGCACGCCAGTCGCCGGCAAGGGCAAGGGCGGCTTGTGGCTGTTGGCGGCGCTTGGTGCACTGGCATTTTCTTCCTAGATAGAGGGCGATGATATGCGGCTAGGTCAAACGGAAAATCTCACCTTTCCCGACTTCGCGAGCGATCCAACGGCGACGGTGCCGACCGTGAACTACACATTCGGCGGCGACATGCACGCGGGCTATTCGCCGCTGCCTGATCCGACCCTGAGTTATCACGATCCTGTGTATGACGCGCCGCGCGACGCTCAGGGTAATTTGTATGATCCTGCAAATTGGCAAGGGTCGCTGCCCACGGTGTCGCCTCCCGCATCGGCACCGGCGACCCCGAATTTCTGGGATTCAATCGTGCAAGCCGCGAAAGCCGCGATTGAAGTTCGCGCGGCATATCAGACTTCGCAACATACGCGGCAGCCCGCGCCGGGGTCGAGCACTGCCACGGCGACGGGTATGCTGATTACGCGCAACCCGTTGACCGGCGCAGTGCAGACTGCGCGCCCGCCCGTGGGTGTGCGTTACCCGCTGCCCGATGGTCGCACGATGGTCAATAAAGGCGACGGCACGTTTTCATTGATCTCGGGCTTTGGCTCCGAGATGCGTGTCTCTTATTCAAGCGCCGCCGCCGATACCAATTGGTTGCTCTATGGCGCGCTCGGCCTGGGCGCGCTTTTCCTATTGCGTAAGTGAAGGAGACGGACATGCGGTCTTCATTGGGTACCACATTCGCCCCGGGCGACGCTACCGTAAGCGGCTTGCAACCGTCGCCCGATTGGGCCGATGCGCTCGAAGCCGGCGCGCCCGGGGTGACTGCTGTCGTCGCCGAGAATCAAACCTCGGGCGAAACATGGATCAATACGTTGACGCGCCTATTGCCAGTCATGGCAACGACCTATCAGCAGCGGCAATTGTTGGAAATACAAACCGAGCGGGCGCGGCAAGGACTGCCCCCGCTTGATGCTAGTCAATACGGCGTGGGCGTGAATGTGGGTTTGAACCCCGACACGCGCAAGCTGTTGATTTACGGTGGCGTGGCGGCGCTGGCGCTGCTCGCCATGGCGAGCCTGCGGCGTCGATGATCGTAGAGATCCCTGCATCGTTTTTCGAGCGCAGCGCGCCGGCAACATTCGGCCTGGGCATGCGCGCGCTGCCGGTGGTCGCGGCGGTTGCACGCGGCGCCGGGGTCGAGCTCGAACCCGACGATCCGTCGCGCGCCTGGGTCGATGTGGCGACCGTTGTCGGAGTGCTCGATACCATCGGGCATTTTTTGAAAGGGTGAACCATGATAGGCGACGCGGGGATCAACAATTCAGATCTGCTTTACAGCGGCGACACCGGTGAAAGTGTCTGGTCGGTGCAGTACTACCGTGACAAGGCGCGTGAGTTTCAGAGTATCCTGAATCAAGTCGATGCGACGGCACGCGCGGCGCAAGCGGCTATCGAGGCGGGCACGTCGCCGGCGTTGTCGGCGGACCTGGGCGATATGCTGGCGGAATTCGACGGGAAGAAACTGCTGTTTCGCGGCACTGCCGAGGCAATCAACGTCGGCGCCGAGGTATTGAATTCACTGGGCGGGCGCTTCCCGCAACTTTCGATCCCTGCCGGCCTGGGGATCGCGCAATTTGTCATCCCTGCAACAACCGTCGCGGCAATCGGCGTCGCTGCCGGGCTCATCCTCTGGGGCTCGCAGTGGGTCACAGGCGTTGTCAATCGGATGCAAACCGAGCAATTGCTCGGCTATGGCACGCCCGAACAAAAGGCCGAGCTTGCGCGTCAGATCGTTGCGGCGCGCAACGCCAAGCTGCTCGCCGATGAGTCGCCCCTGCAAAGCATCTCGGGGGTTGTCAAGTGGGGCGCTATCGCGGTACTTGGTTGGATGGCGTGGCAGGCGTTTCAGAAGTCGAAATTCGCGAGGTAAACCCCATGACACTGCTATCCCACGAACAAACAAAGCTCGACTCGTTCAAGCATCAAACACGGGACGCTCAAGAACAAATTTTGTCCGCCGCAATACGCGATCCAAAAACTTCTGGGCCTTTAATCATTGCGTACCGCGAAGCGATGCAAGCGCTGTACGATGCGCAGGATCGCCCGAAAAAAAATCCCGAACGGCGCAGCGATCCGACGATGCGCCGCGGTCTCGGTTACGCCGTGCTCGGTGACACCGCGCTCGTTGCAATTTTCCCGCTGTTGAGCGACGCGCGCGCCTTTGCCCAGGCAATTGCCGATCAAACGCAACAACAGTTGCGCATCGTTCACGGTAGCTGGACATTCACGCCCGATGCAACGTAAAGCGCCCGCCAGCGTCGCCACAGCGGCGCGCCGCGCGGCTTTGATCTATGAACGCTTCACGGGGCACTATGCCGACGAAGCGCGCCGCGTGACTGTGCCAGTCCCCAAAGCGGCGGCGGAAATCGGCACCTGCGACGGCATTCTCTACACGACCGTTCGCGACGGCAAGACCGAGCACTACAAACACGAATTCGCGGCGCACGATAAACCGCTGCTCGCTGTGTCGCCCGATGGGCGCCAACTGCTGCTGATCGGTGGGCATTACCGATTCACGGCGCGCGGGATTGTTGACCGATCGGATAGAAAAGAGTAATCTATTTTTGTGGTTCAATAGGCGGCGCCTATCTGGACTGTTTTTCAACCTGGGGCACACATGGCCGAAATTCTGCTGATAAACCCCGCGAAACGAAAGGGCCGCAAAATGGCTGCACGCAAGAAAACCCGCAGCGCTGCGCAGCGTCGCGCTACTGCGAAACTGGTGGCAATGAATCGTCGCCGGCCGATGAAACGGCGCATGGCTGCGAATCGCAGGCGGGGACGCCGTTCAAATCCGATCAATATCATCACCGCGCGCGCGCGTCGCCCGGCGCGTCGCATGAGCAATCCCCTGGGCCGTCGCGGCCATCGCCGCAGGCGGCACAATCCGATCTCGCTCGGTGGCGTGAGCGCTCGCGGCATCCTCGGGCAAGTCAAGGACGCGCTGATCGGCGCGGGCGGCGCGGTGGTTGTCGATGCGGCCTACGCGCGACTGTCGCCGATGCTGCCGGCGTCGCTGCAACGCATGCCGGGCTCAGTCGGCCCGGGCGATGCGGTCAAGGCACTGTTCACGATCCTTGCGGGCAAGCTGCTTTCGCGCATGACGCGCGGCATGTCCAATCGACTGGCACAGGGCGCGCTCACGGTACAGGCGCACGGTATCGTATCCGCCATGCTGCCCCCGGGCCTGCTCGGCTACTACAGTCCGGCACGCATCGTGCAAGGGTCCAACCGGGTCGGCCCGACACGGGGCGGCATGAATGCCTATCTGCCCCCGGGTACGCGCTCGCCGCTGTTGAATGCCTACATGCGCCCTGGCGTCACTCCGCTGCTCTCGGGGGTTACGTCGATGCGCGAGCGCGAGAATCAGGTTCGTTGATTCGCGACGTTTTCTGTTCGATGGTTGAAAGGGCCGCACCCAAATAAACTCGGCCCGCTCACCTTTTCCTTGGAGTCCCACAAATGCAAACCCCCAGCGCCGCCGACTTTGATGCCGGCCGAGTCACGAATCCCGGACAGTCGGAAGTCATCCGACAGTCGCTCTACGATTTCCAGCTCTACCCGACTGCCGGGCAGACACAGCTCAATTTCTTTTCGCAACCTGCCGGGCAAGGGCTTACGTCGGCAGTGGGCGCCACCGCAGGCGCGGCAAAGTCGTTGAGCGACACGAACCTGGTGCTGCCCAATCAATTGCCCAGCGGCAGCGCTTTCATGATCGAATCAATCGAAGTGTTTTTCTATGCGGGCTCAGTCTCGACGGCGAACACCTACACACCTGCGAATATCTCGCTGTTCGCCGCAGTGTCGGCGGCGGCGGTCGCGGGGCAGTTGAACGATGTCAATACCGTGATGCAGTCCGGCCTGTTGGAACTGAACATCCTGCAAAAGAACTACCTGCGCGAAACCCCGCTGCAACGCTTCCCCGCGAAAACCGGGATCGACGGCAATTTCGCAATTGCGTCGAATTCGGCAACCACTGCCGAGACGGCGCTCGCCAACGCCCGTGCAACCGGTCGGCCGTATTACATCGACCCCCCGGTGACGTTGCAACCCGCAGTGAATTTCGAGGTACTGTTGAAGTGGCCCGGTGTCGTCGCCACGGGCTCAGGGTTCAACGCTCGCATCGGCGTGGTGCTCGATGGCTACACGATGCGCGCCTCGCAGTAAACACCCGTGAGTAGTGCCTTGCCGGGCGGGCAGTAAACGCCCGGCACAAACACCCTTTCAACCCCACGGAGCGCACCGCAATGGACGCATACAGCCCCCAAGACATCGAGTCGTTCGCCGCGCGCTTCTACCCCGGGCGCTCGCTGCTGTTTTCACCCTACGGGTACACGATCACGTTTTCGGGGATGACGGCGGCACTGTCGAGCACTCAACAGCTCAACATCGCGGCGAATGCCGATTTCATGCTGCTCGGCCTGCGGCACCGCGCCAGCGTCGCCGCGACAAACCAGACGATCAACACCAAAACCGCGCCGTTCGGGCGCGTGCTGATCACCGACAGCGGCACCAATGAACAGTTCACGAATGCCGCCGTCGATCTGGAAAACTACAGCACCAATGGCGTGGGTGAACGGCGATTGTGTTATCCGCGCATGCTTGCGGGGCGCAGCTCGCTCAATATCACGTTGACGATGTATGCGCCGGCCGCCGAGACCGTGCTGCTCGACCTGTTCTTTGACGGCGTGCTGATTCGCGCGTACAACAAACCCTGATCGGGGGCTACTGTGGACAATGACGGGCTGTTGCCCCCGGTTGACATGCTCTATGACCTAGAGCCGGTCGATCATCCCCAGTACATACCCGGGCATCCCCACAACCTGCCGCCGCGCCGGGATCGACCCGCAATGCGCGGTTATCTCGGACTGTCGGGCGCCGATCTCGTGCCGGTGCCGGGCACTGGTGGACCTTCAATCCTGCCCCCGGGCACGCCGACCAGCGGGCCCGCGCCCGGCGTCGATCCGACACCCGTGCTTGATCCGTGGCACGTCGCTTTTCTTATCGAGGGTCAATCGACGGTCGGCGTTACCTCGTCGAAGATCATCGAACTGCCAGCGGCAAAGCGCAATTACTTGATGATCCGCAACAACTCCGCTACCGCAACGATCTTCGTTTCGTTCGGGCGCGATGCGTCAACCGTGAGCCCGGTTCGCCTTTCCTCAAACCAGATGATGCTGCTCGATTCCGTTGTGCCTCAGGATGACGTCTACTGCTTAAGTGACACCGCGGCGACCTCGGTAGTATGGGCGTTTAGCACAACGCCGTGAGCGATGCGCGCAACCGAAAAAGCGCTCGCGACCCTGGGCGCGCTCGGCCTGCTGCTGTGGCTGTATCGCTCCCGCGAGACATTCACGGGCGGGTCGATGGAGATTCGATTCTCGTCGAGCGGGGTCGATGAGCCGCCGCCCGAATTGCCCGAGGATCTTCCGGCCGGCGAGCCCGGAAACTATTGGGGAGGGGATTTTATGGGGCCGGGCACAAACGTCGCTGCTTTCCTGCACATGATCCGCCGCGCCGAGCATCGCGCCGCCGATGTCAGCGCGGGCATGGACTATCACACGTATTACGGGGGGTCGCGCTTCAATGATCTGACGGACCACCCCGCGATCACCGGCGAAAAGGCGGGGGTACCCTTGCGCGCCGATCAATGCCGCGCCGCAGGGTTCCCCAACGGGCGATGTGTCAGCACCGCAGCGGGCGCCTATCAGTTCACGAAGCCGACATGGCAGATGTTGCGCGCGGGTCCGCCGCGCCTGCCCAGTTTCAGCCCTGAGGATCAAGACCTCGCAGCGGTGCGCCTGCTTGATCGAATCGGCGCGCTGGCACTGATCGAATCGGGCGATATTCCCGGCGCCGTCGCGCTGGCGTCGATCAAATGGGCGTCGCTGCCGGGCTCGACGGCGGGGCAAAACCCAAAGGGTATGGATGAGATCCTGGCCTATTTCAGCGAAGGCGGGGGAACTGTCACATGAACGCGATTCTCACTCGGCTGCGCAGGCTGTTCCTGCCCGCCGCCAAGGCAAACCATGCGCTATGGGGCGCCGTGCTGTACCTGATCGGGTCCAGAGTCGCCACCCTGCTCGGGCAACCGCGCGCCGTAGCGATGTTCGCAGGCATGGCGCTCGCCGGGGGTCTCGCAGTGGCCTGGGGGGCGTTGAATCACAAAGTAGACCCAGAAACCCCCGCCGACCCGTTGAACGCGCTGGCGGGGCTGGCTGGCGCCTTCCTGGGACTGTTGGCGGGACTGCCGATCCGATAAGCGCCGAAAAGGCGTTTCCGTGAGCTTTATCTCCACGCCGACCCCGCTGCCAGTCAGTCAGGGCGGCACCGGCGAAAGTAACCCGTCGCTGATCGCAGGCGCGGGCATTGTCATTGCCGGCCCATGGCCCGATCAAACGATCTCGGCAACCGCATCGACGTATATCGAAGTTGCCAACTATGCCGCGCTGCCCGCGCCCGCAACGGTGCCCGGCGCGATCTATGTTGTGCTCGCATCGACGGGCATTTACTTTATCAATCGTCGCTCGGCGGGGTTTTATCAGAGTGACGGGATCGCATGGACCTATCTAGCAGAGATCGGCGAAAATTATTTCAATGATGCGAACCTCGAATTTTTCGATGACGCCGACCCGAGCAAGATCGTCAAGTTTCAGCTCGGCGGACTGACAACCGGCACAACGCGCACTTACGCGACACCCAATGCAAGCGGCACGCTCGCGCTGACATCGGACATACCGTCGCCGATTGTCTCGACCGTCACGGCGTCGGCACCGCTCGCCAGCTCGGGCGGCGCGAATCCAAATATCACGATCACGTCGCCGTTGCCGATTGCCAACGGCGGCACCGCGACGGCAACGCCGGGCCTGGTGGCGGGCACAAACATCGCGATTGCGAACCCATGGCCCAATCAAACGATCTCGTTTACCGGCCTGCTACCAATTGCCAGCGGCGGCACCGGCACCGCAACACCGGCACTTGTGGCGGGCGCGTCGATCTCGATTACCGGCACATGGCCCAACAACACAATCGCAAACACCGCGCCGGCACTGTGGACGGCGTTTACACAAGACCTGGGCGCGGCGCAATCAAGCGGCACGTTTGACATTACCGGGCTTGCGGGCCTGACTGTGGGTAAGTATGTGGATATTCAACAAACCGCTGCGTCGATTGCCAGCAAAGGCAGTGCCCAGGATGAGGGCCAGTTCGATGCAATCGAAGCATGGGGGATCGTGCTCGACGCGGCGACAATCCGTGCGCAGTGGCGCGCAACCGGCGTTGCGGTCGGCACCTACGCGTTTGCGTACCTCGTGAGCGCATGAAAGGCAAAGCATGGCAGTTATCAATGATCCCAATACAGCGGCGAACGTCGCACGCGTCGGCGCGGTCTCGACAACCACCGATCAGAATGCCCAGCACATTAGCGGGCGACCCGTTGCCTATGGCAACCTCGGGCATTACAAATGGGGCGGGTTCACCGGGATACTGCCCGCGGCGCTCGGCGCGAATAGCGAGATTTTCCAATTTCGATGGAGTCACGCAACACTGCTGGCGGTCATCCTGAAAATCAGGATTTCGGCGGCAGTCTCGACAACGTTTTTCGCTGCGGGCGTGCCGTTGCAGCTCGACCTGATCAAGTCATCGGCGTGGTCGGCTGCCGGCACGCTGGGCACGGGTATCACGATGGGCGCGACCGGCAAGGCGCGCAACAGCATGGCGTCATCGTCGCTTGTGGCGGGCGATATGCGGATCAGCACAACGGCGGCGCTCGGCGCGGGCACAAAAACACTTGAGGCGAATTCGCTTTCGTCGATGCTCGCCGCGGGTCCGATCACGGCATCGCTGAATGGTCTGATCATCCCGCCCAATACGCTGTTTCAGGAGCCGGACCTGGGCGATGGTGAACACCCGCTTGTGCTGGGCGGCACGGGCGGGGGCGCGAACAGCGAGGGGTTTTCGATTCGCTCGGTCGCGGTGCCGATCACGGGGACGTGGACTGTCGCGATATCGGTGCAGTGGGCGGAAGTGTCGGCATTCTGAGGGAGCACAACCATGCTGCAAGACTCATCATTCAAGCCGGGTCACCCGCTGCTAGGGCCGCACGAATCGCGCCGGGTTCTGCGCGCGCATGATGCGCAATTCGAGCCGTACCCAGTCAGGCGCCGGGTCATGCTGGAACATTACTCGCGCCCCGGGCGCGGGCGAATCTGGACCCCGGAAGACCCACGCTCGCCATTGTCCGCATCGTTCACGTCGCCCGGGCAACCCAACCCGCACCGGGGGTTCAATTGGCTTGCGGGGGATATTGGGCAGCAGGATCCGTTTTCGCCGCAGGTAATGTGGCTATCGCACTTCGATGGAAACGCGGTGAATGTAGTAACGGGCTTTAATCAAACGGGCTCAAAGAACGATGCACCCTCGGTCGTTCAACAGAAGTGGGGCACAGGCTCGCTCAAATGCACCAATAGCGCCGCAGACAATTACATACGATGGGCGAATCAGGCAGCGTTCACAAACCTTAACGGCTCTTTTTGCATCGAGGGATGGCTGTTCCCCGAGCTGATCGGGGTCGCTAGTCAGTTTGTACTGAATATTCGACCTACAGCGGGCGAGACTGTCGAGCTGACGTTCAACCTTGCAACACCGGGAATTCTGCGAATCCTGATTCACGCCGGCAACGCGCAACTTTTGGTGCGCGCAATGACGGTTTCAGATTGGAATTTCTTTGCATTCACCGCCGACCTTGTAGGCAATTTTCAAGCCTATCTGGCGCTGCCGGGAGAGGTGACTGCAACCCGGGAAGCGTCAGGCCCGGGAACTGCGGTAGGCGGGCTTACAGGCGGCGGCGAATTCATGCTTGGCAACATCGCAACAGCACCGCCCAACAGTGTCGGGATTGTTTTTCCCTATGTAGGGTATATCGACGACCTGCGATTGACGGGAAGCTTGACCAAGAACGTGCAGCGATATACGGGTGTGAGTGGGTGCACGACACCTACGGCGCCGTTCCCGTACCCCTGAGCCCGCGCCCCTGAGGCGCGCGCTCGAAGCCCCTGGCGCCGCGCGCGCTCTCGCGAAGGCCACGCGCCTTGCTTTCCCTTCGAGTGTTGTTCGCCCCCGCGCCTGTGAAGGTCCGGGGGCGTTTTCTTTTGGGGCGCGTAACAAAAGCCTTGACTCACACCGCGAG
>Ga0315277_10010255_pt1 | contig 11881 bp, 5 predicted proteins | sample YL17G05_15_MG_FD_203695 | JGI IMG/M metagenome (GOLD analysis project Ga0315277, IMG submission 203695) | Sediment microbial communities from Yellowstone Lake, YNP, Wyoming, USA - YL17G05_15 | ecosystem: Environmental > Aquatic > Freshwater > Lake > Sediment | place: USA: Wyoming | collected...
CTGCCCGACGTTCAGACCTGGTGATTCGTTCACCCTCAAGGCCTGCTACCAACTGGTCAGCGATGTCCCCGTCTGCATGCACGCCCTGGCGGCGCTGATGCCGTGGTACAACGCCCTGCGGGTCTCCGAGCCCGCCGACTGGCGCCTCGACGGCAAGCAGGACAAGACCAAGGCCTACATCCAGTGTCCCGACCCTTGCCAGTACACCGACGGCGGCACGGTCATCTTCGAGATCAGCAAGGTGAGCTCGTAGAGCCTTGACGCGTGGGTTTGAGAATCCAGCGCGCACGCCAACGCCAGGCCGCAGGCTGCATTTGAGGGTAGGTCCAGTGCCTGTGATGGGGGCAACCGTCCGTGGTTGCCCCATCACAGGCCCGGTTTTTATTCGCGGGGCTTAGGTCTGCGCGCGGCCCCGATGACCTACGGAGTGATGGGCGCGATCGGCGTGATGCTGCCGAACAGGCCGTGGTCTTCGACGTTGCCGTTGTAGGGAATGCCCGCCGTAAAGAACAGGGTATGGGGATCGCCGGCTTTTCCGCCATTGCCGAAGATCAGGCCCCAGAGGCCGTCGATCGAAATGGGCGTGCCGCATGGATCGTGCAGGTCTCCGAGGAATCCGCCCGTGGCCGGATTGAATGCATTGATCCGACCGTCCCCGAAGTTGCCGATGAGCAAGGCCCCGTCATATCCGCCAAAGCCCGGCGGCGCCAGCACGACGCCCCAGGGCGAATCGAGCGGGCCCCTTGACGCAAACCGTTTGAGGAACACCCCGTTGGGGTCGAAGACGTTCACATAGCCGTTGCCGCGACCAGACACATCGTCGTGCGCATCGGCATCCTGCAAGGCATAGGTGACGTACAGTCGGCCGCCGATATTCTGGATGTTGAATGGTGCGAAGCCGACCGGCAGGGTGGGATCGGAGAAGGAGCCGGCCAGGGCCACAGGATTGAAACCGGCATCGAAGACGTCGACCCGCCCGAGGCCGAAGTCGGCCGCATACAGGTAATTCTCCCCGCCGCTGCTGCCCAGGGCCAGGCCCTTATACACCGCCCCCGAAGCCGACAGGTCCGCTGTCAGCACGGCGGCGGCGCCGGCGTTCCAGCCGGAGATCGTGCCGTCCTCCGTTGCGAAGATGTAGTGCGCCGGCTGATTGGGGCCTACGATGAAGTCCGTCGTCGAGTTGAACACGATGCCGGTGGGACTGGCGGGAGGCGTGCCGCCGGGGGCAGTCGGGATCGTCACGGCCGTACGTGTCTCGAAGCCGTTGCCATCATACACGGTGCTGACGCCGGTGTGGTTGTCCGCGATCCAAAACGGGGTGTCCGGGCCGTACGCCATGCCCCACGGATTGACCAGATTGGGGTCGGTGTGTTCGGCCACGCCCGGTATGTCCGAAATCAGGTTATACTGACGGTACGTGATGGGGAGGTTGGGCACGATCTTGAGCATCACGCCGGTGTCGCCCCGGGGGCCCAGCACGGCCGATCCGAAAACGTACAGCTCCCCGTCGGCATCCTCGCCGAATCCTCGGAGCCAGAACCCCGCCGGGCGGTCGGCCAGGCCGATGCGCAGCTCCTGGATGACGGCATTCGGGTCGAGGTAGAACAGCCGGGCGCTGGGCTTGGCGAACGAGCCCCAGTCGCCGAACACGTAGAGACCATCCAGCACGGGGACAAGCTTGCCCCGATATACGAAGCCGCCGATGACCACGCTGCCCTCCCCATGGTCGTACTCGGCGATGGGATCGATCAGGTCCGGCGGCACGGGGCGCACGGGACCGGTCACGACTTGGCCGATGTTCGCAGTGACGGAATCGAACCAGAAGGTGCCTTCCTTGACGTTCCAGCCGTAGTTGCCGCCTTTGACGATGAGGTCCACTTCCTCGATGTTGTTTTGCCCGGCGTCACCCACGTACAGGTCGCCGGTGAGGCTGTCGAAGCTGTAGGTGAACGGATTGCGCAGGCCGTAGGCGTAGATTTCCTGAACGGCGTTCTGGCCCACAAACGGGTCGTCGATCGGGATGCCGTACTTGCCATTGGCGGAGTTGCGACTGTCGACGTCGATGCGCAAGAGCTTCCCGTAGATTCGCTGGAGGTTTTGGGCGTTGCCGCCGGGCACGTGGCCGTCCGCCACGTCATTGGCCCGGCCGCCATCGCCGAGCGAGAAGTAGAGAAAGCCGTCCGGCCCGAAGCGGAGCGTGCCGCCATTGTGGTTGCTCTGCGGCTTGTCGATCCGCAGGATCTCGCGCCGGCTGTTGGGATCGATCCGGTTGGGGTCGTTGGGATCCATCCGCCACTCGGCGATGACTGATTGGTGGTTGTTCACGACCCCCGCAGGCATCACGTTGGCGAAATCCGCCACACCGTTGATCGGCTCGGACGTGTAGGTGTACACCAGCGGGTGATGCGCGAAGTCGGGATGGGTCGCCAGGCCGAGCAGGCCGCGCTCGTCGTAGTTGCCGAACGTCACGAGCCGGCTGCGCACGTCCAGCAACGGCGTCGGCAATTTGACACCCGCACCGGTCACGACCCACGCCAGGCCCGCCTGATCGTAGACGAACATGCGCTTGCTGCCGTCGTCGGGTGCCGCCAGACCCAGCGGCGCGCTCAGCCCGTCAACGATCGGTTGCAGCTCGATCGTGATGTCCCCTTTGACGATGTGCGCCGGGATGGGATCGGCGATGGGCGTCGTGTTCACGGTGACTGTCACGGCCGCCGAAGTCGTGGCATCGCCCGCATTATCCGTAGCCAGCGCCGTCAGAGCGTGCGCCCCGGGGTACAGAGTGACTGTTTTGGTATAGGGGGCAGCGAGGACGGCCCCCAGCGAGCTTGTGCCGTCGAAGAACTCCACTTTCGTCACCGTCCCATCCTTGTCATCGGCTGCCGCCTGGATCGTCACGTCAGCGGGCGAGATGAATGTCGCGCCGTCGGCCGGGCTGGTAACGGATACGGAAGGCGGCGAGTTTGGCGCGGGCGTGTAGACGACGGTCAGCGTGCCGGCGTCGGCGCCGCTCTCGCGGGATGCGAAGCCGCGGACGGACCGGGACGAGCTTTCCGCCCGGCTGGTCAGGAGCCAGCCGAAATTCTGTGCCGCGTCATTTACCCAAAGCTGCACGTCCGCCACCAGGCCCGGACCCGTCCAGGAATACTTGGCATTATCTGTGGACCCGACGGCTGTCGAGGCGCTGGCGGTCGCCGCCGCATCGCTCCTGGCCCCCGGCGTGGTCCAGTTGGCCGTGCCCAGGATTCGGGCGTTCCAGGTTGTCTCCCCGGACGCGGCCGGCGCACCGCTGCTTCCGGATTCCGTCCCTTCCTTCCAATCCCCCAGCATGCGGAACAGGTCGAATGTGGAATTGACCGGGCCGTTGGCCGGCACCTTGACCACGGTCAGTTGCAGTGTCGCCGAAGTTACGGTCGATCCGGCCGGTATGCCACTGAGGTCGAAACGCAGCAGGCCCCGACGAACGCCCCCGGCGCCGTCTCTGCCGGCGTCGAACCAGCCTGTGGCGCCGGCGTTGTTGCCGGGCTGCCCGGAATTGATGAACGTGTCCTCGGTGACAGTCACAGTCTCGACCGCCGCAAAACTGCACAGCGGCCAGGACAACACAGCAAGACAAACGCTTCCCAACAGAGTATGTATGTGCGATCTCATTCTCGCGCCTCCTGTTCACTTGTTCTGCCCATCTGCCCATGGCCCTTGTTCCGTCACGTCCACCCGAACCACGCTGGGGGCGTGACGTCCAACCTTGATCGGGCACCGCAACACAGTACGCCGTGTGCTGGGCCGGGGCGATGCGGCGGGAGCCTATTTCCGCATCAGGCCACGCCTCCTTTTCACATCGGGCAAAGTACTCATCCGCCCCGCTCCCTCAATGCGACCCGGCCAGACGCAAGTCACTTGACAAAGCCCATCTATGTCATTGCGAGGAGCGCAGCGACGAAGCAATCTCAATTCCTGGCATGCGAGATTGCTTCGCTCCACTCGCAATGACATACTGGGCAGTGATATCGAACGGCGGGTGGCATCGTCAAGCCCGTAGGGCTTGGCGATGGTTTGACCCGGCCCTGAGAAGACCATCGCCAAGCTTCGCTTGACGATGCCACCCGGATCACTGCCACCTGCTACGAAGAATCTAACCGGAATCGATATCGATCGCGATGTCCTCTCAGGGTCGGAGGCTCTCAGAACTCTCGCGAGCGGGAGTTAGAACTTCACGCGGACCTCGCAGGGCTGGTCCAGGGTGATTGCGAGCAGCCGCTGCTGGGGATTGAAATGCGCTTGAGCAGCGGACTGCTGAGAGGTCTTTCTGGGCCCGGCTGCCGCAATTGTCACGGCTGCGGGTTTCCGGTCCGTGCCGGCAAGCAGGACATAGTACGGATTGCGGCCCCAGCCATCGACGGTGAATGTCACGGAGCCAGGCTCCTCGCGGAAATTGCGAATGGCGCAGGGGGCGTGGACAAAGCCGCCTTTGACTGTCAGCCTCCGCACGTCGTACAGGTGACCCTCATTGAAGAGTTCGGGGACATGGGCCTGCACCGTGCCCGGATTGATGGCGGGGCCGTCACGCAATTGTGCCCGCAGCTCGAAAACATCCGGCAGCAGGCCCTGGCGCTTCGGGTCGCTGACGGGCCAGGTCATCTGCAGGCCGGCGGCGGTGATTCCTTTTGCGATGGTCTCCCAGGGACCATCCTTGTCATACTGGCTGAGCAGGTGCAGGGCGGAGGCATAGACCAGGCCGCACCATTGGACTGGCCGGCCGAACCACGACGGCGCCTGCCAGTTCGTCGCGCCGAGCACGGCGATCGTCGCGTACGAGCCAACCTCGCCCCCGGCCGGATTCACAAGATAGACGAATGGCACGCCGGTCCACGCCCAGTATCGGGCCTGCTCCAGGTACTCGTTCTTCCCAGAGATGATATAGCCGAGCGTATACGCCTTGACCATGTGCGCCGAGGCGAGGATGTCCGGCGTGTGCAGCGGGACCTCCCACGTCTGCGCCCCGCGCGGCACTGTGTTCGCGTAGAGTGCCGTCTGCTTGTCGAGCAGCGCCAGGCCCTGCCCGATCAGTTGCGGGTCCGCGGACATGGTCGCCGTCTCCAGGATTCGCTCGACATCCGCGGCTGCCAGGCCGTTGGCGTGCTTGGCGAAGTGGGTCCTGCCGTAATCGACGTTGCCCGGCTGGTACAGCTTGATGCCCTTCTCGTCGAAATGTTTGAGCAGCTCCTTCGCCTCGTCCTGCCGCTGCTGGACGTAGGGGTAGATGCCGCCGAAGACGAACGGGGCGGCTGGGGTGCGCGTGTGCGAGACGGTGCTGATGTACGGCTTGCCCCCCGGCATTTTGCCGACCGCCTGGTCGCGGGCCCGCACGAGCCGGCGCGCGAGGTTCGGGTCTTTCGCGTTGTTGGCCAGCCAGTCGATGTACATGATGGCGTCGCCCGCCGGGCCGGCCTTGAAGCTTTCGCCCCAGACTGCGTGGCGGAAGATGCCGCCCTCGTTGATCGCCGAATCGAGCCAGCCGTGGGCCAGCAATGCCACCGCGGCCTGGAATCCGCCGTTGAACTGAGGCACTGCGGGAACGCTGCGAAGCTCGATGTACTTCTGCACGGCGGGCACAACAGTTGCGCCTTTGCCCCCGATGATCATCACCCGCATGCGAACCGGCTCGTTCGCGCGCAGCTTCAGCGGCGTGTGCGCGACCAGCTCATTCTCAAAACGGTTCGCCCCGACGGCGGGGCCGGTCAACGCCATGACGTGCGCGTTGGAGCCGTACGTCCGGTCGGGCGAATCGAACACAGGCGAGACGCTGTCCGACGGCTCCCACATGAGCCCAACGTACCGGCCGTCGCAGACAATCGCCATCAGCGGGAACGTCACCTTCACCGGATCGGGGACACGCCGGATGTGCTCGGGCGTCGTGATGTCCGCCTCGCTGCTGCTCGGCTCGTCCTCGAGATACTCCAGACCTGCAAACAGTCCCTGCGTCTCACGTCCGCCGAATGTCTCCAAGCCCGGGAACAGCGTCAGCCAGGGCAGGTAGATGACGTCCCGGTCCTGGTCCACGACCAACTCGGTTTCCGCAATGATCGATCCGGCGATTGTGCCGGGCTTGAAACGCCGCGTCATCTGCCACTTCGCCCCCGCGCTATCTTTCATGGTCGCCTGGCAGGAAACCACGCCGTCCTGTCCGGCGGCGCAGGTGAATTCAGCCTTGCCCAGATTGAGCCACTGCGGCTGATCGCCGAGCATGACGCCGATCAGCTCCGCCTGATAACCGGCGGCTACCTCCTGACCATCGACTTTGACGACCAACGCGCCCCAGCCCTGGCGGGTATGCTCAAGCGTCAAGTCGCCCGAGCGCAAAGACGCCGGCTCAACATCGCCCGGGCGGGGTCGCACAGGTTTCTCCCACTGCGGCGGCTGGATCTTCGCGAGCATCTCCACGGCGATGGAGCCGACGACGATCTGCCCCTCGCCGGCGGCCGGGTCGAGGCGGAACCGCGTGCCCGGCCCGAGCCGATCCGGGATGACGAGCCGGTAATCGTGCCACTGGCCGTCGTTGATCACGGTGAATCGGACGGAGCGTCCGGCCGTGAATGTGCTGCCATAGAACAGCTCGCCGTGCGGGTCGGCGCTCGACTTCATCCGAATCGACACGCTGACCGCCCCCTCGCCCGACGCGTCCACCGCCGGCCCCTCGATCCACGGATCGTTTCCCGTCGATTTGAACGCCAGACCCTCGGGTGTAGCCGCCAGTTCCTGCGTATCCTTGTTCCCCTGCCAGCCCTGCAGGCCCTTGGTGAAATCCCACGCCGCGATGGTCTTGCCGTACGCAGCGGAAGGACCCATCATGAGGAAGAACAGAACGGCCGTAGAGACGCAATATCTTGCGTCTCCACCCTTCATACCCCGTTTGCCACTTGTACCTGACCCGATCGCCATAGTGAAAGCCTCCAGTTGTTTCAGGCGTTTCCCGTTGTCATTTCTGACGCCGGCTCGCGCGAACGCGACGCGTGAAGTAGTATAATAATCTGTATGAGTCTCGAACAGGAGATCAAAGACAAGGGGCGGGAGCTGGGTTTCGACGCGGCGGGCATTACCGACGCCTCGCCGATCGCCCGCGAGCAGGTCGAGCACCTCCAGGAGTGGCTGCGGCGCGGCTACGCCGGCCCGATGGACTACATGAGCCGCAATCTGGAAAAGCGCATCGATCCGGCCCAATTGCGCAAAGGCGCACGGTCCGTGATCATCGTCGCACTGAATTATAAGATTGCGGATTCCGCATCGCCTCGTGATCCCGCCAGCGCCACGGCTCCCGGCCCTGAATCTCAAATCTCAAATCTCAAATCTCAAATTGATCCCGCCGCCTCCGGTCCACAATCCACAATCCGCAATCCGCAATCCGAAATCGGCGGGATCGCCGCGTATGCGCAGTACGAGGATTACCACCCGTTCATCAAGTCGCTGCTGCGGGAATTGGCGAGCTTCATCAGCGTGCGGGCGGGCCGGGCGGACCGCTACAAAATCTGCGTGGACTCCGCCCCGCTGGCGGAGAAAGCGCTCGCCGTCCGGGCCGGACTCGGATTCATCGGCAGAAACCACCTGCTCATCCACCCGCAGCTCGGCCCGCAACTCCTGCTCGGCGAATTGTTGACCACGTTACCCCTGCAGCCGGATGAGCCGAATGCCGCGACATGCCAGGGCTGCGACCGCTGCATGAAAGCCTGTCCCACCGGCGCGCTGCGCGAGGACGGTTTTCTCGACGCCCGCCGGTGCATCAGTTGCCTGACGCAATATCCCTCGCAGGCCGGACCCGCATCCGACACTCACGGCTGGCTCTTCGGCTGCGACGAATGTCTGCTCGCCTGTCCCTTTCACCAGCAGGCCCCGCCGTGCACCAACCGCCAATTCAAATCCCACCCCGACCGGGCAACATTGCCTCTTCAGGAACTGCTGACGCTCGACGCCGGAACATTCGACGCGAGATTCGCCGATTCCCCCATCCGCCGTCTCGGCCTCGCCCCCCTCCAGCAAACCGCGCGAGCCTCCCTCCACGCCCGCAGGTAAGAACCTCTAGGGCGAATCATCAATCGTCAATAGGCAATCCAGGGGCAACCGGCTGCCGCGTCACTGGCTTTGAATCGGCTGGTAGCTGAACTTCTGCCCTCCGACGGAGGCCTCGTACATCAGGCCTGTTTCCGCCATCGTGAAGACGGCGACGCCGTTGCTGAACTTGGCATTGGCCGACGCGCCCGACTTGAGGGCGACCGCCGAAACCTGTGCGGCGAACGCGAAGTTGCCGCTTTTGAAGCGGTCCAGAGCCGCCGGGGTCTCAAAGAAGATCAGCTCAGTATACGCCTGGCCGCCCAGCGCCAGGCCGATCGTGGCCTGTGTCAGCGTGCAGAAGCCGGCCAGTTGCCCGCCCTGGTACAGCTCCCCCTTGCCGTAGGCCCCGCCGACTCCAATGGCGCCTTTGCCGACGGTGGGGAAGACCGCATAGCCGGCGGCCTCCTTGAAGAATTTCTCCAGACCCGGATCGGTCTTCTTCGCCCGATCGACGGCCGTCTGCACCTTGGCGCTCAGTTCCGCCTTCCCCTCGGCGCTCTTAGGCGCCGTCGCGCAGCCGCCGATCAGCAGTCCCGCAATGGCCACGAATGCGCATGCCCATACGATCCTTCTCATACAGCACTCCTTTCTCGTACCCTGATTGTCCCCCATTTCACACGGCTCATGCCGTCAATGTACGTCGTTCCCCGCTCTGCTTCAACAGTTTTCCCCCTGCGAAATAGGAAGGGAAGAAGGTCGGAAGGTAAGTGCTCTCCCAGAACTGTGGACCAGGAACCGGCAACTGCCCTGCAAGCGCAGATTTCCGCCGATTCACTCCGAAGAAGTACCGGACTTTGATTGTCCCGATCTCTCCCATACGATGTCCGTAGCCGCTAGCGTGCCTGCGGTGGGACGTGCATTTGGCGAATGGTCCGCTCCAAGGCCTCGATTCTCTTTGCCGGAGATCGATTCTCGGCCTCGCCTGCCTCGATTCGCTGTTGCTGTTCCTTGATCACCGACAGGAGATACACGGAAACCTTGTCGTATCTCACCGCTTCCGGCCTTCCTTCGGCGTCACAAATCACCAGACTGTCCAGGACTCCGGGCCCGTACTCGATTTACGGCACTCATCCAATGGAAACGGCGCTATGTTTTTTGCCCTCAAACGGGTATAATATAATGGATTGTTCAGGCTCGGCAGTCGTGTGCTCGGGTCCGACAGAGTTGGTCAGGGTGATGTGACGGCTTGACTTCAAGCGGTGTCCTTGCGGCGATGTCATCGTTCACTCACGTGTATCCTAAAAGGAGCACTTGGCTTGAATACGTATACGCGGTTCGCTTCAGGCTTGCTTGTCCTTCTCATTCTTCATGCGACGACGCGGGGTCAATCGCCCGAGATTCTTATCAATGAGTTTCTCGCATCCAACCAAACGGGGAACCGAGATTCCCAGTTTGGAGAATACTCTGACTGGATCGAACTATACAACACCGCCTCTGGAGCAATCGACCTGAGCGGCTACTACGTGACGGATAACCTGGATGAGCCGTTGATGTGGCGGATCCCGGACGGAACCCTGATCCCTCGAGATGGCTTTCTTCTCTTGTGGGCCGACGGTCGCAATACGGGGCTCCACACGAGTTTCAAGCTGGACAAGGGAGGGGAGCAGCTCGGCCTCTACAGCCCGGAGGGTGTCGTGGTAGACACGCTGAGCTTCGGTGCGCAACAAGATGACACGTCGTATGGGCGTCTGGGAAACGATGCGAATCAATGGAGCTCTTTCAGTCCGCCGAGCCCCGGGTCAGTCAATGATCCTCGAGACAGCGTAGGGGTGACGCCGCAACCGGTCTTCTCAATCACCGGAGGATTCTACCAGGGGGCTCAGGTGCTCTCCTTCCAGAATTCCGACCAGATCGATATCTACTACTCCCTCGACGGCACACCGCCGGATGACAGCGCCTTACGCTATCAGGCTCCGATTGCACTTAATGCCACCACCGCGGTCCGCGCCATCGGCTACACGCGCGGTTCTGCACCCAGTGATGTCGTCACGCATACCTATTTCATCGATGAGCCGATCCATCTTCCCTTTATCTCGATTGTCACGGATCCGAACAATTTCTTCGGCAACGAACGTGGGATTTATGTGACCGGCACTAACGGAAGGGGCGGCTACTGTGATAGCGCCATCCGCAACCTGAAACAGGATTGGGAACGGCCGGTGAATGTCGAGCTGTATGAAATGGATGGGCGTCCGGGCTTCAACCAGCAGGCCGGCGTGCAGATCTTCGGCGGTTGCTCGCGTCATCGATTCCCTCAGAAATCCTTGGCGCTGTTCGCACGCAAAGCGTATGGCAAGGGATCATTTCAGTGTCAACTCTTTCCGGACAAGGATATCGACCACTTTGAATCTTTCATCCTGAGAAGCTCGGCGGACGATCAAGTATTCACCATGTTCCGCGATGCCTTGTCACAAATGGTGCTGGTAGAATACATGGACGTTGACGTTCAGGCCTACCGTCCGGCGGTCCTCTTCCTCAACGGCCGATACTGGGGCATCCACAATATCCGCGAGAAAATCAGTGAGCACTATGTCGCCCAAAATTTCGGCATTGACCCCGATGAAGTGAATCTGCTGGAAGGCAGTGGCGGCGCCGTCGCAGGGACCAATGCCGGCTATGCGGCGATGGTGGATTATGCCAACAACCATAACATGGCCGATCCCAAGCAGTATGAGGTCGTCAAGGCCCAGATCGACATCGATCAGTATATCGATTATCAGATCGGCCATATCTACTTAGCAGAGAGGGATTGGCCGGGCAACAATATCAAATTCTGGCGGCCAAACTCGGGGCCTCTTGCGCGGTGGCGATGGATCAACTACGACATGGATCAATGCTTCACGCTGTGGTCGGTCGGAGAGAACATGATCGAGAAGACGACCACCACCACCGGGCCGGGCTGGCCCAATCCGGAATGGTCCACACGCCTGTTCAGAAACCTTCTGAAGAATGAAGGCTTTCGCAATGAGTTCATACAGCGTTACGCCTATCACATGAACACGACCTTTCACCCCGACCGTCTGGTGGAATTCATCGATCTGTTCCAGGAGCGGCTGGCGCCCGAGATTCCGCGGCATATAACCAAATGGGGCGGACAGAAAGATCCCGATGCCCTGGAGACCTGGATGAGTCCTATATTCAACTCCGTGGCACGCTGGGAACAGAATATCGAGCAGATGCGACTCTTTGCCGTCCAACGGCCCGCCGCCACCACACGCCATTTTCTCGACCACTTCGGGTTAAGTGGGACTTCCGAGGTCAACCTCCATCTGCAGGTTCCGGATTCCGCCGTGCTTCAAATCAACGGCAAGCGACTCCCCGACGGATTCCGGGGGACCTACTTCAACGATATTCCCATCGTCGCGCGCGCGACGCCCAAATTGGGGTATACCTTCTCGCATTGGGAGGCCCAGGGCACAGTGTTCCCCTCGGAGAGCATTGTGCCCGCGGGGTCCGTCTGGAAATACTCGGACACCGGCGTGGATCTTGGCGCCGAATGGCAGCAGGGAGGTTACGACGACACGGCATGGCCCTCCGGCCCGGCCCAACTCGGCTTTGGCGATGGGGACGAGGCCACGGTGATCGGCCAAGGCGGGGACGGAAGCCACAGGCAAACCACCTTCTATTTTCGCAAGTCATTCGAGCTCGCCGATGTCGCGCGTTTCCGTTCGTTGTATTATAATACTCCCGCTTTTTTGGACCAGTGGATAAGGTAGTGTGACTGTGGTATGGTGGCGTCCGACAGGAGGTTATCATGACACAGCGTAGACGTCATGGA
>Ga0315277_10010256_pt1 | contig 11879 bp, 10 predicted proteins | sample YL17G05_15_MG_FD_203695 | JGI IMG/M metagenome (GOLD analysis project Ga0315277, IMG submission 203695) | Sediment microbial communities from Yellowstone Lake, YNP, Wyoming, USA - YL17G05_15 | ecosystem: Environmental > Aquatic > Freshwater > Lake > Sediment | place: USA: Wyoming | collected...
GCTCGTGGATGACCGGAATGAAGGGTTCGGGCAAATTTATGGAGAATGTGCCCTCGTTCATCGGTGATGTGGGAGAATCTTGTCCTTTCACGGACACGTCCGTTATATTCTTATGATATTCCATAATATTCTACCCTCATTAATCGCTTATATTAAGCCAGAACTCATGACTCTTCGGTATAATATTAAAGATCGGGGTCTAATGTCCCAGATCATACGCATTAATAATGGGTGTCATTAGTTCTGGGTAAGAGGCCTCGTCTTTTTCAGACAATTCTATATTCCCTATTATTGATTTAAACTTTTCGTAACTTAATTAGATTTGTTGCTATCAATTGGTATAAAACAAGAATTTCCGCGCTTCAATGTGTATTTTTACTATTCTCAATGCTTTAATATGACTTGATATAACATTGTTCTTAATTCACGAGATTTTCTCTGAAAAATCACGATTCTATACAATATCCTTTACATCGACATAAAACTTTAAAGACCGAAACAAGGCGACGAAAATGTCCAAGAAAACGCTGCGAGACACTTATACCGTTAGAAAATCCGGTCGGTCGCTTCAATTCACAATAAATCCGAATATTGTAGAAGAATTAAAAATACGAGAGGGAGAAATTTTTCAAATCTTGTTATTCAAGGTGAAAAGAGCTAAAACTGGAGAGATAATCGAAAATATTGCGGAATGGTTTCCCGCCAAACTCTCGACGAAAGGGACATCTAAAAGAATTACTATCAAGGCGCAAGTCGTGAAAAACTTAGATTTAAAGGAAGAAGATTCTATAAGCATAGAAATTTCTAAGGAACTTTAATATATTGATTGATTCTGATAGAGTGATTTGATCAATCCCAAGGGTATTCACCCTTGCCGCGTCGTCGTCTTCTCCAGGGGGCAAATCGTCGAGGTCGTCCCCGGTTTTACGTGACATACATTGACAATGGTCGTACTCTTTGATAAATTGAGCTTCCATGCGGTATCTCCGATGTTTAAATGGACAAGAATTAACGATAATGCATGCAACGGTCATTTATGAAAAATGAAACGTTCGACGGCACGTTCCCGTTCAAGCCCCGGTTCAAGAAAATCAACGGCTTTAATATGCATTACGTTGACGAGGGCAACGGGGAGCCCATCGTTTGCTTGCACGGTATGCCGACGTGGGCATATTTGTACCGCGAGTTCATAACTAAATTATCTGGCAAATACAGGCTTGTCGTTCCGGATCATATGGGCTTCGGTAAAAGCGATGTACCTGAAGATAAACCGTATCGCATGGCCCAGCACGTCGATAACTTGAGCAAGCTGCTCTTGGCACTCGACTTGAAGGACATCAACCTCGTGGTGCACGACTGGGGCGGTCCAATTGGGTTCGGGTTTGCAGTCGATCATCCTGAACGCATCAAGCGCCTGGTCATTTTGAACACGTCGATAGGGGTCACTCGAGAAGGTACACATTTGTGGTATAGTGACATCGAAAAAAACGGCGTGTATGACGCCTTTTTTTCGAATATGAAGGAAAATGCAGCCAAGCTCTTCAGCATGGCTGTTTTCAACCAGGATCGGATCACTCCCACCATGCTCAAGGCATACACGGCGCCGTTCCCCGACGCGTCGTATTGCAAGGGCACCCTGGCCTTTCCGCAGGATATTCCGGTCGGGTTCTCGCACCCGAGCGCTCCTGCCATGTTACACGTTAGGGATAACCTCGGCAAATTGGCGGGCAAGCCAAAAATTGCCATCTGGGGCATGCAGGACATCGTGTTCCCACCGCAATTCATCGACCGGTGGAAGAAATTCTACCCCGATATCAAGGTGCACGAGGTCGCAAACGCGTCGCATTTCCTGCAAGAAGATGCGCCGGCCGAGATCATCACAATAATCAAAGATTTTTGCAAATAAAATGCTTGATCATCTTGTTTTCCAATCATAAATAAAAAAAGAATCGAGAGAAATCGAAAAAAGATTAATTTTTTCCTTCCATAATCTTGGCTCGTTCTTTCAAAATATCCGACACGGTTGTAACATCCCTCTCTACATGTCTAAGGCAGAAGAGCCATAGCGTCGTACCGCCCAAGCCTATCAATGCCAAGACGAGGACTGTTAGTTGATAACTCTGATTGAAGGCCGAGAGAAGGAAACCCGCAATAATCACCCCGATCCCACCGCTCAAGATTTCCAGGAAGGAATTTGCCGACGCCACGGCACCTTGAGCTTCGGGTAGATTGAGTTTCTGCAGAAGCGGGCGCTGGTTGATGAAATACAAGCAAATGAATACTTGCACGGCAAAATACAAAAAGCCGAGGATCCAATAACTCCCGTGGCTCAACACCGAGATGATATTATTTCCTTCTATAACATCAAGTTCCTCAATAGGAACTAGAAAAGTGGCAAGAGAAATACCGCAAAAAACGACCAGCGACGAAAAAATGATCTTCACGCGGTTTTTAATATCCTTTTTACCGTAATTGTCAGAGATCTTGGCGAGGCCGAGGGAACCAACGATTAATCCCGGCACGCCGAAAAAGACAACTATCAAGCTAATGGTTAACGGGGTTAAATTGTGAGGTGCTGATTCCAAGTACGGATACGCCAAGAACAGCGGGACCGAGCTCACGATCTGCGTGAATAAACCTTCTATAAGGGCGTACAAATTCGACGGCGAGAACATTGTCGTCCTGAGAGTTTCCTTGTTTAGCTTGTACTTGTAAATGGCACTATTCATTCTCAAGATGCTATGTAATTCATTTCTCTGCGCGCCGCGCTTCGGTTCCTTTCCTTTTGTTATGACGAGCGAAGCAACGATCATGCCCGCAAGACCGGCACCCAAGAAATATTGTTGCCAAAACATCTTGAAGACGGCTGCACAGATAATCGTGGCGACAACCGTAACCAAGTATTGGAGCATGTCTCGGAGGCCAAAGAATTGGGATCGCTTGTCCTCCGTGATGATATCATCAATATATGATATCATGACAGGGGTTTCCGCTGTAAACAATTCCCTGAATAATATGAAGACCAGGAAGAATATGAACGACAGCGGTCCGAGGCCTGACGGCACGAACGTGCATAAAAAGAATCCAAGGGCAGAGCCACCATGAGTAATCGCGAGTAACACCTTCCGCGAATATCTATCGGCAAGGATGCCGTAAGTGAGCTTGGAACAAGCCCCAATGATGAACATTAACCCATAGCAGAGAGCAAGCTCTTGATTGTGAAAGATTCCATCATTCCAGAAAATCCCTGATAATACCAATATATTCAGCGTGAACCAAGTTCCTGGAGCCTGGAATGGAATAACCCCGGCCATCAGAAACAATGGCCACGTTTCGTGAATCTTTAAAAATCCAAGCCCTTTTTCATTCGGTTCTGGCTTTTGATCTTTGTCAATTTTCTCCATATCTAGTTCCCCTTCTATAAACTATTATCTTGAGAATAAGGTACTCTATTACGCAATTTAAAGGTATAGAAGAGGAACTTTTAGCATCAAGGTTTAATTCTTCTTTGAATTTATTTCCTGGCCGAAGGCAACCGGTTTGTCCGTTCCGATGCGGAAAAGTCCCTTGCAAATCAATTCTGCGGAAACGTTTGCGCCTGCTTTTTCCAATTCTTCCCGCATTATGGATATGGTCTTTCCGGTGAAAAGTCTACAAGTTAAAAAAATGTAAGCGGTCTTGCCTTTTAACCCCGTGCACTTTTTCACGTAAGTATTGAAGATCACTGGGGGTTGACCCCCATGAACCGGCATCCCTATGCACACGATGTCGTACGGCGACAGATCGAAAATTCGTTCGTTTGCGTTCAAGGAACTCCAGTCACCAGACGCGATCCGGTCGTGGTTTGCTATCAAAGTTCGTGCATTGCCCATATACTTGATCGGTTCAATGTCGACAGAGAGATTTCCGAGCTGAGCTGCGATCGTTTCTGCAACTCGTTTCGTGCGCCCACTGATAGAGAAATAGATGATGATTGCTTTCATGAACGTAACTATGATAATTATCGATTTAAATCTACTCGATTTTGTTTGATTCTTTCCTCATCGAGGCTATTTCCTTTAATTGTTAAAAAGAGACCATTCTCGACCACCCACGACACGATGGCAAAAAACACGAGCCACTCGACTAGCTCGGTCGGGATGGCGAATAACAAGGCGAAAAATCCCGCGACTGCAAAACTCGTCCACGCTAGAAACCGCGGCAATCGCTTGCTATCATGCATAGCTTTGCCGAAGCACACGCAGAACAGTAACCCCCCGAGGAAAAAAATGCCCGCGAAGATGAAATGCGGGATTCTCGTTGGAATATCCATGGAAAAGACGCCGCAAAGTGACAAGCCAGCGCAAGCAGCGAATGAAAAAAAGCGCGCCCAAACGAGGGATTTTTTTGCAGTGCTCACCCGGCCAAGAGCAAGAAATAGCGCTTGAAAGAATGGCACGGCAATGATGCCCGCAAGGATCAATCCCGCGTCGAAGAGTAACGGCAAGGGGGATTCAATCGAACCGAGCTGGCTGGCCGAATAGATGCGTATATCAAAACCGGGGTAGAACGCCATTGCCACCATGATAAATGAAACCCCGATGCCCATGGCTACCAAGGCGAGCATGCCACCGAGTCGTACAGCGAGGGGATTCCTTGGCTGGACAAGGATTATTACCATGTCCGATGCAAATATCCCGGTTTTTAAAAAGGGATTCCGAGAAATCCCGGTTGAATCAAGGTATTGTCGCCTCCAAAAAATGCGCAGCGATTATTTATGGCACTTTTGAGTGGAATTCAACCTATAATAATTCCCAGATTGAACTGGTGTGTATGGTAAACCTAAACGATTTGGCAAAACTTAAGGTTGGCAAGACAAAACGCTTCTCCTCTTACGACACGACGGGAAGGAACGCGGACTCGTGGCGCATCAAACCCGGTGAAACACGGGTTCTAGCTGATATAAAAGGGCCCGGGTGTATTACCCACATTTGGATGACCCAAGGTAACCATTATCGTGAAGTGTTGCTCAAGATCACGTGGGATGATACCCCGTATCCGAGTATTTTCGTTCCACTCGGCGATTTCTTTTGCCTGGGGCATTCGATCGTGAACTCCTTTCAATCGTTGCTATTCACGGCATCGACAAACCAAAATAACAAGTTCAACTCCGGCTGCGCGCTGAACTGTTACGCCCAAATGCCGTTCAAGAAGCGTGCCCTCATCGAGATCATCAACCAGAGCAAGGAAGAACACAATCAATACTTCTATGTTGACTATGAAACCTACGATGACGAGACGCAAATCGAGGGCCTCGGGTATTTTCACGCGGAGTTTCACAGGGAAAATCCCTTCGGTGGCTGGGGTCATGAAATCCCTCCCAACACGCCCGAAGCCGACATCGCCAACAAGGAACGGCTGGCATGGGATAACAATTACGTCATCCTCGAAACCAAGGGTCGAGGCCATTACATCGGCTTCAACATGAGCATCACGAATTTCATCACGCCGAACTGGTGGGGCGAGGGGGATGATATGATCTGGGTCGACGGGTACAAGTGGCCGCCAGACTTGCACGGGACCGGCAGCGAGGATTGCTTGAACCAGGCCTGGGGAATGCAGCGAAATGCATTTTTGCATAACGGGAGCTCGATCTACGAGACCGACACGGGCGGATACCAGTCCAGCTACAATCTTCACATCGAGAATCCCGTGCGATTCACGAAGGAGATCAAGGTCACCATCGAGCACGGCCACGGGAACCACTTGCGGAACGAGGTGAGCAGCGTCGCATACTGGTATGCTGAAAAGCCGACCCGCATCAAGGATCCCCCCGCGGTCGAGAAGCGCATGCCCGTGCTCAAGGTCGACAGGAAATGGGTGTATGATCCAAGCAACCAGATCACGAGTCGCGAGATCCCGCTCAATGACGAGATGCAAAAGATGAAGCGACACTGGAAGGCGCGGAACTTTGGCGGATACATTGATGTGAAAGGAACGCTTTTGCTCGATGAGGAAGGCCTGGTTTGCGTGGAGATGCAGATCACCCGCGAAAACCCGATCTTGTACAAGATCCCGCTCGCGGATATCCTTGAAGATTTCATTCACAAGGAAGTCACGATGGAAATACATGCCGAAGAAGGCAATCGAAAGTATCCCGGCATCCTCGTCGTTCAAGCAAATGGCAACTTGGCGATCGAGACCCGGAAAGAAAAAGCTCGTGCAAGCACTTCTCAAATCGTCGTTGGCGATCTCTTGAAAGGATTTATGAATCAAAAGATCGATGTTGAAGCGATCATCGATTTTGATAGGTTTGACGAGGCATCGGGAAAACTTGCTATCTTCAAAATCGATATCCAAATCGCAAAGTGATCCGTTTTCTCACGATTGCTGCATTTCATGAATGATGGCTTTTTGATGGCCTTTTTATCTTTTCTAGACCACGAAAAAACCGAAATGAATTAAACCAGCTTTTTACATGTTTACATGATGGAATTTCAGCTCGACACGTTTTTGAAAATCCAGCGAGACCTTGCGGTCCAGCTGAGCGGGATCTCGGATCTCGAAGAGATTTACAAGGTTTGCTTGGAAACTATTCTGGGATTTAGTCAATTTGATGGCGGCAGCATTTATTCAGTCGATCATCCTGGAAAATACAATTTGGTTTATCAAATCAACATTGCAAAGGATATCCTTGCCAGGCACGAGGCAATCCCCCGGAGCGATATGGCGATGAAGGGCATCATGGGCGGCGAGCCACTCTACAAGGAAACACTTCAAGAAAGTGGCCCGAACGTAGAGGACTTCCAATCAATGGCAATATTGCCCATCATGCACCAGAATGCTATTGTTTCTTTAGTTCACTTGGTCTCCCGGAAATCGCCAATGATTCCCGGCGAGATACGAAAATCCTTGGAAATCGTCGCCGTTCAAATGGGAAGCGCGATAGTTCGTGCCAAGGCTGAGAAAGCGCACATTGAAAGCGAGGAAAAGTTCCGGAATATATCTGAAGAGATTACGGACGGCGTTGCTGTTGTCGTCGATAACAAGCACGTGTGGGTCAATGCGGCTTTCTGCAAGATTTTTGGATATACCCGGGAAGAATTAATTGGCAAAGGTCCCGAGATGACGGTCGCGCCCGAGGACATCCCGAAGGTTTTAGAAAGCGCGAAACGCGGGCTATCGGGTGAACAGATACCGAGCCGGCTTGAAATCAAGGGTATCAGAAAGGACAAGTCCCTCGTCGACCTCGAAGTCACCGGGAAAGTTATTCGTTATAATAATGCGCCGGCCATACAACTCGTCGTTCATGATATAGGGGACCGGAAAAAAGTCGAGGAGGAATTGCGATCATCCGAGGAAAAATATCGATTGATTTCTGAAAATTCGAATGACATCATCATGGTAATTGATGAAAAGCTGCAAATATATTATGTAAACGAAAATGCGCTCTTGAAATGGTTGGGTTATGATGCTCAAACAATCGGAGCGAAGCCTATCAAGGAATTGATCCACCCCGAGGATTTTCCCGATGCAATGGCAAAGATTCGCCAAGGTTTTGCTGAAATTGGTACTTTCAAACATAAAGAACTTCGTTTCTTGAATAACAAGAACGTCTACATTTGGTTCGATGTGGAGGGATTGGCGTATATTGATCCTAAGGGATCGAAGCGCCTCTTGGTAATAGCTCGAGACATCCAGGCGAAAAAAGAGCAAGAGATACAGCTCATGCAATCGGAGGAAAAATACCGGCTCATCGCGGAAAATTCGAGCGACTTGATTTTCTTGTATGACAAGAACTTGAACATTCTCTACGGGAACGAGCAAGTTCTTGGAAAAAAGCTCGGGTGGATGTTAGAGGAATACCGTAAAATGAAATTGAATGATATAGTGCACATGGAAGATATCATTTCCCTGCTATCCGCGTTTAATTACGTGAAGACGCACCCTATCACAAACCAGCAGCGAGAAATTCGGCTGCGGAACAAGCTTGGGCAATACCGGTGGTTCAATGCGGAATGCTCGTCCTATACCGATCCAACGGGACAGCTCCGCATCCTGTTTATCGGGCGAGATATCCACGATCGAAAGCTTCAAGCGTTGCGACTCAAGGAATCCGAGGAACGCTATCGATTGATCAGCGAAAATGCCAGCGACATAATTTTCGTGCTCGACAAGAATCTCGACACGGTTTATTGCAATGAACGAGCACTTCTGAAGAAGTTAGGATACTTGTCATCGGAATTCACAAAGTTTCCCACGAAAGAACACATCCACGCGGAAGATTTCGATGCGGCAATCGACACGATCAAGGAATTGTTAAAGAAACCTGGCACGTTGGCCAAGCGGGAAATCCGCGTAAAACACAAGAACAGCAGGTATATCTGGCTCGATATTGAAGCCACGGCATACATCGATGAAAAAATGGAGTTGAAGCTTCTTCTAGTTGCCCGTGACGTGCAAGAGAAGAAAGAAAGCGAGCTGAAGCTCGTAGAATCCTTGGAACGATTCAAGATTATCGCGGAGAATATCCAAGATGGTATCACCATCATCAATCAAAAAGGGGAGATGGAATACATTAACGATGCCGTGAAAAGCTTTGGTCTAGATCCAAACAATTTAACAGGCAAAAATGCTACTTTCTTGATGCAGCCAGAGGATTTGCAGAGGACTGTATCTTTATTGCAAGAATGCTTTCAAAAAGGAAAAGCGATGGGCGTGTTCCGAGTTATGAATCCTGTCACGCGTGAAACCCGGTGGTACGAGACGGTCGGCAATTCTTTTCACGACAAGGACGGGAATATCCGTGTTCTCACGATATCCCATGACATATCCGGACGGCAAAAGATCCAGGACCTTCTGGAGTCCGAAAACAAGTTGTTGAAAGAGATCGACGAGATGCGGAAAGATTTCGTGCTCAATGCCACGCACGAGCTGAAAACACCACTTTCCATCATCATCGGGGCTGCAGATTTCCTGTCGAAATATTACAGCGAGATTCCCGAGCAGAAACGAATGGAATTCTTGAATAGCATTCGAAAAGGTTCCATTCGACTCAAGCAGCTCATCGAAAACTTGCTCGACTACTCGCGTCTCGAATCCGGGCGCCTCCAGCTCCAACAACTTGAAGAAACCGATCTCGTGGAGCTCGTGCACAATTCTGTACAAAACCTCTCGTATCTGATCAATCGTCGTCAGCAAGAGATCATCTTGAACCTCCCGAAGTTGATTATGGCCAATGTCGATAAATTTCGTATCGAACAAGTCATCGTGAACATGATCTCCAACGCGGTCAAAAACACGCAGCCCGGAGGAAAGATCGTTATCGACCTGGAAAGTATAAGTGACCAAGTGCAATTTGCTGTCAAGGATAATGGCGTTGGATTGACGCGGGAGGAGATGACCCGTCTTTTCAAGAAGTTCAGTAAAATCGAACGCGCGGGTGTCAATGCCGATATCGACATTCAAGGCACGGGTCTCGGGTTATTCATTGCCAAGGAAATCATAGAGATGCACGGCGGGAAGATATGGGCCGAATCCGAAGGGAGAAACAAGGGGAGTAGGTTCATCTTCACCGTGCCCGTTTCCGGTCTCGCGAAGCCAAGAAATACCGATAGCAATCCCGCGGAGGAATGACGTACTTTTTTTGGATAATCCTTGTTAATTATGGCGACATTGCTGGCATCAATACCCGATGGCACAGCCATCCGACCGGGGATCCGAGCCTGCCCATAAAATGCCTGAAGTCGGGTCGCGCCGGATGATCTGCCCCCGGCCGAACACGGAACGGCCAAACCCAGAAACGATCTTGATCGGATGTCCCATTTCATTTAATTTATCTCTTGTCGCAGCGGGAATACTTTCTTCGAGCAGCACCGCGCCGCCAGCAGTTCCACTCTCGATGCAGAATCTCGGCGCGTCGAGCGCCGCCTGTGGATCGTACTCGTGTTCCACCATCCGGCAGAAGACTTGCACGTGGCCTTGTGGTTGCATGAAGCCTCCCATGACGCCGAACGCGGCCCAGAGCTCCCCATTTTTCGTTGCCATTGCTGGAATGATCGTGTGATAAGGCCTTTTCTTTGGTTCGAGCCTATTCGGGTGCTCTGGGTCGAGAGAAAAGTTGCTGCCCCGGCATTGCAGCACGAACCCCGTGCCCTTCGGCACGATGCCGGACCCGAAAGCCTCGTAATTGCTGTTGATGAAGCTGCACGCGTTGCCCTCCTTGTCCGCGGCACACAAGTACACAGTGTCCGAAGAATGGGTGGGCGAGCCGTGAGCGAAATCCAGCGTTGCTGCATTTTGATTGATGAGATGGCGGCGGTTTGCCGCGTAATCTTTCGATAACAAGCCCTGGACTGGCACCCGGGAAAAGGTTGGATCCGCAACGAACCACCGGGTATCCGCGAAGGCGAGGCGGATGCTCTCGATGAGTAAATGGTAATATTCCGGCGAGTTGGGTTCCTTGCCCGCGAGGTCGAATTCCTCCAGGATGTTGAGCGCGATCAACGCCGTGATGCCTTGGCCATTTGGCGGGATCTCGTAAACATCGATGCCCCGGTAGTTGGTCGAGATCGGCGTGTCGAAGGTGCTGCGATGGGCCTTCAAGTCATCCAGTGTGATCTTGCCGCCCGCTTGCTGCTGCGTATCGACGATGGTTTTTGCTATCCAGCTCTCGTAATAACCCGCCTTCCCATGTTCCGCGACTTCCTTGAACACCTTGGCGAGGTTCGGGTTCTTGAAGACTTGCCCAGGCTCCGGCGCCGCGCCATCCACGAGCAATTCTTTACCGTGAGCGGATCTCTTGAGCTTGCCGACGCCCGTGCTCCAGGCGAGTGCAATCAGCGGTGCAACTGGATGTCCCTGGGTGGCGATGCGAATCGCGGGTTCCAGGACTTCCTTGATCGACAATTTACCATGTTTCTCGACGGTATCGACCCAGCCCGCGGCAGCGCCAGGAATGGTGACCGAATGCGGGCTGGAACTCGGGATGGAATTGCCCTTGATCCCCGCGCTCAGCGCCACGTCGATCGTGAGCCCGGCTGGTGCCCGGCCGCTACCATTCACGCCGAACACGGTCTTCTTTTCCGCATCGTAGAACAGTGCAAAACAATCGCCCCCGATCCCCGTGGACATCGGTTCGGTGACATTCAGCACAGCCGCGCATGCGACCGCTGCATCGGCAGCGTTTCCCCCCTTCTGTAAGATTTCGATACCCGCTTGCGATGCGAGTGGTTGGCTCGATGCGACAATACCGTTCATAGCCAATACAGGCGAGCGACGGGATTCCGTCTTGAAAAACTCCTCGAATCGAAATTCCACCATAGTTTAATCCACCGGTTTCCATTCATCGACGAGCATGTGGTATTCCGTATACGGCTCGCTTTTTGCTGCTCCAGGGCGCTTGGAACCGCCTTTAACTGCGATGATCTTTCCCGTGATGCTGATTTTTCCTGCATGTGCGATCGTTGTTCGTGCATAGATAACGATCTGGTTCTTGTCTTCAAGGTCAAAGTAGTAAATGTTGGGATGTGTCTTCACCGAGGCAATCATGTGTTGCCAAGGAACATCCGATATTTTTCCGATTAACGTGGTTTTTTTATCCACGAATTTTGAGAGATCCACTCGATTCACCGCGATATCATTTCATTATCTTTGCATACTCTTTACCCACGTTTGCGAGCTGGGTCAAGGTGAACGGCAATCGCAACGCCTCGATGTGCACGTGACGGCCTGGTATACCCTTGTTCTCCTCGCAAGTGCGCAAAAACTCGAGCACGTCGTTCGAATATTTAGCAAATCGTTTCTTATTCACCTTATTCCTTGTCGGGTGTTCAAACAAATCGAACGAACCTGGCACCAGGTGCTGGTCCCCCGTGCCGTCATTCGCGTGGATGTGGAAC
>Ga0315277_10010257_pt1 | contig 11878 bp, 5 predicted proteins | sample YL17G05_15_MG_FD_203695 | JGI IMG/M metagenome (GOLD analysis project Ga0315277, IMG submission 203695) | Sediment microbial communities from Yellowstone Lake, YNP, Wyoming, USA - YL17G05_15 | ecosystem: Environmental > Aquatic > Freshwater > Lake > Sediment | place: USA: Wyoming | collected...
TCGCCGGCAGGCTCCCTTCATGGGGGACACTGCGGTAAACCATAAGTGGCGAAGAGAACTCGGCAGCCGCTTTCACCGTGCCGCCCTCACGCCAGTTCCCGGCGTGCGGCCATATCCCGTAGCGGAATTCATGCGTACCCCTGTCCGCAGACTGATCCGGCCAGACAGGAGATTTGAGCAGTGTGATCCGCATGCGGCGCCCCTCTATGTCGTAGCCGTGTTTGCTGTCTGAGATCAGACTCACTCCAAAACCGCCTCCGCTCAAGTCCGCCCAGCGCAGGGCAGGAACCTCGAAACGGGCCTTGTCCCACGAGTTGCTCCGTCCGGTGGGCCGGGCTATAGCAGCCATGGGTATCTCGTAATAAGCCGAATCCGAGGTGACATTTATTTCCCAGGCGGATTTGCACAGAATCTGATCCTCCCACCAGTCGAAGCGGTTTCTGATTTCGATAAGCGGCGATCCGGCATAAAGGCTGATCTCCTGGGTGAAAAAGGAAGAGGGAAAGCCCGTAGCCAGAGCTCTTCTGGGCTTGGTCGGCCCGAGGAAGCTCCTTTGCACCTTGATCGTGGCCCTGACCGGGCCTGTTTCCACAACTTCGACCTTATCCGCCCGGTTAAGCCGCCATTTCACCCCCGTATACCCGATATTCCAGGCATCCCAGTTTTTCGGCCGGTCTTCGAGAAGCTCGATCAGGTTGCCGCTCCCTCCCGGAGCGAGCATTTCCCGGCCGGTTCTCTTGTCATAAATCCTGGTTATAAGCCCGCTTCTCTCGCCGACAAAGAGGCGCAGGAATTCGTTTTCAAGAAGCACAGGGGAAATACGGAGCCTGCTCTCAGCTTTTCCGCCATCCAGCGGCATTCGCCTCAGCTCATATACCCGGTAACCGGTTGCCGGAATATCCTCGGCCCGGAAAATAAGCGCCGCGCTGTCCGGGTCGTACCCCACCACCTGGGAGGCTATTCTCTTTCCTGCGTGATCGTACACTCCGTAAGAGGAAAGAAGGTCTTTGTCCCCGGCAAGCTCCAGGACTCCACTCCTCGGCCAGGAAAGAGCATTGAAAACCACAAGCTGCTCGCCGGACCCGGTGACCAGGGTGTTGATCCTGTTGGCGATACCGTAAAGGGCCTGGCCGGTTACATCTTTTGCCAGGCGGTCCGCTTTCTCATAGTTCTCTTCCGCGTCACGGTATACAGCGGCTATTCCGCTGCCAGGCAGGATATCATGCATCTGGTTGAAAAGCACTTTTTTCCAGGCCCTTTCCAGGCGCTCTTTCGGATAGGCGGAACCAGTCAACAGCGCATCCAGGGCTGAAAACTTCTCCGCTGTCTCCAGGTTCTGTTCAAGTTGACCGTTCAGCTTTTTCATCCGCGCCTGGGAAGTATAAGTTCCCTGGTGGTATTCCAGGTACAGCTCGTTGTTGTATTCCGGCAGGGCGTTTTTTACCGAATCCGGTAACGAGGCCAGATAATCTTCTTCAGTACCGAAAACCACTTGAGGGAAAACCGGGTAAGTCTTAAGCTTGCGGGCTTCCTCGAGCATATACTTGTCCGGGCCGCCGCCGTGGTCTCCATAGCCGATCATGAAGGCCATGCTGCGCAGGCCCGTATTGGCGTCGAACTGCCGCAGGGCGTCAACCATCTGGTAGGGATTAACCACATTGGTATAACCGATATAAGGCATATAAACCAGTATGCGGCTGCCATCCGGGCCACGCCACCAGAATAGGTGATAGGGGAAAATGTTCGTGTCGTTCCAGAGCAGCTTCTGGGTCAGGAAAGCGTTTATTCCCGATTTGAGGAAGAACTGCGGCATGTTCCAGTTGTAACCGAAAGAATCGGGATTCCAGCCCAGTTTTACCTCCCGGCCGAAATATTTCTTGAAAAAGCGCTGGGCATAAAGGATCTGCCTTATCCAGCTCTCCCCGGAGATAAGGTTGCAGTCTGGCTCGACCCACATCCCCCCGACCACTTCCCATCTTCCTTCCCTGACCCGTGCTTTTATTTCTTCGAACATCTCCGGATAATTCACTCTGATCCATTCGTAAAGCTGGGCCTGGCTCTGGGAAAAGGAGAGCTCGGGATATTGGCGCATGAGTTCGAGAACGCTCTGGAAAGTGTCGTGGGTGACTTCTACGGTCTCGCGCCAGCGCCATAGCCAGGCCAGGTCGATATGGGCATTGGAAACCAGATAGAGAGTGTATGTCTTCAGATACTCCGCGACATTCTGCATGCGTTCAAGAGAGCGTCTTACCGAGGCCGCGAAAACATCCGGCTTGCCGCTTTGTACCGCGGTTTCATCGACCGCGGCCAGAGCCAGGTCAAGCTGTTGCCACAGCTCCTGTTTTTTTGAAGGAGTAACCGTGGAGCGGTCTATTCCCGGATCGACCTCGAGAGCCATGCTCCTCTGGCGGGTGTCGTTTCCGAGGAGCTTTGCCGCGGCGAAAAGGGACACATGGAGCTGTCCGGCCAGATCCACCGCCTCCTGCCATCCTTCCAATTCCAGGACTGCCTCCCGGAACTCTACTTTCTGGTGGGTTCCGGTTATGTTCAGCGCTATTTTCAGTTTTTCACCGGCTCCGGCCTTATTCCGGAGAAGGAGACGATTTTCCCCCGGGTTCAGGCTTCCGAGTTTTTTGCCGTCGAGATAAGCAGTTCCCCGGCCCAAAAGGTCAAGAACGAGCCAGATCTGGCGGGATTCAACCGGCTGGAGGGCGATCCGCTCGGGGATTGTCAGTTCAGTCCTGAACCAGCACTCATCCGTACCGAGCACCGGCTCATACTTGAAACTTTCCCAGCCCTCCTCGCTGAGCCCGGGATCCTGCCCTCCTGGAACAGCGCCTTTGCGGGCCTTCCATTCTTCAATTCTGGGGAAATGGAGAGAGGAAACCAGACGGAATACTTTTTCTACGTTCTGCTGGGCGGCGAGCTGGGGGGTATACGGAAATGAAAAAAGGCAGATCAGCCATGTTTCTGCAAAACAGGCTAAAAATGCCTGGCGGAGGGATATAAAAACGGGTGACGTATTGACCATTCATCGACCCATGGTTATTTTTTTGGCGCAAACAAAGAATATTGCTTTACTGACTAAAGTTTGTTCTTATTACACTGTGCATAAACTGGGCATAAAATTGTTTGTATCTTTCCCTAAAGACAAATTTTAAACTTCTTTTGGTGGCAAAAGAAGCAAAACCATTTCTTTCATAACTGAAAGAACCAAAGGTTAATCCCGGCACTTGGGTCTTTTGCTCCGCTTCACCTAGGTCGCCTGCGCCAAATGCCGCGCAAAGGCCTGCCGGGGTGTTACGCATTTATCAAGGCAATTATGGGAATTACTTGTCTTCTACACGCTCCAAGAAGAAAATTTCGAGGTTTAGGATCTTTCTATAGTCCCTGGTTTCACAATTTTAGAATCTGATACTTGATAAATTATCCCTGCTTCCTCAACTGTAATAAATAATTAAAGCTGAAGTATGCGCCTAACAATATAAATGGAAACTATTTAACACTCCTTCTAGTAAGTCAGGCCTTGCTGAAATTTTAATTTTCGGCTCTTTGAACATTAACCAGGTTCGACATTAACATGTCAGAGTCATTGATTATCAAACCCCATCATTTTCTCGATATCATTCGCGATTTCGGGGCCGGGATAAAACACGAACCGCATCCTTACGGCCATGCAGTGCACGAAGCGGCTCAAAGACTGCATGAAAACCCGGAATGCCTTCTCGAGCTGACTTCAGGCGTGGATAGTATCTGCCAACCCTGCCGCAACCTAGTCGGCGGGCACTGCACGGATACTACCAGCACTCCGGGTCGCCTGGTTTCCAAGGAAAGCTGGAACCTCCTTATAGACAGCCGCCTTTTCGAACGCCTGGGATTGAAAGAAGGGGACAGGCTGACCGCCCGCCAGTTCTGCCGGATTGCGCTGGCCCGCCTGGGAGATATCTATTCGATTTACCCGGAAGTGGCCAGGGAAAAAACAGCCTGGCGCGAGCAAAACCTGCTCTCCGGGCTTAAGGAGTACCTCGGAAGCGGCGAGAACGGACATAAATAAATCATTTTTGCCCTTTCTTCCCAGATCCTCACCGCAATTGAGAAAAAACCCACCCGGCCTTTGCCCGCGCGAAATCTGATCAGGTGAGATCATTCCGGAAAATTGGGAGGCAAAGTCTTGGTGGTCGTGTATTCCTCCCAGAGTTTGCGGGTCGCTTCATCGTTCGGATGCCGCTGGAGCCAGGTGCTCATCAGTGCCATACCCATCTCTTTATTACCTAATGCATCGTGCAGGCGAATTAACTTCTGAAACCCGAGCTGAAAATCCGGGTCCACCTTGGTTGATTCAAGCAGCAATTCTGTTGCCGCCACGCTGTCCGCATTTTCCAGGGCTATTTTTGCCAATCCGGCCCATTTCATTTGATCCGGAGGCCTGTATTGGAAATACTGGTTGGCGAACTCTTTAGTCTTCTTGTAATCCTTGGCTTTGGCGAATCTGGCGGCCAGGTTGAAAAGCATGTCCTTGTACTGGGGATCGAAGAATTCACACTGGCGGAAGTTAAGCGTGGCCAATTCATTTTTTTTCCTGAAAAGAAAAGCTTCTCCTAATTCCACATGAGACCTGGCGTAAGCCAGAAGGCCAAAAACCTTATCCACCTGCTGGGCCTTGATATCCTTCACCGTAGTGTGATAACCATACTCCATCCAGAGCAGCCTCGAGCTTTTGTCTAAATCCAGAGCAATGTCGCGGGGATTTCTACGCCAGAAATTCAGGCTGTCGGCAGTGACCGTAGTGTCTCTTTCTAAAAGTTGTACAGTCAGGCCCTGGCGAACGAGGTAGCGGTTCAGCCCCACCATATTTTCCTCGCCCAGCCGGCCCGAAAAATATACCGGACGGCGGAACCTGTTGCCTCTCAGAATGTCCAGTACCGCTATGTCGCGCACAAGAAAAATGGTGTTCTGGGGGTAAGTGATACGCAAATTCCCCAATTCTACGGGTTCAGCCTGGGAAAGCTTGACCGGCACCAGACGATCCAAATGGCTCTCCTCATAAGTGAATTGCACCGGCGGCGCAGCTTTTTTCAAATCCTTGAGATAGGTACTATTGTCCAGAAGATAATAATTGAGAATCGATCTCCACGGCTGCGGTGAGATGAATTTGTTTACGTAAAGAGCCGGATAAAATTCATCATCATTCCTCAATATGAGTATACCCTCAAGATCTACGCCTTTTAAGATATTCTCCGCCAGATCTCTTGACACATAATACCCGGACATATCCACTGCCTGCCAGCGGAAAGGAATGTAAGCCAGCTGAGCGATGACCAGAACCAAAACCACTGCTCCCCCTGTAGCCCTCAAGAACCGCTCGGTCTGAAACTCCATTTTCCTGGCAATCCGGGCAAATAAAACAGCCAGATCCTCTTTCAGGAAAACAAGCCCTGCCACCACCGCAAAACCAGCGAGGAGGAAACTAAACAGAAAAAGATGATCCAGATTCCTTGGCTCGTGGCTTAATGGGTCCTGAAACTTGTCCCAGGCCTGCTCCAGACCGAGCTTGGGATTGATAAGCCACAATGTCGCGAGAGCCGAAAAGGCGAGCAGCGCTAATGTCCATGAAAACAGCTTCCGGTCTTTCTGGAAAAGGCGGACCAGTCCGTAAAGAAGGAAAGCGAGACTTACCGCACCGCAAATCCAGTGGCCGCCCTGTGTCTTGAAATAACTCCAGAAAAGAGGGATCTGGTAGAGGAAAAATCCGGCCTTGCGCGGCAGAGACTCCCGCAAGGAAGCGGTATTAAAGAGATAACGCCAGAAATCAGCCTTGAACAGCCCGACCTGGTGGCCCAATCCCGGATCAAGTATCGGCCGGATAGATATATAGAGATAAATTGTCAAACCGAGCACGAAAAGCCCGAACATGGAAAGCCATCTGTCTCTCAGCTCACGGCGGACTTCGCTGCCCAGGAAAAGGAAAGCGGTAAGAAAAGCGATGCTGAAAAGGAAGACATGCCTTTCGGAGAAAGAAATCCCCAGCAGATAGGCCCAGCCGAGCATCATCACCCCGCCGGCGGGATGCCTTTCCTCGATCCTGACCAAAAGCCAGAGAGAGAAAGCGAGGACAAAGAGGTCGAAGCTTTCCGGACCGGCAGTAATCGCAGATGTCCAGACAGAGGGCAAAGTTGCGGCAAAAATGGTTCCAGCACCGATAATCCAACGTACTCCGGCTCCGGTTTTTTCCTTTCTCCTCTCTGACAGTCGGCTAATCAGGCGATCGAGCAGGGTAAAAGACAGGGCGGCCAGAGCAGCCATACTAAGCGCTGAAACAATATTTACCCCGGTTGCCGGCTCGAAGTTGGGGTTCAGAGCCAGAGTGGTAAAAGTATTGACCAGCCCGGTTACCAATTTCATTGCCGGAATGAGCACTGCTGTATAAATACTTGAAAAAAGTAAAGCTACCAGGATATAAAGCAGGCTTCCCGGAGCCTGGGGCAAACCGGCCAGAAGACTGTTGACCGCCCAGGAAACGGCGCTGCCGTATCCGAGCGAAGGAGAAAGAGTCAAGAGATACAGTAAGGCGGTAATCAGGAAAATCAGCAGGGCGATTTTTGTTCTTTTCATTTGCTCTTTAACTCCTCGAATTTCAGCCAACCCAGAATATCACTCTGTCGAAAAGCGACCGAACCGACCTTTGGCAAAACCTGAGCTGGTGAACTGTGAACTGGTGAAAATGCCTAATAGAACTCCGTATATAGTCTTATTGAAATCTCGAAGGCTTGGGAAACAGTGACGCTACTGAAACAGCCCGCTGCACCGGGCCTATATCGTGGACTCTCAATATATCCGCCCCGGAAATAACCGCGACAGTGCAGGCAGCCAGAGTACCCTCGAGCCGCTCCGCGGGATCTTTCAATCCGGCGAGAGCCATGAACGATTTACGGGAACACCCGGCAAGAATGGGCCGGCCCAGCGGAGCGAATTCCGCTAAACGGTAAATCAACTCGTAATTCGCCTCGGGTGATTTGCCGAAACCTATTCCCGGGTCCAGGGCGATGCTTTCCCAGCTTATCCCTGATTCCTGGGTCTTTTCCAGGCAGCGGGCAAAAAATAGATATATCTCCCCCACCATATCATCGTAGGCGGTGTTTAATTGCATTGTCCTGGGTTCTCCGCGCATGTGCATCATCACGTAACCGGCTTTCAGCCCGGCCACAGTTTCGAGCATTCTTTTATCAAGAGTACCCGCAGATATATCATTGACCGCCGCAGCTCCTTCGCCCAAAGCCGCCCGGGCTACCTCGGATTTATATGTATCCACGGAGATAATCTGTTCCGGGAACCTCCTGGCAATCTCCCGGATGACAGGAACCACTCTCTCTTTTTCCAGGTCCGCGCTGACCGGCGATGCCCCCGGCCTGGTCGATTCCCCTCCCACATCGATCAAATCAGCGCCCTCCTCGACCATTCTCGCCGCGTGGTCAATCGCAGAATTTACGTCCCGATAGGCACTGCCATCGTAAAAGGAATCCGGGGTCAGGTTGAGAATGCCCATAATCCTAGGCCTGCCACCCATGACCAGAGACTTGCCTCCACCGAGAAGCCACCGCTTCTCCACGGCAGGCCCGGTTATTCCCGCCAGCACCCGGCTGAGAGGCGTCCAATCCCTATCTTCACGAGAGGCCAGCCTTTCCCCGAGACGCTGGAAAAAATCATTCCTGCCTGCCAGCAAGGCATTGGGCATAGTTTCTGTCTTGAGTTCTCCGTCCACCGGAAAAAAAATCTCTACTCCCTGGCCCTGAAGGCTATCCTGTAAATCCCGGAGCAGACCGGAAGAAATATTGTACAGGGCGAGAAAAATGAACCCGCCTGTCCCGAAATCCCGGCGGTCCGCAGCTTCTTCAGAAGCCGTGAAAGATCCGGCCAGGCGGTGGAATTCTACAGGGGTTAAAGGCCTGGCTACCGGTTTATACACTTATGTCTACCCTACCGAAGATTTTTTGATTAAGCATATTGAAATATTTAATTTGCCATAGCGCGAATATTATACCGATAAGTGGTTTGTTCTGCAACTCACTGTAAAATAATATGTTATGTAGTGGCAACCGTCCGGTCGCCCTGACAGACATGAATTAGTCTGGATAATTTAAAAAGGGAAGCGTTCAGGGGGAAGAATAAAATCAATAGCCGCTGAACGCTTCTGAGGAACGAGCGCAGGAAATAACCGCAGGAATTCCAGGTCTCATCCGGTTTTCTCTGATGGATCATTCTCTTTGGGAGAGCTTGCGGAAATAACCTCTTTATCCGATCTCGATTCCCTTTCTTCGCGAGGAAAATCAGTTTCTGCCAGGGCTTCGGTTGCAGACTCGCTTTCGACAGTCCCGACGCTGACTTTTTTGCGGCCCCGGCCATGTTTCTTATCTTTTTCCCCGGCAGCGGAAATTTTGGCGGGGATGGTTTTCCTTGTTTCCGCTGACAGCTTGCCGCCGGAGACTATGGTATTTATCTCCTCGGCGACCAGGACTTCCCGCTCGAGTAGAGCGCCAGCCAGAGCCTCCAGTTTCTCCCTGTTATTACGCAGGACAGTCATGGCCTCATTGTATGCCTTGTCGACAAAATTTCTGACCTCGCGGTCTATCATGCGTGCAGTGGATTCGCTGTAGTCTTTATGCTGTGCGATCTCCCGGCCCAGGAATATCTGTTCTTCCTGCTTTCCGAAAGTGAGAGGGCCCAGGATCTGGCTCATTCCCCAGTTGCAGACCATCTTGCGGGCCAGCTCGGTAGCCCGTTCCAAGTCATTCCCGGCGCCGGTGGTCATTTCACCAAGCATCAATTCCTCAGCGCATCTGCCGCCGAGCAGGGCGACAAGGCTATTCTGACACCACTTTTTTGTGTAAAGGTGCCGGTCTTTTTCCGGGAGGAAACTGGTGAGTCCCAGGGCCAGACCGCGGGCGATAATGGTGACTTTATGCACCGGGTCTGCACCCGGAGTCAGCTTCTGAACCAGAGTATGCCCCGCCTCGTGGATGGCGATCTGTTTTTTTTCCTCATCGCTGATCACCATGCTCTTGCGCTCAGCCCCCATCATCACTTTATCCTTGGCGTCTTCGAAATCCTGCATCATGACCTTTTCGCGATTCCGTCTTGCCGCCAGAAGCGCAGCCTCATTGACAATGCTTTCCAGTTCAGCCCCGCTCAAACCGGGAGTTCCCTTGGCCAGAACCTCGATATCCACATCTTCATCGACCGGGATATTCTTTACATGCACCCGTAAAATACCATCGCGGCCGCGCACATCCGGCCTGTCGACAACAATCTGGCGATCAAAGCGGCCCGGCCGCAGGAGGGCTGGGTCAAGCACATCCGGTCTGTTGGTGGCGGCGATCAGAATCACTCCTTCATTGGACTCGAAACCGTCCATTTCAACGAGCAACTGGTTGAGAGTCTGCTCCCTTTCATCGTGTCCGCCGCCGAGGCCTGCACCGCGATGGCGGCCCACAGCATCGATCTCGTCGATGAAAATTATGCACGGCGCGTGGGACTTTCCCTGTTCGAAAAGATCGCGCACACGGGAGGCACCCACGCCGACAAACATTTCTACGAAATCAGATCCGCTCATGCTGAAAAACGGCACGCCGGCCTCGCCGGCCACAGCCCTGGCCAGGAGGGTTTTCCCTGTTCCCGGAGGGCCCAAAAGAAGAGCGCCTTTCGGCAGGCGTCCCCCGAGTTTCTGAAACTTGCGCGGCGCTCTCAGGAACTCGATAATCTCCTGCAGCTCATTCTTCGCTTCATCGCATCCGGCTACATCCTGGAAGGTCACTTTCGGCTTGTCCCCGGTGAGAAGCTTGGCCTTGCTCTTGCCAAAGGTGAAAGCCCTTCCTCCCCCGGCCTGAATCTGGCGCAGGAAAAACAACCAGAAAATCAGCAGCGCCACCCAGGGCAGCCAACCGACCAGAGAGGTCATCCAGTTGACAGACGGGGGCATGCTGTTTATCTCCACCCCCGAGCTCTCGAGACGGGTTATCAGCCCCGGATCTTCAAAGGGGAGGTAAGTTTCGAAACTCTGGAGACCATTCCCGCCCTTTTCGGTTACCGCAAGTTCCGGCCCCTTCATCTTCCCGGAAATTTTCTTCTCGACAATATTGACACTCTTTATCTGTCCCTCTTTTAAATAATTGAGAAACTCCGAGTATTTTAACTCGTGGATTTTCTCTTTTTGCGGGGACCAAAGGTTGAATATGGTAATCGGCAGGAGGATGAGCAATAACCAAAGGGCAATATTCTTGGAAAGATTACCATAACGCGGCCCTTTAGGCGGCCCGTTCGGTCTATTTCTGCGCGGTCCGGGTATCCTTGGTTCCTTTTTCTTACCTCCGGAATTATTGGTCATTTTCTCATCTTTCTTAACTGAATTGTCTTGACCGGGATAACTCAATAATTTGAAAAGTCGACAACCTTCGCCTAATCAAAAATATTGTGCAATAACTTAGGAAAGAATTCAGAATACAGAAAATTTTTGCCTGTTAAAAATTATCCGTCCATTCGTGCAAAAAGAATATAAGTTTTAAATATTTAGGTGTCAATGATAGAACCGGAAAGGGTTTCCTGTTTTTGGAGACGCCAGGCCCGGATGATAAGAACCTTTTCAGTGCCCCGGCTCAGGGGCGCAATTGCCGAGCGGGCCACACCGCAGACCCATAAACATGCGCCGTCCGAACTGCGGATAACCGGAATTTCTTTTCGCGCCAAAACAGGTGTTCTTTTCTCGGTGAAAATCTTTTTCAGTTTCTTTGTCCCGCCAAGTCCGAAAGGCCTCATAATTTCCCCGGGCCTCCATGCGCCGGCGTAAAGAGGAAATTTCACGGAGCCGGAGTCGAAACGTTCTTCGTATCTCCTTTCAGAACCAACTTTTTCCGGAACAGGTTTTTTAGATGATAAACCGTCATATTTCTCTGTCCTCAGCTCTATCTCCCATTCTGATCCGCCGAGAACGAGCGAATATTTACCCTCATCTGGCATTTCTATTCCCTCTCCTTTTTTTTCGGCAGGCAAAGCTTTTTTCTTAATGATATAGAGAATATCAAACTGTCGAAAAGCGGCGAGGCCTCCCGGAAGATCGAGCCGCCTGCCGCTTGATCCACAAAGCGCCAGGCGCTCGACAGCATTTAAAGGCCTGCCGGAGAGAATGGCCTGCTCAGAGGTGAGACTACCAGCCACCCGGCGGATCAAGTAGCGCCGGACCAAGGCCTGAGTCTCAGCCAAAGCACGGCAGTCTATTCGCGTAAAATCAGGGGCACTTTCCAGAACCACCTTTTCCCGGAGAAAAGCTGCCCGCTCATCCAGGAGGTCGGTAAGAATTGCGGCTTCATTGGCAAGCAGGACCAGGTTCTCCGTAAAGCTTGGGTCGTACTCCTTTTCTATTTTCGGGATCACTTTGTGGCGCAGGCGGTTGCGCAGATATTTGTCGCTGAGGTTCGAAGGGTCTTCTGCATAAGGAATCCCGTTTGCGGCGGCGAACCTTTCCAGTTCCGCTCTGGGTATGATAAGAAGCGGACGGATCAGCCTTCCCGAGCAGCTTGACTGCCGGATGCCAGCCAGGCCTGTAAAGCCGCTCCCGGAAAGAAGGCGGATAAGCACTGTCTCAGCCTGATCGTTGCGGTGGTGCCCTGTCGCCAGGCGGTGACAGCATAGGGTTTCTGCGGATTTCCAGAGGAAGGTATAGCGGGCCTGGCGCGCGGCATCCTGAAGGTTGAGCCTTTCTTTTTGCGCTAATTCCCTCACCTGCGCTGAACCGGAGGTAAAAGGAATTCCGAGCGAGGCGCAGCGCTTACTTACAAGCTCACACTCCGCCCTGCCCTGGTCTCCGCGCAGGAGATGGTCGAAATGTGCC
>Ga0315277_10010259_pt1 | contig 11877 bp, 8 predicted proteins | sample YL17G05_15_MG_FD_203695 | JGI IMG/M metagenome (GOLD analysis project Ga0315277, IMG submission 203695) | Sediment microbial communities from Yellowstone Lake, YNP, Wyoming, USA - YL17G05_15 | ecosystem: Environmental > Aquatic > Freshwater > Lake > Sediment | place: USA: Wyoming | collected...
CGCAATAATTCGATTGTGAGCCGCGGGATTTGAGATAATAAGATTGCCCTAATAATACGCGCGGACTAAATTGAAAAATGCGGATTTCGGGACAGGCTCTATGTATTTTGCGGGCAGGCCCGCGGAGTTTTCGGTCCACTGCTTGCCGTCGTCTGCAGTGACCCAGAAGGCGCCTTTGTCAGTCCCCGCGTACAGGAGGCCGGGAAGAATGCGGGATTCGGCCAACGCGCCGGCTGCCGTTGAGACCCGTTCTTTTTCCGCCGATTTGGCCAGATCCGGACTGATCAGGGTCCACGCGTCCCCGCGGTTCACGGATTTGAAAATAAAATTGCCCGCATGATAGAGGACCTTCGGATCGTGCACCGACACGAGGTAGGGTGCGACGAAATTGTATCGGAGAGTCCCTGCCTGGTCCCGCGGCAGCCTCGGCCGGATGGATATGGAACGATCCGCGCGCATATCCTTGCGCATGATTCCGCCGTTTTGAGAGGAAAAATAGATCGTGTTGGGGTCCTGCGGATCAGGCATCGTATAGCAGCCGTCGCCACCCGACCAGGCATCGAGCCAGATGTATTTCCAGCCATCGGGGAAGCGCGGGTTCCACTCCCTGGCCGGCCCCACGACCGAGGCATCATCCTGCGCGCCGGCATAGACGTGATATGGATCTTCGTTGTCGACCGAAATATCGTAAAACTCGCCGGTCGGCAGATTGTTGTGGCGCAGCCACGATTTTCCCCCGTCGTGGCTGACGTAGCATCCGCCGTCGTTGCCGACCGCCAGGTGATTTGGATTGAGGGGATTGATCCACAGATCGCATTGGTCCAGGCGCAGCGGTTCGGCCGGACTCGGGAAGATATGGAACACATCCCCGCCGATCAGCTCGAATGTTTTGCCGCCGTCCGTGCTGTGGCCGATGCGGATGCCGAGCGCATACAATTCGTCGTCGTTCTGCGGATTCACCTGGCAGCGGGTGAAATACCAGCCGATATTGGCGAAAATCTCGAGTTCGGCCTTGTGCGTGCGTGTCCAGGTATTGCCGCCGTCCACGGTGCGATACACTTCCGCATTGGTTTTCTCTTTGTTCAGATTGTCGACAAGGGCATAGGCTTTGTCCGGATTGGTCCAGGAGACCGCAAGGCCGATCCGTCCTGTCTTCGGGCCGTCCGGGAGGCCGTTTTTCATGCGGAGCCAGGTCTTGCCGCCGTCGCTGCTTCGGTGGACGCCGCTTTCAGGGCCGGAGATTCCCGGCCCAGCGGAATCCACTCGAGCCCGAATTCGGAGCTTTGCTTGAGCTTCAGGTATTGTTCAAAGGAGTCGAGCAACGGGCTGCGTGCTTCCTGCGCGGCTTTGACGAAAAGTCCGGTGCTGAGAAAAACGAACGACAAAAAACAAGCGATCCTCGATGTCCCATTTGATTTCATGGCAACTCCTTGATGACCGGCCGGGCCGGAAAACCAAAATACACGACACCGCCTCCCCCGCACAACCCATCTGATGCCAGGAATATGGTGACAGCTACCGTGTCGTCTTGCCGCCGCTTTCATAACGAATTGGGCCCAAAAGCAAAAACGCCACGGATTTCACGGATTCCACGGATTCAAAAGCATTGCAGATGATACGTTTGCACTGCAGCGACCTGGCCCAGCGCATGGTTGAAGATTTCTTTCAAAATCCTGATCCGGGCGTCATAGCGTGGCTGGCAGAAGCGGATGAGGATCGCGTCTTTATCAGCGTGATCACCCTTGCAGAATTGCGGCGTGGAATCGAGCGCATGGACCCGGGAAGGCGCCGGCATCGGCTCGAAGCTTGGTGGACCAACGAACTGCCCCTTTTCTTCCATGAACCGGAAATCAATGCCGGCGTTATAATGGCGTCGCATCCGGGGAGGCGGCCCATGAGGCATTCAGACATGGATGGAAACGAGCAGTTGCACCAGGCAGTGCCGAAGATCAAGTTTCAACGCAGAAGACTCATCCGGTTTTTCGCGGTAATTCTATTTCTGATTTCGGCGGCTGCGCCGGTTCTCGGCCAGTCCTGGTCCTTCTCACTTGTGGGCGATTCACGTTCCGGTACCCGTGATTTCAAGGCCGCTCTGAACTATATCCGCGAAGCCATGGACATGTCGGGCAAAAAATCGGAACTGGCGGAGTTCGTCGTGGTCGCGGGCGACTTTGATCCCGACGATGTGAACTATTCGATTTATCGCGGTGTTTTCTTCGGAACGCCGTACCCCCGGTTTCTCCCCGTTATAGGGAACCACGATTCCGGATACCGTTCGTTTATCCGCGATACGATCATGCCCAAAGAGGGCATCCGCCCCACGTTCGATAAATCCACGGTGAGCTATTACGTGGACGTGCGCAACGTGCGTGTAATTGTGGTGGATCAATACCAGGGCACTGGCTTCAAAAATGGATGCATCAACGATGCCGGCATCCTCTGGGTTGAGCAGGCGATCGCATCCGCCAAAGATGCGGACCACATCTTCATCGCCATGCATGTGCCGGCGTTTTGCCGCGTGCGTCATGTCGGAGAGGGATTTGCGAGCTGCCCGGACCAATGGAGCCGGTTCTGGGATGTGCTCGTCCGGCATCGCAACAAGGTGCGCGCCGTGCTGGCTGCGCACACTCATAACTATTCCGTGATGCGCGTGCGCGATCCGCGCGGCCCTGCAAGCGACGGCAAAAGCTATCCCTTCGAACCCGACGGCATCTATCAGGTCGATGCGGGCGGCGCAGGGAACTCCGACGACGGCAAGATTACGGTGGTTAATTTTTTCATCGAAGGGAAGGCGGCCTCGGCACAGGTCGTCCAGTCCCCCAACGGCCAGACGCGATTTTCCGTGATCAAGAATTTCGACCTTCTGGCAAAGTAACGCGGGCAGAGGATTGGCGAGAAGCGGAAAGCTCTATCAGGCGCGGGAAACCATGCCGCTGAGCCGCTCCATTCCTGTCTGGACGACCGGCATCGGCGCCCCGAAACTGAATCTTACGTAGGATTGAAGCCTCGGCGGGTCCTTTCTCTGCTTTCCCGGGTTGACATCGAAGAACTCTCCCGGGACCGTGATCACCCGCTCTTTCAAAGCCTCGCGAAAAAACTGGAATCCGTGATTCAGGGGCGGCGGCAGCTTCTCGACCGAGCCCCAGCAGTAAAACGTTCCCTCGGGATCGCGCGGGAAAAGCACTCCGATTTCTTTGAGGCGCCGAAGCATGAAGTCGCGCTTTGGCTTGAAGGCAGCCCGCATCGCCTCCGTCTCGCGGCCGGCGTGGCCTGGTTCCACCAGGGGCACAGAGGCGCGTTGGAGCCACCGCGGCGCCCCGCCGTCGATCGCGCTGCCGGAGCATGTCAGGGTTTCGATCCAATCCGAGGGCCCCAGGGTCCAGCCGACGCGCCATCCCGGGTAACGATAATTCTTGGTGAGACCATCGATCACCATCACGGGATCTTTTTCCACATCTTCAATGCAGGCGGCTGCACTCACGGGGGCGGATCCGTTCCAGATGAAGTGAGAGTAAAATTCATCCAGCACAAGCGCGGTTCGATGCCGCCGGGCCAGCAGGACCCAGCTTTCCAGTTCTCGATCGCGGATCACCCGCCCCGTGGGATTGCAGGGATTGGAAATCAAAAGGCAATGAAGTCCGCTCTGCAGGATTTTGCTTTCGAGGTCTTCAGCGGAGATCGCGAATCCGGTTTCGATCGGCAAAGGGATATGCAACGAGGTCACTCTCGGGATACCGCCGAGCAGGTCTTCATAGGCGGTATAATCGGGAGTGAAATAGCCGATCCTGATATCTCCCAGCGCCCAGACTGCACGGGTCAGTGCCAGGCGGCCCCCTGCCGTGATGGCCACATTCCTGGCGGCGTATTGCGATTTCATGCCGCGTCGGAACTGCCCGTTATAAAGGGCAGCGACTGCTTCGCGCAACTCCGCCAGGCCGGCCACGGGCCCGTATGCGTGATCATCCGGGGCGATGGTGATGTCAGTGACCCGGTCGGGAGCTCCCGGCAAAGGGCCAACCTCCGGCATGCCCTGACCCAGATTGCACCAGTCGGGATGCTCTGCGTAGTACCCAAGCTTCGCCGCTTCGGCGACCACGAAGATCACACCCATGTAAGGCACATCACGCAACGGCCCCAGACTTCCAACCATGAACCGATACCTCCACTTTTGCGGATTAACCAATTTGGCTAAGGTAAACCACCGCCTCCGGCGGTGAGACTCGAAAAAGCTCTGCTGTTTCCACGGATTCCCATCCTCGGCATTCCTTGAGCCGGGTGCGCCAGTGGGTTCCGGCCGCCGGCCGGGACCAGCGGCCTCGGCAACTCCGCATCCGCAGCATGATGGCAGCATTCGTTTTGGGTCGGAATACGGCACTGGTCCCGGCGGGCCGCCGGGACCCACTTGCATGCCCCCATCCTGGGGCTTCCTTAGGCTACCCGCTCTGCGGATGGAGTCTCACTGTTATTTAAAGATCTTGCGTGTTTTCAGGCTGAACTTGGTACCCGGCAGCAAAACGCGCGGACCTTTTTCATGATTCTCCCCCAGGTGAGTTTCCGCGATATTGCTAACTGGGTGATGAATCGGGACGCAAGCAGGAATTGTACGCCGGAACGATGTTGCAGAAAATGACACTTTCACACAAGTCTCGTGCCGCCACAGCCGATGGGCCTGCTGCTCGCGAAAAGTCAAACTCATCCATCTCGCCTGGTACTGCCCGGGCAATCGGTAACGATCCGACAGGTAGAACGAATATTGTGTTCTTTTGCCGTTTTTCTCTTTCTATTGAGGAGATATGGAAATAAACAATAAGAATCTCGATTTGCAGGCACCAGCCCAAGTCGTTCCTGTTGCAGGGGTCCCGCTCGAGTTCCCGTTCCGCATCGAATCCTCAATATTGACTGCAAGTTCTTATCGCAACCGATAGAAAGGGGCATATGCCCTGACGGCAGTCATTCGACCAGGGCATGGAACTGATATGAATAGAAAAACCTTGAGGGTACATACTTCTGTGGCGGGCTGCTGGAGTGTCCTGTTCCTCCTGGCCGCGCTTCTTCTGGCTCTTGTCCCGCAAGCGTTTGCGCAGGGAAATCGGCCGCCCGATGCGGGCCCGCCTAAACCGCCTCCTGCGGGACCCATCAGCTCCGGCAGCATGCCGGGCAAGCCGCAGGTCACCCCTGTCCTGACCGACAAAGAGCAGCTTGCACTCGGTAATCTGTTCGGCACCGTCGATGCCTATGGCATTAATCAGGCTGGAGACTTTGTTTTCGTCAGTGGGGCCCAAACTGCATTATTCTTGCGCCGCGCCGGCGACATGACAGCGACTCGACTGCTCCAGACAGGTGATCCGGTCCCCGGCCTCCCAGAGGGTCGCTGCTATGTGGGATTTGGATGCTCGATCAACAACACTGGAACGGTGGGAATGGTTGTGCCCTACTATTCGGCACATGGCTCTCTCATGCAAATTGCGATCTGCACTTACAATCAAGCCGGTTTCCACCTCATTGCCCATTCTGGTGGTCCCGCTCCCGGAACAGGCGGTGCCTCCTATGGCCGCGAAATGGGAGCTTTTGTAGTCAATGACGCGGAAGATGTCGCCTTCTCCGCATCGTTGGATCTGTTGGTCACCGGTGCACTGCGGACGCTTTTTATGGCTCCAGCCGGCGGATTTCCGATGCGTATTGTGGGGCCGGGTGATCCTGCTCCTGAAACGGGCGGTGGGAAATTCGCCAGCGTTGGAGCGGCCAGATTCAACAATCGGAGTGAACAGTTGTTCACGGCAGCTATCCAGGGGGGCGCAGGCGGCCATGGTCTGTTTGTCTGGTCTGCCGACGGAGGAATTCAGAAAATCGTCACTCACGGTGACTCAATGCCTGGCGGCGGGACCTTCAACTTCGCTTCCGGCGCTCCGTCCGCCCGGCTGAACAACTTGGGCGAGGTGGCATTTGGAATCGGCGGTCCTGATGGCTCCATTTGGGTGCACAAACCGGATGGGAGCCTTGCATGCATTGTCTTGGGCAATAGCACCCCCGCTCCACCTGATGAACCCGCAGGCACGCTGAGTACTCCGTCGATGGCCGCCTTCAACGATGCCGGAGAAATCGCCTTCACGGCCCTGGCCAATCGCAGCAGCCCGACCCAGCCCCAGCAGGCTACCGTCCTGCTTCGCTACGATCCCAGTAATACTGAGAATCCCATCCGAACCGTGGCCGGTCAGGGAGATTCCATTCCCGAATATTCCATAAAGTTTGGCACCAACTTCCGAAGCATCTTTCTCAACAAAAACGGTGGTCTGACTTTCTTCCATGCAATCCCCGGGACCTCCGCCTGGCGTGGCTTATTCCTACATACCCGGGATAATTCTCTTAAGGTGTTGCTAGTTGAAGGCGCAGCCACCACACTTGCGGGCGGAGGCGTCTTTGACTTCACATACCTGGGGATAGTGAGGATTCTCGACAATGGCTCGGTATCGTTCTACGCTGATGTACGCGACGGCGCAGCGTGGAGCGGCATATTCTCGAGCTCCGGCCCCGGCGTGAGTCGTGCGCTCATCAGCACGGAAGATGTTATGCCTGCGGGGGGGGCGGGTTTCCTTCTGGACGTTCCATGTCGGGGCCGCCGGCAACTTCCTTGCATTCCAGGCCAAGCGGGCCGGCGGTCAAGACTCCCTCGAGTACTTGTCTATCGGCCCGTCCGGCGAGGCGGTCTTATGCACCTTCCTCGAGGATGCAGGTGAATACAACCTCGGGTGGTGGCGTTTTGGCAGAGATAACAGGCTGGAAAAACTCTTCGCGCGGGGCGATCTCGCGCCTCAGAGCGGGGGCGGGACTTTTACCCTTGTTTTCCAGGGCTCATCCTCGAACGGCACCGGCCGCTTCCTGTGGTTAGCCAGTGTCTTCGGCGGAGCTTTCAGCGACGCAATCTACATCACGAAGTGAGCGGCATGCCAACGCCGTTGGCCGCGGGTTGCAAGGGATGCGATCCGCGGCCGAACGACAGCCAGCCCGGCGCCGCGGGGGCTGCATTCCTCTATCGGATCTGTTCATCAGCAGGAGGGTAATGCGCCTGTGCACGAAATGAATGAGAATTTTTTTGCGAAGCTGCGTCTATATTATCCAGGAGGTCTATATTTATGAAACGCCATATGCGCTCATTCTTCCTGCCTGCGGGGATTATGCTTGTCTGCCTGTTGCCGGGCTCCCACGCTCGGCAAAGGGCTCTGCCGATTGAGCAGACACCCGCCGTTGCATCCCAGCGGGCTCCTGACTGGCCTGCATTCTTCCCTTTGGAGGTCGGCAACGAATGGGTATACAGCGACGGCACCGCCAGCTTTACCGTGAAGGTCCTGCGCGAAACCCTGGAAGCCAACCGCATGAAGTATTTTGAGGTTTCGGATTATTTCCCGTACGATACAGACAAGGTGCGCAAGCTCCGGCGAGATCCACTCGGTCGGGTCCTCGAATACAATCCGGCAGGTGAGGATTACATCTGGTACCGTTTCGGAAATGTCAGGGGCGCATGGCGTTTCGATACCGGGGAAGACATCCCTTGTATCACGGGCAGCCGCGTCAGTATCGGCGACGTCGGTGCGACGGTGAACGTGCCGGCGGGTAACTTTGAGCGCGCCCTCCGGCTTGATTTTGCAGCTATGTGCATGGACGGCGGCATCGTGAGCGAGTATTTTGCCGGCGGCGTCGGCCTCGTCCAGCGAGTTATGAATACCATCGCCGGTCCCCGGGCCTTTCAGCTGGTTGCCGCGCATGTCGGCGCTTCGGAGTTGCCGGCGGCATCGTACGGCATCGAGGTTTCGCTGGATCGTCCTATCTATTACAACAACCTGATGCCTCCGATCATCGATTCTTGGCCGGCGGCCCGGGCCAGGCTGACGGTGCGAAACCATACCGAATTGCCGGTGGAGTTCACGTTTCCCACCTCCCAGCGGTTTGACTTCATCGTGCGCGACGCGCTCGGCAGGGAGGTACTGCGCTGGTCCGACGGCCGGGTATTCCTCCAGGTGATCGGTCGAGAAACATTGCTCAAGGAGTCGCGCAGCTATTTGGCGGGCATTGTGCTCAAAAGCCGCGACGGCAGGCGGCTGCCAGCTGGCTTTTACACGCTTGTCGGCTGCCTGACGGCCCAGGGCTCCGGGTCCGGGCTATGGGACATGACCGGGACGATCATCTTTGAAATCCGCGATGTTCATTAGTGCCGGTGGACCTGCTTGCCCGGCGGCTCGCGCCCAGATCCATGGAGCGTCCAAGGAAGGCAAGGACAGAAGACTCCCCGAGCAAATAATCGGATTGCGTCCCGATTTTCCGATTTTCCAGGAGCCCAAGCCCTCTGCTTGCGTCAGCGCGTTCGAAAACTAACGATGATTGGCTGCAAAGGCGAGCCATCCCGATCCTGGAAGCCATACATATCCTCGGCATTCAAGCCGAACCGGTACGTGGTGCCGGGCTTCAAGTGCACCGGGAAGCTGAGAACCCTACCCTCTACATCCCAGGTGGGATTGCCGGCCTTCTCCGGAAACGTGCCGCCCGAGCGCATCAGAGCCGTTCCACTCTTCATGGGTCGGTCGAAAACAAACTGTATGATGGCAATGGCGGGATCCACATCCTGGGCTCCATTGGCAGGCTCCATCGAAACCAGCTTCGGTCCCTTTGCATACAGCGCATCCAATCGCGCCTGGCGGGCCTCCTGCCAGGCTGCGAAGCGCTTGGGCGCTTCTGAGCCCCACATTTTGAAGGCCGTGACCAGCTTCGGAGAAAAAGCCTCCAGATCAGAGTACTGGGCACGATTGCGGGTGTAATCCCCGAGGAGTTCCGCAAGGTCCTTGACCCAGTAGAATCCACGTTTGTCCTGCTCTGCCTCCTGTGAGCCGGCCTCGCTGTCCTGGCCGACGTCACGGAAGTAGCGGATTGTGAAGGCCCTGACCATAGATTCCCTGAGCGCCGCGTATGCCGGACCATATGCCTGCCGCTTCATCTGCTCTATCACAGGCGCATTGAGGGCCTCACCGGCGGCTTTCAGGTCCTGCAGGTGTCGGTCGACCCAGGGATTCACAAAGCTGTGTAGGAACTCGTGGACCAGGGTCCCGAGGTAGGCCTGGCTAAAACTCGGTGACTTGCCCCTTGGCGTCTCTCCGGTGCCAATCAGTGCGAAGAGATCTTCCCCGCCCTTATTGTTGGCCACGCTGGCGCCATAATTGCCGGGACCATTCAGCAGCGCGATGCACAGGGTGAAGCTGTCGCGGTCGCGCGTTCCGAAAGTTCGTTCAAACCAACCTTGGTCAAGGTGGCTGAGCAAGCCCTCCCTGCAGGAGTCCAGCGTCAGGCGGTAAAGAGGCTCCTGGGCTTTAAAAAACTGATCTGCCTTGGTGTCCTTTGCAAAAGACGCCATGGCCTTGAGGAACTCGGCGGCTACTTCGGGCTTCCAGCGCGAATCCAAATGCGTGGAGGGATCCTTCAGCGATCGGAGAGGTTTAAAACTCACGGCATCCGTGGCGCGCACAGCCAGGTTGGGGATTGCATCAAACGCAACACTCCGGCGTAGCTCCCGGGCCATCCTGACTGCAGCGTGCTCCTTGAATGGACTGAAAAATGTGTCGACGGCTTCGTTGTAGTCGGAAACATTCCCCATCCGAAATTCGCTGAAATCCGCGAGACGGAAGACGATAGACATCAGTTCAAAACGACGATCGATTTGGACCTCAATGAGATCCTGGCAGAATGCGGGCGCTATCGGGCTTGAGATGAGAATTAAGGCCAAAATCAAGATTCGACTCATATGACATTTTACTGCAATCCGACGCGGCCACAACACGAGTTTTAACACACGAGAGCCGAGCATCGAACGCGCTCTGAATTGGTGCGTAAAGCGCTGCGCAATTACTTTGTGTTTCTCGGCCGATTTCCGGTTGTTGCCCATCGCAAGCAGATCTCGATGCCAATGAACGAGGCCGGCGGGCTTACGCATGCGGCGCATGTGTGGCCCAGGACGGATTGGTACATGACGCGGAAACTGGTCGTTACCAGTCCGGCAGCAAAAAAACTCGCAAGAATTCCCGAAAGAGATCTGCGGCGATTAAGTCAGATATTCTCCGCATTGTTAGCGGAGAATAATTGTATTGCGCGGCTAATTCAGGCTATAATCTCCGCAGGGGGTGCGGAGAATGTATATCCATGAGCTTCAGGAGTGGCCCAAGTTCCATTGGAACCGGGAGCAGCTTGCCGAACTTCTGGCCTCCGTTCGCCACCGGCAGGGCCGGCTGATCGGCCGCATGGAGGCGCTCGGTTTCAACCTTCGGCAGGAAGCTGTCCTGCAAACCCTGACTGCCGATGTGCTCAAGAGCAGCGAGATCGAAGGGGAAAAGCTGGACGCAGAACAGGTCCGCTCGTCGATCGCGCGGCGTATAGGCATGGATATCGGCGCTCTCAAGCCGGCGGACCGCATCGTCGAGGGCGTCGTTGAAATGATGCTCGACGCCACGCGCCATTACGACCAGCCGCTGACTGCGGAAAGGCTTTTCGGGTGGCATGCGTCCCTTTTTCCCACAGGGCGCAGCGGCATGGCCAGGATCAGGGCAGGGGCTTGGCGTGACAACCGCACGGGACCGATGCAGGTCGTCTCCGGTCCGATAGGAAGGCAGCACGTGCATTTCGAAGCGCCGAAGGCGGAGCGCCTCGCGGCTGAAATGCGGTCATTCCTGGACTGGTTCGAAGGCGATGCCGGCATGGATCCTGTGCTGAAGGCCGGGCTGGCCCATCTCTGGTTTGTAACCATTCACCCGTTCGATGACGGCAACGGTCGTATTGCGCGCGCGATCGCCGATCTGGCCTTGGCGCGCTCTGAGAACAGCCCGCAGCGCTTCTACAGCATGTCGGCGCAGATCCGGCAGGAACGCTCCGCCTATTACGCCATTCTTGAAGAGACGCAGAACGGCACGATGGACGTTACACCGTGGATGGACTGGTTTCTCGGCTGTTTAGGGCGCGCGATCGAGGGCGCACAAACCACGTTGAGCGCGGTTCTGGCCAAGGCGCGCTTTTGGGAGCGTATGCAAGGTGTCCAGCTCAACGATCGCCAGCGTGTCATGGTCAACCGCCTTCTCGACGGCTTCGAGGGAAAACTCACGACATCGAAATACGCCAAACTTGCCAAGTGCTCGCAGGACACCGCCCTTCGCGACATTCTGCCGCTCGTCGAGCGCGGAATCCTCGTGCGCAACCCGCAAGGCGGTCGCAGTACCAGTTACGCGCTCGCACAGGAACCGGCCGTCGCCTGAATTGCAGGACGGGCACGGTCCGGCTGGACAATCTTGTTTGAACCTGATATTACTTTTTCTTACATAGTAAGAAAGGTGAGCAATGAGGCAAACGTGCACCATGACCGTTTCGCTTCCCAAAGAAATGGTTGAAGAATTCGAGGCTGTCCGAAAAGCCGAGCATCGAACGCGCTCTGAATTGGTGCGGGAAGCGCTGCGCAATTATTTTGCGTTTCGCGGCCGATTTCCGGTTGTTGCCGCGTCGCCAGCAGATCTCGCGGCCATTGAACGAGGCCGGCGGGCTTACGCGCGCGGTGAATATGTGACTCTGGACGGATTGGTGCATGACGTGGGAACTGGTCGTTACCAATCCGGCAGCAAAAAAACTCGCAAGAATTCCCGAAAAGGATCGGCGGCGGATTGAGGACACATTATCATCGATGCGTGAGGATCCTTTTTCGGGAGACATTGCGCGCGTCTACGGCCGGCAAGAAACCTAGCCCGCATTTCTCACCAAGTTTCTACTGCGGCGGCGGATCCGGGCATGTCTACTGCGTTGCGCTCGGTCGGTCTCCTCGACGTACTGTCAAGTACGCCTGCGGAGACCTCCCGTCGC
>Ga0315277_10010262_pt1 | contig 11874 bp, 9 predicted proteins | sample YL17G05_15_MG_FD_203695 | JGI IMG/M metagenome (GOLD analysis project Ga0315277, IMG submission 203695) | Sediment microbial communities from Yellowstone Lake, YNP, Wyoming, USA - YL17G05_15 | ecosystem: Environmental > Aquatic > Freshwater > Lake > Sediment | place: USA: Wyoming | collected...
GCGGGTCCTTGAGGTTGCGCGGGACCGGACAGAGAGCGTGGGCGCAGGAATGGGACGCGACGATCGGCCGGCAGCTCTGCTCGAGGACCTTCTCCACGGCCCGGTCGTGGGCGTGGGAGACGTCGATAATCATGCCGAGCTTGTTCATGGCCGTGACGACTTCCTCGCCGAAGCGCGTCAAGCCCTCGAAGGACGGGGTTTTGTCGCCGCAGGAAATGATCCAGCGGTTGCTCCGCGAGTGGACCAGGGTCAGGAGCCGGACACCCCGGGCATGGAATTTATCAAGGTTCTTGAGATCACCCTCCAGCGCGTCGCCGTTCTCCACGGCCAGGACGGCGGCGATCCTGCCCGAGGCGCGGGCGGCGAGGGCTTCTTCGGAGCTGCGGCAGACGGTGATCTCCGCGCCGTGCGCGTCGATCTCCTTTTCCAGGGCGTTCAGCATCTTCGACGCGAAATCGAACTTCCGGTTTTCCGGGAGGACGGGGGGGACGTAGCAGGCGAAGACCTGGAGGCCGATCCCGGCCTCTCTCATGGCGGGCAGGTTGACCTGAAGCCCGGGATCATCGAGCGTCCTTCCCGCCGCAAACCCTATGGCCGTGTCGCAGTGCAGGTCACAGATGGGGATGGTGTGGTTCATAGGCCTGTCCTCTCTGAGGCTTATATCCTATTCGACCGGTCCTGTCAATTTGGATTTTAGGGGAGGCATCAGCTATGTCTTTGATAACCAATGAATTATTGTTCTGGCCGCCGTGTCTCGACGTCTTTACCGGACGTCGTAGCGGATGAAAGCGACATAGGCGGCGGCGAAGAGGACCAGGCCGGCCGCCAGGAGGACGGCGAAGGCGGGGAGGGTGGACCGGACACGGCCCTTCAGCCCTTCTTCCGTATACCGGAACCTCGGAGCGTCGTTCATGTCCACGGGGGTGTTCCACACATCCGCCGAGGGGTCCTTGCTCCTCAGGGTTTCTATTTTCTTCGGCATATAGTCCTCGTAAAAGGCCCGTTCCCAGGCGGCGGACAGCGCGCGGAAGTGCGTCAGGTTCCGCACTCCCGTCGAGGACAGGTCCGTCGCCAAGTAGGTGAGGTTGGCCAGGGGCGAAAACATTGAGATCCGAACGGACAGCGAGATCTGGGCCTCCTCCCGCCGGCGGAGGTCCCGCGCGATCGCATCGGCTTTTTCCCCCTGGATGCGGTTGGCCTCGGCCCAGACCTTATCGATCTCCGCGGCTGCGACCTGGTAGGCCTCCAGGTAGGCCGGGTCCTGGGCCAGGCGAAGTTTCGTTTCGGCCGCCGAAAGACTTTCCGTCAGAACGGGATACCGGCCGGCGAGCTCGCGTCTCTTTTCAGCCGCCATTTTACTCCCCAGCTCGTCCCGTTCGACATCCTGGATCCGCTCGGTCTCCCGGGCGATCTTGATCCTCGACGGCGCCGGCTTGATAAAGGAGGCGATGTAGGGGCTAAGATTGGGGACGACCAGAACAAGGAGGACCCAGACGAAAAGCGAGGTCATGATAGAGGACGAGCTCGACCGGTGGACAGATGAGAGGAGAACACCGATGAGGTTAAAAACCGTGACGTATATCACCGAGCCCACAACGATCAGGCCGAGGGCTCCCCAATCCGGGCCCGTCCATGCGACGCGCGGGTGGAGGAGAATGATGATCATGCCGGTTGCGAGCGACAGGAGGAACGGCCAGACGAGGGTCATCACCCCTCCCGCGATCTTGGCCAGGATGATCTTCGAACGCGAGAGCCCGTTGGCCAGCATCAGCTTCAGCGTCCCGTCCTCCTTCTCGCCGCAGACCGCGTCATAGGAAAAGATGAGAGCGATGAGGCTCGTGAGGACGGCGACGATGAACGTGAGGTCGATGAGCGGGAATATGACCGGCAGGGGGTCGTCATCGAACTCCTCGATGTTGACATCGGACGTCAAGCCCCGGACGAGTGCTTGGAAGGGGACGGGCGGCTGGGAGGGACGGAGGATGTTCCCGATCCGGTTGAAGTGGGCGTAGCTTTTCATGTAGCGCTCGATCTCGATCTGCCGGCGGGCGTATTCGTCCTGTTTTTTCATATAATCGCCTGTCAGGAGGAAGGCCGTGACCGTGACGACGGCGAAGAGGAGGACGAAGCTCACCAGGAACCTGAACGAGAGGATGTTGTTCCTGACCTCTTTGGCGATGAGCGTTCTCAGCATGTCTCCTACCTCACGTCGTATCTGACGAAGGCCCAGAAGGCCAGGGCAAAGAAAATGATGTTGAAGAGAAGCAGCCAGGCCGTATCGAAGAGGGCTCCCTCGGCGAAAATTTCCGCGAGGGACCTCGGGACGTAACGGAAGGCGGGATATTCCGCGCTCTTGTTCGATGTTACCCGGTCGGCGATGAGGTTCCCAATGATGGAGTTCTTGTATCGGACGACTTCCCGTTTCAGACGGCTTTCCTCCCCGATCCCCGTACCGGCGATCTCGCTGGCCGCGTCAAGAAACCCGGCCGCGGGGGAGACGCGGTTGATGTCCCTGGAGAGCCGGACCAGCCGCTCGAACTTGCCCCGGTAATCCTCCTCCATCCGGTCGTTATCGTCGCTGATCGCCCTCATGTGGCCGGCCCAGTCGCCGCCCTTGAGGCTCAGAAGGACCTCCCGCGTCCACGTCTGCTTTCGTCTTTCGCTCAAGGCGCGGACCGATGGGACGCTCACGAACTGCCCGGCCAGGAGCGTGCCGACGCTGGGGATGACGAAGACGAGGAGGGTCCAGATAAAAAGGAGGACGACGATGGAACTCGCCGACCGCCTGGTCAGGGTTGAAATCAGGATGCCCAGGGTCAGGAAGAAGCTCATATAGAGGAGCGACAACGCCAGGATGAGGGCCAGGCGGCCGAGCCGGCCGGCCGAAAAATAGACGTTCGGGTCGAGGAGAAGAAAGGCGGTCCCGAGGAGCGTCACAAGGAGGAACGGGACGGCCAGGCTCAGGAAATTACCCAGCCACTTGCCGAAAAGGACGCGGGCCCGGGAGACGGAGCTTCCCAGGATGAGCTTCAGCGTCCCCCTCTCCTTTTCCCGGCTGACCTGGTCGAAGCCGAAGAGAAGCGCCACCAGGGACAGGACGACCCTGACGACATAGAGGAAGTCGGGCGCCGGGAAAAACGAATAGATGATGTTCCCCGAGGACTGCCCCGCCCGGACCGTGATGCCGTAGGCGTCGATCTCGAACGAACGGGTCATGGCGTCCTCGAGTCCTTTGGCGAAGACGGCCATCGGATTGGGCGGGAGGAGGGCGATCGGCTCGCCGGGCTTCGGCCGGATGATCTGGAAGTCGGCGGTCCTCTGCCTGAAATCGCGATGCATGATGAAGAAGCTCGTGGCCGTGAGGAGGACGGTGAGGAGGAGAACGAAGAAGAACTTGTAACTTGCGAGGTTCGAGAGGATCTCCTTGCGTGCGATCGTCCAGGTCACAGCGTCTCCTTATCGGACATCGTATTTCAGGAACCGGACGTAGGCCACGGCGAAAGGTGCGATCAGCCAGAAGGCCAGCGAGACCAGGCTCCGCCAGTTTTCCTTGAATGTCTCCGCCAGCGAAGACGGCGCCACGGAAAATTTCGGCAGCTTCTGGAAATCGACGGGCTGGACGGAAAACCCCAGCGATGTTCCGCCGCGGGGGCTGATCATGACCGTCCGTTTGACCTTGCTGAAGAGTTCATTGTCGAGGGCCTTCTGATGGGCCTTGACGGCCTCGATGTAATTTGTCCGCTCGATCTCGCCCGTCGCGCAGACGTCGGCGATGAAACGGGCGAAGGCGGCGCTGGGCGAAACCAGGGACAAATTGACGGCCAGGTTCTGCTGACGTTGCTTTTGCTGCCGATAGGTCTCGTCGATCGCGGCGATCTGTCGGGACTTCCGCTCCCGGGCCCGTTGTTCGATGTCGCCCTTGACGGCATCCCACTTTTTTCTCTCCGGCGATGCCGGGTCATCGGCCGCTCCCGCCCGCGCCCCGCTGAAGATATTGTCGAATTGCCGGCCGAGCTCTTTCGCGGTTTCGTTATCGACGGACTTGGCGAGGAGGGATTCTTCCAGCGAAACCTCGGTCTCGGTCCGGACCGGATAGACCAAGGCGGCGAGCATGTCGCTCAGCTTGGGAATGATCAGCTGGAAGAACGCCCAGATGAGAAGGATGGCGACGACGGACGTCCGCGTTTTAGACGAACTCGTCGAGATCATCATCCCGATCGTGTAATAGATCAAGATAAAAAACGACGTCGAGAGAAAAATGATCAAGAGTCTTACCGGGGTGTCACCGCTGAAAAAGGGAAACGACCCGACGAGAAGCATCATGGTCCCCAGGAGAAATGCCAGGATCAGGGGAATCCACAAGGCCAGGGAACCTCCGGAGAGCTTGCCGACGAGAATCGTGTCCCGGGGAAGCCGGTTCGAAAGCATGGCCCGCAAGGTCCCCGATTCCTTTTCGCCTGAGATCGTGTCCGCCGCGAAAAGGAGGCCGATCAGGCTGATGACCATCTGGACGAGGAAGACGAAATCGACCTTTCCCTGGACCGACAGGATCGACTCGTCGCCGCTGGAGGACTCGCCCGGCTTGAAACCGTCCTGGGTGAACTCATAATACCTGGGGAGGGCGCTTTCGAATCCCTGGGCGAATACGGAGAGAAGCCCCGGGGGGCGGAAACCTTTGATGGCGACGGTCCCGGCCATGAGGTCCTGCATGCTGATCGCGGCCACGGCCTCGTTCGCCAGCTGCTGCTGTTCGTTATAATCCCGGACCCTTTTGTTATGATCGATCTGATTGACATACAGCCCGAGAGGGATGAGAACGATCGAGATGAGCGCGAACAGCGGGAAGCGGTAACTGAAAATGCTTTCCAGGAGCTCTTTCTTAATAATGGTTTTCAGCATGCTCTTGATCTCCAATGGCGGGCTTTAACGCTGCCACCAACACGTTTTGCCCCGTGTCTTCCCGGCAGGGACCCATAACAGGGCGCATGGCGGCTCAATACGACTCTCCCTTACATGGCCAGCGGCTCGGAGCGCATGTAGTCGATATAGATCTTGACGAGGTCCTCATACTGAAGATCCTTGCGGGTCCGCTCCATGACCAGGCGTCCCTCCTTCATGATCCCGACCCGGTCCCCGATCTCCTTGGCCCGGAAGATGTCGTGGGTGGACATGAGGATGGCCTTGCCCTCGTTCTTGAGCTCGGCCAGAATCTCCTGGAACTCCTCGGCGGCCTTGGGGTCGAGTCCCGCCGTCGGTTCGTCGAGAAGGATGGCCGGAGCATCCTTGATGATGGCGATCGAAATGCCGAGCTTCTGCCGCATCCCTTTGGAGAACGTCTTCAGCCTCTGCTCGAACGCCTTCTCCTGGAGAGAGACCCGGCGCATGACCCTGCAATAGTCCTCCTTCGTCAGGTCCGGCTTCCCTCCCAGTTTGGCGAAGAAGTCGAGGTTCTGCCGGGCCGTGAAGTTCCCGTAGAGCATGACGTTCTCCGAGACGAAGGCCACGTATTTTTTGGCCTCGAGCGGGTCCCGGGTCACGTCGATCCCCCGGATGTAGCAGGTCCCGGTCGTGGGCGGGATGAAGTTCAGGAAGAGATTGATGGTCGTCGTCTTCCCGGCTCCGTTGGCCCCGAGAAGGCAGTACACTTCCCCGCCTCGAACCTCCAGGTTGATATGGTCGAGCGCCAGAACGCCGTCCTCATACCTCTTGGACAAGTCTTCGGCCTTCAGGATCGGAATGTTTTTTGCCATCTCGGCCTCCTTCTGCCGGGCACCGCGCCCACGCTTGGCATGGTACGATTTTCTTCGCTCCCTACCTCCGAGTCAGCCGGATGCCGAAGACGACGATGCCGACGAGCAGGCCGACGAGGAGAAGAATGAGGACGCTGATGCCGAGGATGTTGGTCTTCGAGCTGATATGGATGCGGACGATCTTGTCCTCGGATTCGACCTTGCGGTTATCGGCGACGCACTCGGTCCGGATCTTAGGTTCGTAATCGCCGACCGATACGTCCGGCGGCGGCAGGAAGCGGATGGAGACGACCTCCTCCTGGTTCTGCTCAAGGGTCGCGATGAGGTCGGGCCGGACCTCGACCCGCCAGCTGAGGGGCAGGTCGGTCGAAATGCGGATGTTGTTGAGCTTGCGCGTGCCGGCGTTCTTGACCCGGACTTCCATGCTCACCGTCTGGCCGACCTTGATCTCGTGATAGAGGTTGACGGCCTGAACCTCGACCTTTCCCACGCCCCGCGGGATGAGCTCGAGCTTGACGCTCCCGGCCTTGAGGCCCTCGACGGCGCCGGGCTCAATCTTGGGATTAGCCGCCGTGAGTTCCCGGAGCTTGGCGGCCTGTTCGTTGTCCAGGGCAAGGGCGTAGAACTCTAAGGGCTTGTCGATGACGACCTGGGCGTCGGCGTTCTTCGGGAGGTAGAGCTTGAGAGATAGCTTCATGCTGGTGACGCCTTCCGTGAACTTGATCTGCGACAGCCGGGCTTGGGTCTGCGGGTCGCTGAACTCGTAGGTGATGGGCTGAGGCAGGTTGACGAGCTCCAGCTTGAAGACGTTGGCCTCGCCGCTGAATTTCTCGAGGGACAGGTCGTAGGTGGCCTGGCTCTCCAGGTCGGCCTCCTGGGAGAATTGGGCCGAGTTGATGGTGACGATGTTGGCGCTGATGCCTTTCTGGAGATAGACCGAGGTCGTCTCGGTCTTCCCGGAGTAAAAAACGGAGACGTCCAGGTTCTCAACGTCCTTAAGGAGCTGGAAGGTGACCGTTCGTTCCTCCTCGAGAGGGAGCGAGGCGGCGACAAGTTCGTAGGGGTCGGAAATGATCTTTCCCTCGGACTTCAGGGAGACGGAGACGTCCTTGATCTCCTTCATGAAATCCAGGGGGAAGAGGTCCTCGGCGCTGATGTTGAGCTTGGCCAGCTCCTTAAGCTCCTTCGAGGAGTAGTGGAGTGTCACCCGGACGAACTTTTTTCCTCCGGCGTCCTGGAACTTGACTGCGCTGGCCACCGAGATCCGGGCTTCGCTGCCCATGAAACTGATGAGGGCCTGCTGGTAGTCCACCTGGGCTTGGAGGTAAGCCGTCCGCCTCTGGGCGAAATCGGCCTCGGAGGTCAGGCCTTCCTCTTTCAGCTTCAGGTACCGGTCGAAATCGGCCTTTTTTAGATCGAGCGAGAGCTGGGAGCTTTTCAGACGGAGGAGCTTCATGCTCTGGGATTCCTGGGGCTGCGGGGACTGGGCGGCGGCCGCCGCCGTGAACAGGAACAGAACGGCCAGGGCCGCTATGGCTGGGGCGGCGAAATATCTTCTCATGACTTTTACTCCTCCTTTGAAAGAGCAAGAACCATGCCATCTCTTTCCTGCCGAAGACCTCGACGGCGTGCCGGATAGGGAAGCCTTCCGCGAGTCAATCATGACTCGCTCCGGGTATCCCATTACCCATATTGCATATGAAACCACGCGACTATCGAATCCGGATGGCCTGATGCCGGATCGACCGCGACGTGGCCGAGACAGAGGAGGGAATGCCGAAACCGTGGCCGGCTGCGATGCCAGGTGAAAATCCCGGACCGTCTCTGATATAATGACACCAGACCGCCTCCGGGTTCCCCCGGAAAACCCGATAATCGGGTGGACGGACGCCGCGAGGCCGGCCACAACCATGAAACTGACGATTCGCGCCATCCGGCGCAAGCTTGCTGGAAAGACGGCCGATGAGACCTTCCCGCTCCATGTCTTCAAGGAGTTCGAGGAAAGCCTCAATCTCATCGAGGACCTCGACCAGATCGCCCTCAACTTCCTGGGCAAGGTCCGGGAGATCGTCCCGGCCGATCGGCTCGCCCTCTTCATCTACGACCAGGACCTGGGCCGCTTCAAGGCCGCGGCCTGGCAGGGCGCCGACGAATCGGAGCTCAAGGGCCTCTCCTTCGTCCGGACCGATCCCCTGGTCAAATGGCTCAAGGTCAACAGGGCCTGCTTTGACGTCAAGGGTCAGCCCGGGGTCCTCGAATATCTCTCGCCGCGCGAGAAGGAAACTCTGTCTTCTCTCGGGGCGGAGCTCTGCTTTCCCATCATGTCCATGAACCGCCTCATCGGCGTCTTCTTCATGGGACGGAAATCCTCGGGTGAGGGGTTCGGCCGGCAGGAGATCTCCTTCATCTCCTCGCTGACCCCCCAGACCGGGATCGCCCTGGAGAACGCCATCCTCTACAAAGAACAAAGGGAGAGGTTTCGGAGGATGCTCCGGGCGGACAAGCTGGCCACGATCGGCGAACTCGCGGCCGGCGCGGCCCACGAGATACGTAATCCCCTGACAGCCGTCAAGTCCTCGCTCCAATACCTCCAGGACAAGAACCCGGACGAAACGGCCCGGAAGCTCCTGGCTACGGCCCTCGAGGAGACGGGCCGGATCGAGGAGATCCTTTCGGGCATGTTGTCATTTTCCCGGCCGAGCGAAATGAAAAAGGAAAGGCACGACCTGTTGGAGACCCTCAGGGAATGCCTGGAGCTCATCTCGTTCCAGGCCAGGAAGAACAAGGTCGCGATCGTCCAGGCAAACCTGGCTGCCCCCATTGTTCTCGCCGCGGACCGCTCCCAGCTTAAACAGCTCTTCCTCAATATCCTTCTCAATGCCGTCCAGGCCATGCCGGCCGGTGGAGAGATCAGGGTCCAGGCTTTGGTCCTTGACGGCGTCAAGGCGCTCGTCTCGGTGGCCGATACGGGGGAAGGCATTCTGGAGGAGAATCTGGACAGGATTTTTGATCCCTTCTTCACGACCAAGAAGGGCGGGACCGGGCTGGGGCTTTCCATCTGCTACGGGATCATCAAGTCTCATGAAGGCGAGATCGAGGTCAAGAGCCGGCCCGGGCAGGGGACGACCGTGATCGTCAAGCTCCCTTTAGAGGCGTGAAAGGCGGCCAGAAACCATGAAACCCAAGGTCCTCATCATAGACGACGAAAAGAGCATCCGCGATATCTTTACTCTCCTCCTCGAGGAGAAGGGCTATGCCGTGGAGGCTGCGGAAACGGGAAAGGCCGGCATCGCCCGGGCGAGGGCCTTCCGGCCGGACGCCGTCCTCCTGGACATGAATCTCCCCGACATATCGGGGATGGAGGCGATCCCCAGGGTCAAGGAAGCCGGGCCCGGGGCCGAGATCGTCATCATCACGGCCTTCGGCACGATCCGAAACGCCGTCGAGGCAACAAAGCTCGGGGCCTACGCGTATCTGGAGAAGCCGGTGGACAACGAGGAGCTCCTCCTCACCCTGGGCCGGCTCGTCGAGGTCAAGGCCCTGGCCAGGGAGGTCGAAACGCTCAGGTCCGAGCTCAAGGAACGCTACGCCTTCTCCAACATCATCGGTACGGGCGCCCGGATGAACTCCGTCTTCCAGACGATGGCCAGGATCGCCCGGGTCGACGGCACGGTGCTCATCACCGGGGAGAGCGGCACGGGCAAGGAGCTTGTCGCCAAGGCCATTCACTATGAAGGTCCGAGGAAGAGGTATCCGTTCGTCGTGGTTAATTGCGGCGCGGTGCCCAGGGAGCTCATCGAGTCCGAGTTCTTCGGCCACGCCAAAGGGGCGTTCACAGACGCCAAGGAAGAGAAGACCGGCAAGTTCGAGATGGCCCATACGGGGACCATCTTCCTGGACGAGGTGGGCGAGCTTTCGGCCGAGGCCCAGGTCAAGCTCCTCCGGGCCCTCGGCGAGAGGGAGATCGTCAAGGTCGGCGGGACGAAGACCATCCCGGTCGACGTCCGGGTCATAGCGGCCACCAATAAAGACCTCGAACGGGCGGTCCGGGAAGGGACGTTCCGGGAGGATCTCTACTGGAGGCTGGCCGTCCTTTCCCTCCACCTGCCGCCTCTTCGGGAGAGGAGGGAGGACATCCCCCTGCTCTGCGACCATTTCATCAGGAAATACCGGGATGAGCTTGACAAGGATATCCGCGGGTTCACGCCGGCGGCCCTCGAGCTCATGGCAGTCTATCCCTGGCCGGGAAATATCCGTGAGCTGGAGAGCGTCATTTACGAGGCCATGGTCCTGAGCGACGCGGCCGAGATCGAGGCCGCGGTCATGCCGTCGAGGCTGAGGCGCGGGAAAAAGGAAGCGGCTGATGGCACAACTACCGAGAAAACCCTGGGCGAGGTCGTCGCCGACGTGAGCGGCCGGGCCGAGCGGCGGATGATCGAGAAAGCGCTCGAGGCCACCGGTGGGAACAGGACCCGGGCGGCCGTGCTCCTCGGGATCAGCCGCAAGACCCTCTTCAACAAGATGCGCGAACTCGGGATCGATCGCTTCTCCTGAAAGATAGGACCATGAAAAACAGAGAACTTCTCATCGGCAAAAGGAAAAGGATCGCCCTCGTCGCCCACGATAACAAGAAACAGGACCTGCTCGAATGGGCGAAGTTCAACAAGGTCCTCCTGGCTGGACACGAGCTTTATGCTACGGGAACGACCGGGAAGCTCCTCGCCGATGAGCTGGGCCTGGATGTCCACAGGCTCCAGAGCGGCCCCCTCGGCGGCGACCAGCAGATCGGGTCCAGGATCGCGGACGGCGAGATCGATTTTCTGATCTTCTTCTGGGACCCCCTTCAGCCGATGTCGCACGACACCGACGTCAAGGCGCTCCTGCGCATCGCCGTCGTTTGGAACATCCCGGTGGCCTGCGACAGGGCTACGGCCGATTTCATCATTTCCTCTCCTTTGATGGACGAGGAATACCTGCGGCTGTTGCCGGATTATGAAGGTTATAAACAGAGGTTCTCTTCCATTTAGTGTGGGCTAGGTTAATAGCTTGGACGGAAAGGCCCTCGATGGCCGTGATGTTAATAAGAGGGCATGGAGAAGGGCTTTGCTCCCGGCTCCGATAAAGAATCGCCTGAGACTCGCGTCCTTCTCGGCTCCTCAGGCTCAAGACTCCAGGCTAATCTAATGAGCTGAAAGAAACCCATCCTTGGAGCCTTGGGCCATCGGAGGCCTTCGGCTGCCCTCGTCGGACGCTCGTCTCAGGCTGATCTCCGCATGGTCGCTGCAGCCCTTCTCCAAGCCCTCCCATCACGACCATCGAAAAACGCTCCAGGAAGACTAACGGTCCAAGCCCCCAACCTGCATCAAACGTAAGAGAACCAGAAAAGAGAATAAAGGAGAGAGGGAACCGGGCGGGGATGCGTCGCGAACCGCGTCCTAGAGACAGTCCCTGAGGTATTTGGCTGTGATGGATTTCCTGGATTTCGCGACCTGTTCGGGAGTCCCATTAGCCACGATCCGGCCGCCGGCGTCCCCGCCTTCCGGTCCCAGGTCGATGATGTGGTCGGCGCACTTGATGACGTCGAGGTTGTGCTCGATGACGACCACGGTGTGCCCGGCGTCGACGAGCTTCTGGAAGCATCGGAGAAGGACCGACACGTCGTTCTGGTGGAGCCCGATCGTGGGCTCGTCGAACAGGTAGAGGGCTTTCTTCCCCTTCTCGTGGACCAGGTGGTAAGCCAGCTTGATGCGCTGGAGCTCGCCGCCGGAGAGGGTCGTCGTCGGCTGGCCGAGCTTGAGGTAGCCGAGACCGACTTCCAGGAGAGGGTAGAGCTTCCGGGTGATGTCCGGCCTCCCGGCGAAGAACAGGCAGGCCTCGGTGACGCTCATCCCGAGGACCTCGTGGATGTTCTTGCTGTTGTAGCGGACTTCCAGGACCTCGCTTTTAAACCGCTTGCCCTTGCAGGCCTCGCAGGTCAGAACGACGTCCGAGAGGAATTGCATCTCGACGATCTGCCGGCCCGCCCCCCGGCACTCCTCACAGCGGCCGCCCGCGGTGTTGAAGGAAAAGGTTCCGGGCCCCATCCCCATGATCCTGGCCTCCCTTGTTTGGCTGAAGAGGTCGC